>Ga0182747_1000329_pt1 | contig 47989 bp, 41 predicted proteins | sample eDN3rd30CBELigBY_FD_128526 | JGI IMG/M metagenome (GOLD analysis project Ga0182747, IMG submission 128526) | Enriched backyard soil microbial communities from Emeryville, California, USA - eDNA 3rd pass 30_C BE-Lig BY (version 2) (version 2) | ecosystem: Environmental > Terrestrial > Soil >... | reverse complement strand
GACCAGGCCAGTTCATCCGGTGTCACCGGATGGCGGAAATAGCGGTTAACCACATCGCACAGGTACAGCAGCTCGGCGGCACTCGGCGCCGGCGAATTGAGGTCGCCGACGAAATTGTCGTCGGTGGTGCCGATCAGCGTGAACTCGCCGGCGAACGGCAGCGCAAAGACGACGCGCTTGTCGGGCGCCTGAAAAATGTAGCCACTCTCGTGGTCGAACAGCTTGCGCACGACGATGTGGCTGCCTTTGACCAGCCGCAGGCGGGCCTTGAGCTTGTGGCGCAGCACATTGTCGGCAACCTCGCCGATCCATGGGCCGGCGGCGTTGACGAGCACCTTCGCGGTGGCAGTGTCACGGCGGCCATGATCGTGCAGCACCAGTTCCCAGACGCCGCCGCGGCGATCGGCGCGGACGCAGCGCGTGCGGGTGCGGATGGAGGCGCCGCGTTCGGCGGCATCGAGCGCGTTGAGCACGACCAGCCGGCTGTCATCGACCCAGCAATCGGAATATTCGAAGGCGTAGCGAAAGGCGCGCTTGAGCGGCTGGCCGACGACGTTGTGCGTCAGATCGACGGTCCGCGCCTTCGGCAGCAGCTTGCGGGCGCCGAGCACGTCGTAGAGCCACAGGCCGAAACGCAGCAGAAGCGGCGAACGCTGGCCGGCGGCCGGCGGCAGGACGAACCGCATCGGGCGCACGACATGCGGCGCGATGCCGAGCAGCACCTCGCGCTCCGATAAGGCTTCTCTGACCAGCCGGATTTCGCGATGCTCAAGGTAGCGCAGGCCGCCATGAACGAGCTTGGAGGATGCCGACGACGTGCCCGCCGCCAGGTCGTTCATCTCGACCAGCAGCACTTTGAGCCCTCGCCCGGCGGCGTCGCGGGCGAGCCCGGTCCCATTGATGCCGCCGCCGATGATGGCGAGGTCGTAATCGGCCGTGGCGGAATCGGCCTGGGGGGTCTTGGCCATGAATTTCTTCCGGTTCGGCGGCCGGTCCTGGAAGGCGGCGAGCGGGCGGATTGCCCGGCGCCAATCTAGGCGACCCGGCGTTAACGTCGTTTAAAACTCAAAAAACCGCCCCATTGGGCCCAAATGCCTTTGCCAGCGCCTTGGCTTCGACATATCTCTTTGCTGTTACGGTTCGACGTTACGTCCCTTTTCCTCAAGGTCGCTATGCCGTCCCCCCGTCTGCTCGTTATCGAAGGTAACAACCCCGCCACCATGGCCGAACACGTCTCGTTCGGCGGCACCGAGGCCAGCCGGGGTTACGCCAGCCTGCTACGCGAGCTTCTGCCGGTCGCCGAGGTGGACATTTGCTATCCCGCCGATGTGACGGCAACGCTGCCCTCCGGTCAGGCGCTTGAGGGCTATGACGGCATCGCCATCACCGGCTCCGGCCTGCACATCTACGGCGGCGGCGCCGAGGTGACCCGGCAGATCGATCTGGCCCGCGAGGCTTTAAAGACCGGAACCCCGGTGTTCGGTTCGTGCTGGGGGCTGCAGATCATCACCACTGCCGCCGGCGGCGTTGTCCGCAAGAACCCGAACGGCCGCGAGATCGGCTTCGGCCGCGGCATCCGTCTCACCGACGAAGGCCGCAAGCATCCGATGTATGCGGGCAAGATGGATGTCTTCAACGCGCCCACCGTGCATCTCGACGAAGTGGTCACTCTGCCCGACAACGCCGTCGTGCTGGCCAGCAATGCCGTCTCGAAGGTGCAGGCCGTGGAAATCCGCACGGCGGGCTCGACCGCCTGGGGCGTGCAGTATCATCCCGAATATCCGCTCAAGGAACTGGCGGTCATCGTGCGCCGCATCGGCACGCGGCTGATCGGCGAAGGCTTCTTTGCCGGCGAGGCCGACCTCAGCGAATTCGCCCACGACCTCGAGGCGCTCGATCTCGATCCCGGATGTAAGCGGCTGGCCTGGCGCCATGGCATCAGCCTCAACGTGCTCGACAAGAAGCGCCGCGTCAGCGAGATCGCGAACTGGCTCGAATACCAGGTGCTGCCGATGCGCGTGAAGCGCGGGCGGGGTTAGGCCGCCGTCACGCCCCGCGGAAGTGGGGCATCCAGTATTCTCTGAGGCTCGACGGCGCCGTGAGGCTCGCGGATACTGGATCGCCCGCTTTCGCGGGCGATGACATCGAGGAAAGCGCCATGCCCTTCACCGACAAACTCGTCCTCGTTACCGGCGGCACCGGCGCGCTCGGCCTCGCGGTGGTCGGCGCGCTGCTTGAGCAAGGCGGGCAATGCGTTGTGCCCTATCGCGACGAAGCCGACGCGCAGCGCTTCGCCCATCGCGACAACGGCCGCGTCAAGCTGATCGCGGCCGGCGATCTGTCCGACGAGGCGGTCGTCAACAGGCTCTACAGCGGGCTCAAGCTGTGGGCCTCGATCCATATCGCCGGCGGTTTCGCCGCGGGCGCCGTCGAGGACACCGACAAGGCCGCGCTGATGAAACAGATCGACGGCAATCTCGTCTCCTGCTTCCTGTGCTGCCGCGCGGCGGTCAAGGCCATCAAGGCCGCGGGTGGCGGCGGCCGCATCGTCAATGTCGCGGCACGGCCGGCGCTGGAGCCGCGCTCGGGCGCCGGCATGAGCGCCTACACCATCGCCAAGTCCGGCGTCGCCACCTTGTCGATCGCGCTTGCCGAGGAAGTGGCCAAGGACGGCATCCTTGTGAACGCGGTGGCGCCGTCGATCATGGACACGCCGGCCAATCGCAAGGGCATGCCGAAAGCCAATTTCGACAAATGGCCGAAGGTCGAGGAGGTCGCGGCGACGATCGTCTTCCTCGCCTCGCCGGACAACGCCGTCACGCGCGGCGGCGTCGTGCCGGTTTACGGCCGCTCCTAACCGGTTATCTGCACCAGCTCGAGCGACGGACGCACGTAGCGCTGGACAGACGAAGACGCGACCACGGTACGCTGCTCGGCGAAGGCCTCGTGGTTCTTCTCGATGTGCTCGACATCGTAGAGGTAGTTCACCATCAGCCCGTAGGACTGCGCGATACCCTTGTCCGAGAGGTCGGCAAGCCAGTCGATACGCTCCAGCCGCGCGCCATTGCCGAGATGGAAGCGCGCCACCGGATCGACCGGCAGCCCGCGCGGCGTCTTGGCCCGCAGATAATAATAGGCGGCTGCGCGCAGCATCGGCTCGCGCAGTTGCGACGCCTTGTCGGCGTCGCGCCACCAGCCGGGCTCGTCGAGCGCAGTGAGCACCTGCTTGTCGGCGTCGTTGATGGCCGGCGAGGTGTCCTGCGCGCGCTCGCGCTTGAGCCATTTGGCGAAGGTCGGTGCCGGCGACAAAGTCACGAGCGTCGTCAGCTTGGGCAGTTCGCGGCAAACCTCCTCGACCACCTGCTTGATCAGGAAGTTGCCAAACGACACGCCCGCCAGCCCGCGCTGGCAGTTCGAGATCGAATAGAACACTGCGGTACGCGCCTTGTCCGTCTCGACCGGCTCGCGCTCCGGCGCCAGGATCGGCGCGATCGCCTCCGGAATGTCGCGGGTCAGCGCGACTTCGACGAAGATCAGCGGATCGTCGACCATCGCCGGGTGGAAGAACGCGTAGCAACGCCGGTCCTGCGGATCGATGCGGCGGCGCAGGTCGTCCCAGTCGCTGATCTCGTGCACCGCTTCATAGCGGATGATCTTTTCCAGAATGTTCGCCGGCGTCGACCAGTCGATATGGCGTAGCACCAGAAAGCCGCGATTGAACCACGACGTGAACAGGTGGACGAAGTCCTCGTCGACCGGCTGCAGGTCCGGCCGGTTCGGCAGCACGTCGATGAGATGTTCGCGCATGCGCACCAGCGCCGCGGTGCCGCCCGGCGCCAGATTGAGACGGCGAAACAGCTCCTGCCGGCGCGGCTCGGAGGCGACATGCAGTTTCGCGGCAGTTTCGTCGTTCGGATTGGCCTTCCAGGCGGCAATCGCCTCGCTGACCTTTTCCGGCTGGACGCCGAAGCGGGTGGCCAGCGCTTCGAAAAAGGCGATGCGGGGCCCGATCGTCAGTTCGGAATAGCGGGACAGGATGTCGCGGGCCCGCGCCACGCCGGAGGCTTCGCCGCGGCCGGAGAGCAGGTCTTCGCAGAGCTCGACAAAACTCTCCGAGCGCGCCGCCGTGTCGCCGCGCCGGCCGCGGTCGAGCAGAGCCCGGCCGCGGTCGGATATGGTTTGCAGGAGATCGCCGAAAAACGAGGTGTTCATGACGCTCCCATCATAGCGACTTTATTTGACAACGGGCCCCATCAAATAGTCTGGGAGCCATGTGACGATCTCGGGGAAGATACACAAGATCACGATGCAGAGAACCATCATCCCGACATAGGGCACTGAACCCCAGAGCACGGTTCTGGTGGGCACGTCCGGCGCTATCGCATTGACGACAAACAGGTTCAGGCCGACCGGCGGCGTGATCAGGCCGATTTCCATATTGATCGTCATGATGACGCCGAACCATATCGGATCGAACCCAGCGGCGGTGATGATCGGCAGCAGAATCGGCGCCGTCATCAGGATGATGCCCGCCGGCGGAATGAAGCAGCCGCAGACGAGCAGGAACAGGTTGATGAGGCCCATCAACACCCACTTGTTGACGTTCAGGGCGGCAATCGCCTCCGCCAGCGTCTGGGTGATGTAGAGCGACGTCAACATGTAGCCGAACAACACGGCGGTCGCGATGATCATCAGGATCATCACCGACTCGCGCGTCGTGGAACGTAGAATGTCCCACCACTGCATCGGGTTCCACATGCGATAGATCAGAACCGCGAACAGCACGCAGAACGCGGCGCCGACACCGGCCGCTTCCGACGGCGTCGCAATGCCGCCATACAGCACGTACATCACCGCGATGACGATCACGAGGAACGGCGCGACCTTCGGAATAGACGCGAACTTTTCCTTCCACGAATAGCGGAAGCCTTCCGCATAGGCGCGGAAGCCGGACTTCCAGATGTAGAAGACGGTCCAGCCCATGAACAGCGCGGTCAGCAGCAGACCCGGCAACACGCCGGCGAGGAACAGACGGCCGATCGAGGTCTCGGTGGCGATGCCGTACAGGATCAGGGTGATCGACGGCGGGATGAGGATGCCCAAGGTGCCGCCGGCGCAGATCGAGCCGGTGGCGACTTCATCCGGATAGCCGCGCTTGCGCATTTCCGGAATGCCCATCTTGCCGATGGCGGCGCAGGTGGCGGGCGACGAGCCCGTCAGCGCGGCAAAGATGGCGCAGGCGCCAAGGTTGGACACGACGAGGCCGCCGGGCACGCGATAGAGCCATCGATCGAGCGCGATGTAGAGATCGCGTCCGGCCGGCGACGAGCCGATCGCCGCGCCCATCATGATGAACATCGGGATCGACACCAGCGTGAAGTCGTGCAGCCCCGAGTACAGCGTTTCGGCCGCGACATGCAGCGCGGCCGGCCCCTGGAAGATGACCAGGAAGGCGATGCCGACGGCGCCGAGCGCGAAGGCAACCGGTGCGCCGGTCAGGAAGACGGCGACGGTGACGATGAAGACAAGAATGCCTTGCGTGGCCGGACTCATATGCCGGTCTCCTTGATCGAAACGGCGGGACCTTCGCCGGTGATGCCGAAGGGCGGCTCGCGCCCGGTCACCAGGTCGAGGAAGTCGACGATGTATTGCAGGGTGAGGATGCCGAGACCGACCGGCATGGCCATGTAGGGAATCCACAGCCGCGCGCGCCACATCGAATCCGAGCGCCAGTTGTTTTCATAGGCCTCGAGCCAGAACGAGAAAGTCAGCCAGGCCATCACCGCGACGAACGCCAGCGAGATGGACACGGCGAAGAAGGCCAGCCACCAGCGCGCGCGCGGGCCGGCGTAAATCGGCAGCACGTCGACATTGACGTGGCCTTTGGTCAGCAGAACGTAAGGGCTGCCAAGGAAAGTGGCGGCGACGAGGCTGAAGGTGACGAAGTCGGTTTGCCAGATCGTGGTCTGATTGAGCACGTAGCGGACGAATACCATCTGGCAGACGACGACCACGCCGGCGGCTGTAAGCCCCGCCGCAATCAGGCCGAACGTCACCGAAAGCCATCGCACGATGCGGGTAAAGAGTTCCATGGTCCCCTCGGTCGATCTCTCAATAAAAATCGGCCGGCACGAGGCCGGCCGATCGTTCGCGGATACGAGTTACTTAACGGCGAGCGCTTCGTCGATCAGCTTCTTGCCATCCGACACTTCGTCGGCAAACACCTTGTACGAGCTCTGCTGCGCGATCTTGATCCAGGCGTCGTACTCCTCCGGCGTCAGCGTGACGACCTCGACATTGTTCTTCTTGAAAGATTCCACCATCTTCTCGTCGAGGAGGCGGCTTTCCTTGTTGAAGTACTCTTCGGACTTCTTGCCGGCTTCGGCGAGCGCCTTCTTCTGGTCGGCCGAGAGCTTGTCGTAGCTCCGCTTCGACATCAGCACCGGTTCATACATGAACCAGAGCGCGTTCTCGCCCGGCGCGGTGATGCACTTCACCTGTTCGTAGATGCGGAACGAGATGAAGCTGCCGTTCGAGGTGTCGGTGCCGTCGGCAACGCCGGTCTGCAGCGCGTTGTAGACTTCGTTGGACGGGATGTTGACGATCGAGGCGCCGGCCTGCTGCCACATCTGCGCGAAGGTCGGGCCGGCCGAGCGGATCTTCTGGCCCTTGATGTCGTCCGGCTTGCGGATGCAGCCCTTCTTCGAAGCGATCGAGCCGGCGAGCCAGGCATCGGCGACGACAACGACGCCGGCCTTCTCGATCTTGGCCTTGATGTCCTTCATGAAGGGCGAGGTGTTGAGACGCGCGGCGCGGTCATGATTCCGGACCAGACCGGGCATCAGCGTGGCCGAGAAAGCACCGACCTTGCCCGAGGCGTAGTCGAGCGGGAAAGCGGCGAAGTCGAGCTGGCCGTTGACCAGCGCATTCCACTGATCGTTCGGCTTGAACAGCGATGCGCCCGGATAAACCTGGATGTCGACGCCGGCGGCCTTCATTTCCTTGGCGATGATCTGCACCATCTCGTCGCGCGGATCGCCCTTGCCGCCCGGAAATTGGTGCGAGGCCTTCATGGTGATCTGGGCCTGCGCCGAGGCCGAGAGCGCAACGACGGCCGCGGCCGCCAGCAGGGTGGTCAGTTTTTTGGTCATTCGATTTTCCTCCATCTCGTTTTGCAGTCTTTTGTTGTGGCGGATTTCACCCGCCCAATATCGCATCGACAGAATAGCGGCAGCTACGGAATTTGCCCCCAGGCGACATTATCCGCCGCTGCCGCACAGCGCCATAGCGCGGCCGGCAATTCCTGCGCAACCCCTTGGCCCTCAGCGAAATTCCGGTATGGCCAGCATTCGGTGATGCCTTTATAAGCGCCACCGACCTGCCCTGCCCCAAGTTCCCGGAGATTTAGAATATGTCCAAGCCGCTCCAAGGCGTCCGCGTCCTCGAACTCGCCCGCATCCTGGCGGGTCCCTGGGCCGGACAGACGCTGGCCGATCTCGGCGCCGACGTCATTAAGGTGGAGCGCAAGGGCGCGGGTGACGACACCCGCCAGTGGGGCCCTCCCTTCGTCGAGAGCAAGCAAGGCGATCATCTGGGCGCTGCCTATTTTCACGCCGCCAACCGCGGCAAGCGCTCGATCGAGCTCGATTTCGAGGATCCGGAAGGCCAGCGCATCGTGCGCAAGCTGGCGGCCAAGTCCGACATTCTGATCGAGAATTTCAAGGTCGGCGGTCTCGCCAAGTTCAAGCTCGATTATGCGAGCATGAAGGAAGAGTTCCCGCATCTGATCTATTGCTCGGTGACCGGCTTCGGTCAGGACGGCCCCTACGCCAAGCGCGCCGGCTACGATCTGATGGCGCAAGGCATGGGCGGCGTGATGGATCTCACCGGCATGGCCGATGGCGAGCCGACCCGTATCGGCATTCCGATGTCGGACATTTTTACCGGCGTCTATTCGGTCGTCGGCATTCTTGCTGCGCTGCACCAACGCAAGGCCACCGGCAAGGGTTGCTACGTCGATACGGCGCTTGTGGATTCCACAGTCGGCGTGCTGTCGAACCAGGCCCTGAACTATCTTGTGTCGGGCAATGTCCCGAAGCGGATCGGCAATGCCCACGCCAACATCGTGCCGTATCAGGTTTTCCCGGTCGCGGACGGGCATGTCATCATCGCCACCGGCAACACCGGCCAGTACGTCAAGCTGTGCAACATTCTCGGCGCGCCTGAACTCGGCACCGATCCGGCCTATGCCGACAACACCGGCCGCCTGACGCGGCGCGATGAACTGATCGGCAAGCTGTCGGCGCTGACCTCGAAGATGAAGCGCGACGATCTGCTCAAGCAGCTCGAGGCGCAGGGCGTTCCCGCGGGCCCGATCAACAACGTCGAGCAGGTGTTCGAAGACCCGCAGGTCATCCATCGCGGCATGAAGCTCGAATATCCCAGCGCCGACGCGAAGGCGGGCAAGATCCCCGGCGTGCGCACGCCGATCGTGATGGACGGCTGGCGCGCCGCCAGCGACCGCCCCTCGCCCAAGCTCGGCGAGCATACGACGGAGATCCTGAAAGAAATCGGCGAAGGCTGAGGCGGTTCAAGCCTCGCTGCGCTGGCGCAGCGACAGCCATTCCCAGAGCGCGACAACGATCAGGATCGCGGTGGTGATGGCCGACAAGGCAAGCGGCGTCAGAAAGAATGACGCCGGCACCGAGAGCGCCAGCAAACCCAGCCCGACCAGATGCGAAAGCGGCAGGTTCGGCGCTGACAGTCGTTTGAAAAGCGCGCTGCCGATCAGATAAAGCGCCGGGCCGCCGACCAGCGCGCATAACGCCGGCAGTTCGACATGACCGCCGGGGTGTTGCACCACCAGTTCGTCTCCCACCGCGACGACGATGATGCCGGCGACGATCGGGATATGCATGAAGGTGTAGCCGGCGCGCGCCAGCCGTCCAGGGTCACTCGACTTTTCTATTTGATGGCTCGCCCGCTCCGCGCCAATGTTGAAATACACCGCCCACAACCCGACGCTTCCCATGAAGGCCACGAGAAAGGCCCCGATCGCAGGAGCGGTCCAGTCGAGCGATGCGAACGTCGCGCCGGTAATCAGGATCGACTCGCCCAGCGCGATGATGATGAACAACCCGCAGCGCTCCGCCATATGGGCGCCGGCAACAGCCCAGTCGGCGGTTATCGAGCGGCCGAGTCGCGGCACCCGGTAGCCGAGCAGAGGCGCCGCCGTCTCGATCGCCACCGCAAGGGCCCATAATTCAAGGCGCCATGCCGCCTCGCCGTAACATCCCGCCAGCCAGAACGGCGCTGCCGCCAGATGCCAGAGCGATATGCGTACGAAGTTGAGGAAGTTGGCCTTGTCGTGCCGATAGAGCGCCCACAGCATCACGCCATCGCGGATCACATGCATGGCGACATAGCCAGCCGCCACCGCCCCACCGCGGTCGTCAAAGGCTTTCGGCAAGGCCGCTGAAAACACGAGGCCGGCCAGCATCAGCGCGAACAGCATGACACGGACCACCGGCCGCGCCGGGTCCAGCCAGTTCGTAACCCAGGCGGCGTTGATCCAGGCCCACCACATCGCGATGAGCAGCACCGCTGTTTGAGCAAGACCGGTCAGGCTGAGGTGCGCCAGCAGGCCGTGCGACAACTGGGTTACCGCGAATACAAAGACCAGGTCGAAGAACAATTCGACATAGGTGACGCGGCTGCTCTCGTGACCCCCACGGACGCGCAGTTGACTGGTGCTGGCGGCAAAAAGGCTCATGGCGGATACCGGTGGGACAAGCCGGGATGTTTTAACCGCCTCGCCGTATGTCCGCCAGCCAGGGAGCCATTCGGCAGCCGGCGCGTTATGCTGGCCTCATGGCCCGCAAGAAGAGCACGACCGGGAAAGCAAAGGACCGCGCGATATCGGGGGGCTCGTCCATTGACGACGATCTCGTCGGCAAGCGCATCAGGATCGAGCGCGCCACCTTCGATGCTATCTCCCTGATGATGCGGGAGCAGATGAAGGACCTCGACGAGATCACCGAGGAAGCCTTCCGCGACCTGCTGAAGAAGTACGGCCGCACCGCCGATTTCCGCGAGGCGCTCAAGATGAGTGCGAGGCAGGCCGGCCGCAAAACGGAAGATGCCAGACCGGGCAGCAAACCCTCCGATCGCCGAAAGCGCAGCCGGACGCGCTGACCGGCCTCAGGCCCCCGATGGAACTTTTGCCGGTCCGGCCCCGTTCTAGGCGCCATGGACAGCAACGCCTGGGACGAGATATTCCGACTTCTCGCGGCGGCCGGCGCCGGCATCGCCATCGGCGTTAACCGCGAAATGCAGGGCAAGCCGCTCGGCATGCGGACACTCGCTCTCGTCGCTTTGGGCTCCGCCATCGCCGCCCTTACCGCTGTCGATTACCGCGGCCTCGACCATGATCCCGATGCGCTCAGCCGCGTCGTGCAGGGCGTGCTGCAGGGCGTGCTCACCGGCATCGGCTTCATCGGCGCCGGCGTCGTGTTGCGCAACAAGGACTCCGGCACGGTCGAGGGACTGACCACCGCGGCGTCGGTGTGGGTCACGGCCGCGATCGGCATCGCCTGCGCGCTGGCCGCCTGGCATCTCGTCATCATCGGCGTCGTCTTGACGCTGGTCGTGCTGGTCGGCCTCGGCTGGGTCGAGAGCAAGCTTTTTGCCGGCCGCGGAGCGCGAAACGGCCCATCAAATCGTTGATAATTCTTGAATTTCGGCGGCCGACGGCCGGCCGATATTTTTGCGCGGAGGACTTATCCGCAGGCTGCCGACTCAGATAGCTGTGCCGGAAACACGTTGCCGCCCGGAATTCTCCATGCGCCTCGCCCTTAAAGAAGCCCCTCCCCTGCAGCCTGCCGCCGACGCCGACGCCGGCCATGATGCCGGATACGCCGAGCGCTTCGAACACGCTGACGGCTGGGTCAATCTGATGACACCCGCCCGCCGCGCCGCGCTCGACGCGCTGGAGCGCGAATTTCATGAACTGGTGGTCCTGGGTATTCTGAAGACCGCGGGCCGTTGATGGGACGGGCGCCGCGCCCGGCGTTGCGCTAGGCTCGAGGGCGGCTTAAAGCCTTCCTGCCGAAAACGCCCGAAGTCACGGATCATGGACAGCGACATCCTGCGCAGACTTCATTACGCCGCGGCCGTCGGCTGCGGTGCGTTCGCGGCGCTGGTGGTGCATATCCTGCTCACGGTGTTCGGCGTCGGGCTCGACGCCGTGCTGCGCGAGGCCGATGCCGGCAACGCCAAGCAGATGGCGTCCGCGATCGCCTGGTGGGCCATCGCCGCCGCCGGCTTCGTTGGCGGCTGGGGCACCGGCGCCTATCTCATCGCGGCGGCGCGCGGCCGCGAGTTCATGGCGCGGCTGGCGCAGCGCTTCCTCATCGCCGTCGTGTTCGCCATGGCGACCGCGGGCGGCGTCATGAGCAAAAGCGGCAATCTCGGCGGCACCATCGACGTGATCGCCGGTCTGACCGCGCTCGGCCTCGGCGTGTTCTGCGCCTTCTGCGGCGCGCGGCTGGCTTACCTCAACGCCGAGCAGGTCTGAACGGCCTCAGGCCGCCGCTGCCGGCCGCATCGCATCCTGCAGCATCATGTCCGCGCATTTCTCGCCGATCATGACGATCGCCGCATTGGTGTTGCCCGACACCAAGGTCGGCATGATCGAGCCGTCGGCGACGCGCAGGCCTTCGATGCCGCGCACGCGCAGACGCTCATCGACCACGGAATTGACATCCGGCCCCATGCGGCAGGTGCTGACGGGGTGGAACACCGTCGTGCCCTTCTCGCGTGCGAAGTTGAGCAGGGCCTCATCACTCTGCGTCTGCGGGCCGGGCGTGATTTCCTCCGCGACGTAGCGTGTGATGGCGGGCTGACTCATGATGTTCCGCGTCAGCTTCATGCCCGCGACCATGACATCGCGATCGAAAGCCGCGGACATGTAGTTCGCCTGGATGGCCGGCGCCTCGGCCGGATCGGCAGATTTGATATGCACGGTGCCGCGGCTGTGCGGACGCAACTGGCAGACCGACGCGAGGAAGCCAGAATGCGTGTGCAACTTCTGGCCGACGCTGTCGGCGCTGAACAGAATGAAGTGGATCTGCACGTCAGGCGACGCCAGTGACGGATCGGTCTTGAAGAAGCCGCCAGCATAGCCGGCGCCGATGGACAGCGGCCCCTTGCGATAGATCGCGTAATCGAGCGCCGCGCCAACGCGCCGCGCGAAGCTCGCCATCGTGTCGTTGACGGTGATCTTCTCGGTGCAGCGATACTGGAAACGCGCCTGGAAGTGATCCTGCAGATCGGCACCGACGCCGCGCATCTCGTGCCGCACCTCGATGCCGTGCGAACGCAGCAGTTCACCCGGCCCCACGCCGGACAGCTGCAGCAATTGCGGTGAATTGAAGGCCCCGCCGGACAGCACGACTTCGCCCGCCGCCCGCGCCTTGAACATCTGGCCATGCTGGCGATATTCGATGCCGACAGCGCGCTTGCCCTCGAACAGGATGCGCGTCGCCAAAGCCTCCGAGACGACTTTCAGATTGGACCGCTTCAGCGCCGGCTTGAGATAGCCCTTCGCCGTCGAGCAGCGCCGGCCGTTGCGCGCCGTCAGTTGATAGTAACCGGCGCCTTCCTGGCTCGGGCCGTTGAAATCGTCATTGCGCGGATAGCCCGCCTGCTCCGACGCTTCGATGAAGGCTTCACAGAGCGGATGCGTCTCGACATCCGAGACGCAGAGCGGCCCGCCCTTGCCGTGCAGATCGTCGGCGCCGCGCTCCTGGTCTTCGGATTTGCGGAAATACGGCAGCACGTCGTCGAAGCCCCAGCCGGCATTGCCGAGCTGGCGCCACTGGTCGAAATCCTCGCGCTGGCCGCGAATGTAAAGCAGTCCGTTGATCGAGCTCGAACCGCCCAGCACCTTGCCGCGTGGCTGGATGATGCGCCGGCCGTTCAGCTCGGGCTCCGGCTCCGTCTGATAAAGCCAGTTGACGCGGGCGTCGGTGAACAACTTGCCGTAGCCGAGCGGAATGTGAATCCAGATATTGCGGTCGCGGCCACCGGCTTCGAGGAGCAGCACGCTGTGCCTGCCCGATGCCGAGAGGCGCTCCGCCAATACGCATCCGGCGCTGCCCGCGCCGACGACGATGTAATCGAACGAACCTGCATCCTGCAAAGGCAATTCCCCCGGGCGATTTGTCATTTGCCCGGGAGTGTAGCCAAATTTCGCGAGGCGGAAAGGCCGTCGTCAGCCGCCGGAATAGCCGCCGATGATCGGGAGAATTTCCCCGGTGATATAGCTGGAACAGCTTGGCGCTGCGAGGAAGACGAAAGCCGGCGCGATCTCCTCCGGCTGCGCCGGACGCTTCATCGGCACGCTGCCGCCAAACTGGGTCAGCGCTTCGGCACTGCGGTCCGCCGGGTTGAGCGGCGTCCAGACCGGCCCCGGCGCGACCGCGTTGACGCGGATGCCCTTGGGCACGAGGTGCGTCGCCAGCGAACGCACGAAGGCGTGGATGCCGCCCTTGGTCATGGAATAGTCGAGCAGATTGGCGCTTCCCATCAGGCCCGTGACCGATCCCGTCATGACGATGGCGCTGCCCCGCTTCATTTGCGGCACGGACGCTTTCGCCATGTGGAAGTAGCCGTAGAGATTGGTCTTGAGCGTGCGGTCGAAGTGCTGCTGGGTGAGGTCCTCGATGTCCTGCACATGCTCCTGGAAGGCGGCATTATTGACCAGAACGTCGAGACGGCCGAACTCCTCGACCGTGCGTGCCACCACGGCGCGGCAGAACTCCGGGTCGGACACATCGCCGGCAATGGCGAGACAGCGGCGGCCTTCCTTCTCCACCAGCCGCTGGGTCTCGCGCGCATCCTCATGCTCGTTGAGATAAACGATGACGACGTCCGCGCCTTCGCGTGCATAGAGCACGGCGACGCCGCGGCCGATGCCGGAGTCGCCGCCGGTGATGATCGCCACCTTGTCCTTGAGCTTTTCCGAGCCGAGGTAATGCGGCGCGTCGACCATCGGCGCCAGCTCGAGATCGGCTTCGATGCCTGGCTTCTTGAGATGCTGCTTCGGCATCGGCAGTTCGGGATATTCGCGCGCGCCGGCCTGCATCGCCTTTTCCTTGGCGTCGCTCTGGTCGCCGTTCTTCTTGCCTGCACCCTTCTCCTTGGCATCGATCTTGGCCTGGATGTCGCGGTGGACGGCGGCCGCTTGTTCGGCGGCCTTTGCGAAGCGTTCGAAGTCGGCGGCCGTGGTCATGCGTTGTCCTTCGTACCGAGCACATTTTCGCCGGCAGCCGGCGACGGCACCGTGATGGTCACGCCGAGACCGTCACGAATGGAGTTGGAAGCGGCCGCGACGATGGCCTCGAAGGCGGCTTCCTTGCTGGCGTACTCGCCGCCAACATCGCCGTCGTGGTCGACCGTCCAGGAGGAACTATCTTTGCGGATGACGGAATATCGCGTGTCCATGGTCCAACTTCTCCATATTGCGGATGGAGAACAGGCGGGCCCGCTGCTTCGTTCCCTGCCTCGCCCGAATGGATGCGGTCTTGAAGTCACTGGCGCACGCCGCCAGATCGACAACCTGTGGGAAGTGTGCGAACAAACGGCCCTCGACGCCGCTGGCGGTCCTGCCAGGCGTCTTGGTTTTTTTTGCAGCGCAGCGAGAGTAAAAAATGACCACGCCGCAGTATCTTTCCAAGCTCGACCATTACATCAACGGCGCCTGGGTGCAGCCGACGTCCGGCAAGGGCCAGGATGTCGTCAACCCTGCGACCAATCAGCCCATCGGCAAGCTCGGCTATGCGTCAAAGGCCGATCTCGACGCCGCGCTGAAGGCGGCGGAGGCCGGCTTCAAGACGTGGCGCAAGGTCTCGTCTTTCGAGCGCGCCAAGCTGCTGCGCAAGACCGCCGATCTCGTCCGCTCGCGCGCCGAGCAGATCGCCACCGCGCTGACCTTCGAGCAGGGCAAGGTCTTTGCCGAGGCCAAGCTCGAGGTCATGGGTTCGGCCGATATCCTGGAGTGGTTCGCCGACGAAGGCCGCCGCGCCTATGGTCGCATCATCCCGGCGCGCGCCGACGGCGTGCGCAACATGGTGATCATGGAGCCGGTCGGCCCCGTCGCCGGTTTCTCGCCGTGGAACTTCCCGGTCACGCAGGCGGCCCGCAAGATCGCCGCCGCGCTTGCCGCCGGTTGCTCGATCATCGTCAAGTGCCCGGAAGAAACGCCCGGTTCGCCGATCGAATTCGTCAAGTGCTTCGAGGATGCGGGCGTGCCGGCCGGCGTCGTCAATCTCCTGTACGGCGTGCCGTCGGAGATTTCCGAATACCTCATCGCGCATCCGACCATCCGCAAGATCTCCTTCACGGGCTCGGTGCCGGTCGGCAAGCAGCTCGCCTCGCTCGCCGGCCTGCACATGAAGCGCGCCACCATGGAGCTCGGCGGCCATGCGCCGGTGATGGTGTTCGACGATGCCGACGCCGACGGCGCGGCCACGCTGATGGCGGCGATGAAGTATCGCAATGCCGGCCAGGTCTGCGTGTCGCCGACCCGCTTCTTCGTACAGGAGAAGGCTTACGACAAGTTCGTGTCCAAGTTCATCGACCTCGCCAAGGCGGTGAAGGTCGGCGACGGCTTTGACCCGGCCAGCAAGATGGGCCCGCTCGCCAATCCGCGCCGCGTCAATGCGATGGAAAGCATCATTCTCGACGCCAAGGAAAAGGGCGCCAAGATCGAGACCGGCGGCGAGCGCATCGGCAATGCCGGCAACTTCTTCGAGCCGACGGTGCTGACGGGCGTGCCGCAGAGCGCCCGCATCATGAGCGAGGAGCCGTTCGGCCCCGTCGCCGTGATGATGCCGTTCAAGGACACGGATGCGATGCTGGAGCAGGCCAACAGCCTGCCTTTCGGCCTCGCCAGCTATGCCTTCACCACGAACGCCAAGACCGCGGCCAAGCTGACCGATTCCATCGACGCCGGCATGCTGAGCATCAACCACTTCGGCATCGCGCTGCCGGAGACGCCGTTCGGCGGCATCAAGGACTCAGGCTACGGCCACGAAGGCGGTATCGAGGGTCTCAACGCCTACCTGCAGGCCAAGTTCGTCAGCCATCTGGCCTGACGACATCGCTGAGGCCGACGAAAAATGGGGGCGCCATTCCGCAAGAGGTGGCGCCCTATCGCTTGATGATGTTCGACTGCCGGAAGCCCAAAGCCGCCATTGCGTAGGAAATGGCGCGCCCGGAGAGATTCGAACTCCCGACCCTCAGATTCGAAGTCTGATGCTCTATCCAGCTGAGCTACGGGCGCTTGGTCGGGACATCTTCTAGCCTGTCTTAAGGCCGGCGTCTGCACCGCCGTCGCATCATTTGAACGTGTCGTTGTAGCGCGCGATGCAGGTTTTCAGCACCTCGTCGCCCGGCCTGGTCCACCAGTCCTGCGCCGAGAAAATCTCGATCTCGGTCGGGCCCTGGTAGCCGGCGGCCTCGATCAACTTGCGGAACCGCGGCAGGTCGATGACGCCGTCGCCCGGCATGCCGCGGTCGAGCAGCAGGTCCTTGGTCGGCACCAGCCAGTCGCAGATGTGGTAGCCGAAAATGCGCTTCTCGCGGCCGGCGCGCGCGATCTGCGTTTCGACCTCCGGGTCCCACCACACATGATACACATCGATGGCGACACCGACGTCGTTGCCCAGTTGCCCGGCCATGTCGAGCGCTTGCTTGAGCGTGTTCACGCAGGCGCGGTCGCCGGCATACATCGGGTGCAACGGCTCGATGGCCAGCGGAACGCCCACCGCCCGCGCATGCGGCAGAATGGCGGCGAGACCGTCCTGCACCATCTGCCGTGCCGCGCCGATATCGCGCGTCCCGGCCGGCAGTCCGCCGACCACCAGCACCAGACACTCGGCGCCCAGTGCCGCCGCCTCATCGAGCGCGCGCTTGTTGTCGTCTATCGCAGCCTGACGGCCGGCGCTGTCGGCCGCCGGAAACATGCCGCCCCGGCAATAGCCGGAGACCTTGAGGCCGTTGTCCTTGATCGCCTTCACCGCCGTATCGAGGCCGACAGCCGCGACCTGATCGCGCCACGGATCGACGTAGGGAATGCCGAGTTTGGCGCAGGCCGCCACCGCTTCGGGCAGTTTCCATTGCTGACGCACGGTGGCGAGGTTGATTGAGAGGCCTTCGGTCTTCATCGCTTTGTCCTTCAGGAATTCACGCGTTGGCAATCGCCGTACTGGGGCGCATCGCCGCCCAATCCGGCATCACGGCACTGCCAAGCCCGCTCGCGCGCGCGATCGAGCCCAGCGCGATGTCGCCGCCCTTGATCGACAACCGCACGCGACCGTTGGCGGCGCGGGCATAGAGATCGCCATGCGCGGCGAGAAACGCGTCCTGCTCGGCCTGCGGCGCGCCGGCCATGCCGTCGACATAGTGGTGACCGTTACGTTCGACATGCGTGGCGCCGACCAGCGAGGCCAGCGTCAGGTCCTGCTGCACGGCGATGCCGCCTTGTGTGGTGAGATCTTCCGCCGACATGACATAATGTCCGCCGTCGGCGCCGTAATGCGCGACGCGGGCGCTGTTGAGCAGAGCGCGGTAGAAACCCTTGCAGGACTTTGACGAGATGCCGGTATAGCCAAGCGCGCGGGCGCGCGGAAACACGTCGAAGTCGCTGTCGGATTCATCGATCTCGACGGCGATGTCCTTCGCCAGCGGATGCACCGGCTTACTGAGCGCTTCGGCGCGGGCGATCGGCTGTTCGATCAGCAGCAGCGACGCCTTCAGATTCCTGAGCCGTGCGTCCTCACCCATGCGTTTCCACAATGCCATTACGGCATCGACATTTTCGTATTGCTCGTTGCCATCCAGCGTCGCCTGGTAGGCGCCGGCGTCGCGGTCGAGAACGGCTGCGATTGCAGCAAGGCGCTCGATATCCTCCTCGACCTTGCCGCCGACCTTGAGCTTGAAATAGCGGTGGCCGTAGACGGCGATGACTTCCTCGAGGCTTTCCGGCAAGCCGTCGTCGAGCCGCCTGCCCGTGGTCTCGTCCCGTGTGATGGCATCGACCAGACCGACGGTATGGCGCGCGGCGATACTCGCAGCCACCTTCCGGGTCGCCAGAAACCTGTCGAGACCGAAGCCGTCAAGATCCGGCGTCAGCGCCGGGGTAATCCCGAGACGATTGGCGCGCACGAGCTCGGCAACAGGCACGCCCTCGAGCCGGCCGAGTGCATCGATAATGGCGCGCTCGATCAAGGCCTGACCGAAAGACGCCACCAATCCGTTCAGCCCCGCCTTGGTGCAGAGCGCGCGATGGCCGGCATTGGCGGCCGCGGTGATGCCGAAAGCGGTGTCTTCGCCGACGGCGATGGCGTGACGCTGCGCGCTCGCCAGCGAGCGGCGCAACTGGTCGAAATTGTCTTCATTGGACAGGCCGGGCGATTTGTCGAACCATTTCGGCACCAGCAATTCCGCGGCGATGCCTTCGCCTTCCCGGCCATCCGCCGTGCGGATGCGAGCCCGCACGAACAGTTGCGGCGCTTCGCGCAGGGTGACGACGCCGAAGCGGAACGGCAGCCGCAGGGTCACGGGGCGCTCATAGGCGCGCACGTCGATCAGGCGCAGGCGGGGGGCGTTCATGGCAGCGCCTCCATCGTGCCGCGCACATAGCCGATGGCTCGCGCAGCGCAGGTCGGTCCATCGGGGACATAGACGAAAGGTTCGATGCCGTAATCGCCTTCGTAGTTTTGCTCGCGCAGCGCCGTGAAGATCGGCGCGAAGGCGAGATCGCCCTCCCCCGGCCCGCGGCGGTTCGGATCGTTGAGATGAACATGCGCGATCATGCCGGTCGGCAGCCAGCGCCGGATCGTATCCGGAATGGACATCGGCTCGGTCGGTGCGGCGGACGAGCAGTCGATCATGGTGCGCAGCGCCGGGTTGCCGACGGTCGTTACAATGTTGGCCGCCTCCTCCACCGTGTTGATGTGATCGGTTTGCCGCCGAGACAGCGGTTCGATGCAGTAGATCACGCCGGCCTTGGCCGCGGCTTCTCCGGCCGCCGCGAAACAGTCGATCGCATGCTGGCGGCCCTCCGTCTCGAAGCCGGTCTCAAGCTTGCGCTGGTCGGGCGAGCCATGCACCAGCACCGTGCCACCGAGATCGGCTGCCAGTTCGCACAGATCGCGGATCACGCCGACGGTCCGGTCACGCTGCGCCTTGTCACGCGACGTGATCGACAGACCGGCCGGCGCCCGCATCAGGTAATGCAGTCCGGTGATGACAATGCCGGCGTCGGAGGCGGCGCGGCGCAGCGCCCGCCGCTCCTCGGACGACAGCCGGTGCGGCTCGTCGCCCAGCGTGAAGGGCGAGACCTCCAGACCGTCATAACCGAGCTTTGCCGCCAGGTCGCACTGCGCGGCGAATGGCCGGTCCGCGATCACCTCATTGCACAGACCGATCCTCATGCGCTCTTGTTCCAACCCATCATGCGTGCCGTCGCATGGCGCACCGGCGGCAGGGCAAAGAGGATGATGAGCGCGGTCGTGACCCACAACACGGCGCTGACCGGGCGGGTGAAGAACGGCGTCAGGTCGCCGTCCGACAGAACCAGCGCGCGACGAAGGTTCTTGTCGAGGATGTCGCCGAGGATGATGCCGAGCACGAGCGGCGCCATCGGATATTTCATCTCGCGCAGGATGAAGCCGACCACGCCGAAGAACAACATGACATAGACGTCGAACAGGCGCTGGCTGATGGCATAGGGACCGATGACGCATAGCACGAAGACAACCGGCATGAGCCGTTCGCGCGGCACGCGCAGAACGGTGAGCAGCGGCCGCGTCAGCGCCAGGCCGAAGACGCCCATGGCGACCGTCGCCAGCAGCACCATCCAGACCACCTGATAGACGAACTCCGGCGCCTCGATCATGATCAGCGGGCCCGGCCGAATGCCATGGATGAACATGGCGGCGAGCAGGACGGCAGCCGGCGCCGAACCCGGCACGGCCAGCGTCAGCGCCGGAATGAGCGCGCCGGGTATCGCAGCGTTGTTGCCGGTTTCGGCGGCAATCAGGCCTTCGCGCGAGCCCTTGCCGAACTGATCGGCTTCCTTGCTGGCGCGCCGCGCCGCGCCATAGGACACCCAGGCGCCGATATCCTCACCGACACCCGGTATGATGCCGACGATGGTCCCGATCAGACCGGACCGGCCGATCGTCCGCTTGTAGCGCCACAGATCGGCAAGACCCGGCACGACGCGATCGACCGTGCGCGCTGCCATCTCCGCGGCGCGCTCCTTCATCACGCTCAGTACTTCGGCAAAACCGAAGGCGCCGACCAGCGCCGGGATGAGCGCAATGCCGCCCGCGAGATCGGAGTTGCCGTAGCTGAAGCGCGGCTCGGCGTGGATGCCTTCCTGCCCGACCATCGCCACCAGCAAACCGAGGAAGCCGATGATCCAGCCTTTCAGCGCATCTTCGAACGAGGTCATCTGGCCGGCGATGACGATGCCGAAGATAGCCAGCCAGAAGAACTCGTAGGAGCCAAAGCTCAGCGCGAATTCAGCAAGCATCGGCGCGAGCGCGGCCAGGAAGAGCACGCCGATAATGGTGCCGAGCACCGAGGCGCTGGTGGCAAGCCCCATCGCCTCTCCCGCCAGTCCCTGTTTGGCGAGCGGGAAACCGTCGAGCGTCGTCGCCGCATTGGCCGGCGTGCCGGGGATATTGAGCAGGATGGCCGACCGCGAGCCGCCATAGATGGCGCCGACATAGACGGCGATGAGCACGAGGATCGCCTGCTCCGGCACCATACGATAAGTAAGCGTCGTCAGAAGCGCCACCGCCATGGTGGCGGTGAGGCCAGGCAGCGCACCAATAACGATGCCTATCAGTGTCGCCCAGGCCACGTTGAACAACGTGGTGAAATTGGCGAACACCGCAAAGGCGGCGCCGAATGTCGCAAGACCGTCAAGCATGTTCTTTCACCGCTCCGATCACGGCAGCCGCACAAGGAACAGGGTTTCGAACAGGAAAGGCACGAAGCCCGCCGTTGCGACCGCAATAGCTGCGGCGAGCGCCAGCTTGACGCCGCGCGAACGCGGGCTGTCGTCGCTCTTCCACTCGAACGCCACGATGAAACTGAAGACGAATAGAAGCGTCGCGAGCCAGAACGGCGCATGACCGACGAGCCCAACGGCGTAAATCAGGCATAGGGCCATGCAAAGCCAGAAGCGGAATCGTCCGGCGCGTGCTTCCGCCGGGTCGTCTTCGGCCTCGAACGTCGCAGTAAATGCGCCGGCGGCGACTGACCGCAGCGCCAGCGCTGCGCCGAGCACGAAAATTATAATCCCGAGGCTGCCCGGCACGATACCCGGCGCAGTCCACGGATCGATGGAACGCTCTTCCAGACGTGGCATGCGGTAGGACTCGAAGGCGGTGACGGCACCCAGCGCCGTCAAGACAAGCCCGGTGATGAGATCGGCTCTCGCAAGCGGTCTTTGCTGCATCGGAAATCCCGTTCAGAAACGCGAAAGGACCGCGGTCCGGCACGAGGCCGAACCGCGGTCGTTAGAGAGGCTTCAGCGCGGAATGCCGACGCTGGCCGGATCGACCTTGGCCTGCTTGCGATCCCACAGGCCCCAGGCGGTTTCCTTCACTGCCGGCATGACAGCGGCCTTGGCGGCATCGCCATGGACGACGGCGACGATAGCGCCACGGCTGGTGGCGTACTTCTTGAGTGCTTCGGACTTGGCGAGCTTGTCGGTCCAGATCGCCTCGAAGGTCTTCACGACCTCGTCCGGCACGCCCTTCGGCAGGAAGATGCCGAAGTAGTTGTCCGTCGCCGGAAACGTCGGGATGAACTTGGTGACCGGCGAGATTTCCGGCACGCCCTCGAGATTGAGCGGCTTGGTTCCGACAACGGCGAGCGCGCGAATGCGGCCGGCGCGGATCATTTCCGCCTGCTCGACGGCAAGCTGGGTGGTGACGCTCGTCTCGCCGCCAGCAGTCGCGATGACCGCCGGGTTGCCGCCGTCATAGGTGACGTGCTTGGCCTCGACACCGGCGCCGGTCGAAAACGCACCGAGCGCGGCGCCGCCCGAAGAGTTGATGCCGGCGGTGGCAACCGTGACGGTGCCCGGCTTGTCCTTCATGGCCTTGATGAGGTCGTCGAGCGTCTTGTAAGGCGAGTTGGCGTTGACGCCGATCACCGACGAGTTGATGACCGCCAGGAAAAGGTGCCAGTCATCGAGCTTGGTGTTCAGCAGACCGGTCACGGCGTAGGTGCCGGCGTCTTTGGCGGCGCCCGAAGCGATCGTGTATCCGTCCTTGGGCGCGTCTAGCACCGCCTTGGTGCCGATCGAGCCCGATGCACCGGGCTGGTTGACGATGACCACCGACTGACCGATCGCGCTTTCGACTTCCTTGCCGATCAGGCGAACGACCTGATCGGTCGAGCCGCCGGCGCCCCATGGCACAATGATCGTGATCGGCTTGGTCGGTTTCCACGGATAGCTCTGGGCCGACGCGGCGCCGGTGAGCCCGACGATCGCTGCGGCCGTAAGCATCAAACTACGTAACATTGCAGTCCTCCCTTGTGTTGCCGTTTGGAAATTATGGCCGGCTTTTTGATTGCCGGCTCACGCTTGCAGTCTACGCCATGCCCTGCACGCTGAGGAACTTGCCCATGCGCGATGCGGCGAGATCCGGGTCGTGCAGAACGCGGGCCTTGTCGGCGAGCCGGAACAGTTCGGCAAAATGCAGCACCGAGCGCGCGCTCTGCTGTCCGCCGATCATCGAGAAGTGGTCCTGCAGGCCGTTGAGCCAGGCCAGGAACACGACGCCGGTTTTGTAGAACCGGGTCGGCGCCTTGAAGATGTGCCGTGACAGCGGCACCGTCGGCTCCAGGATGCCGTGAAAGCCCTGCAGATCGTTGTTGGCGAGCTTGGCGAGGCCGGCCGAAGCAGCCGGCGCGATGGCATCGAAAATGCCGAGCAGCGCGTCGGAATGGCCTTCCTCATCGCCGGCGATCAGTTCGGCGTAGTTGAAGTCGTCACCGGTATACATGCGAATGCCTTGCGGCAGCCGGCGGCGCATGGCGATCTCCTTCTCCTTCGACAGGAGCGAGATCTTGATGCCGTCGATCTTGTCGGCGTTGTCCGTCATGATGGCGAGGCACGTTTCCATCGCCGCCATGTGATCGGCGGAGCCCCAATAGCCCGCCAGCGCCGGATCGAACATCTCGCCGAGCCAGTGAATGATGACGGGCTGCTTCACCTGACGCAGGATGCGGCCATAGACCTTCTCGTAGTCGGCCGGCGATTTGGCGGCGCGGGCCAGAGCGCGCGACGCCATCAGGATGATCTGACCGCCTTCGGCTTCGATGAACGCGATCTGCTCCTCATAGGCCCGGATGATGTCGTCGAGCGTGACGCGATCATTGGCCTCGAGATGATCGGTGCCGCAGCCGCAGCCGATCCTGGCGCCGGGGCGGCCCTTGGCCGCCGTGAGGGCGTGCTTGATGAGTTGCTGGGCGCCGTTCCAGTCGAGACCGCCGCCACGCTGCGCCGTATCCATGGCTTCGGCGACGCCGAGGCCGAGGTCCCACAGGTAATGGCGGAACGCCATCGTCTTGTCCCAGTCTATAGCGACGTCGAGCCACGGATCGTTGTCGGCGAGCGGATCGGCGACGACATGCGCCGCCGCATAGGCGACGCGATTGAACTTCGCCGTCTCTTCCTTTGACGGAAACCGGATCGGCTCGCCGGTCGTGTATGGCGCGAAGGTCCGGTCGGCGGTGGGAAGCGAAATCGTCGCCATGTAATTCTCCGTTAGACGTCCGTCATTCCGGGACACGAACGTAGCGAGTAGGTCCGGAATCCAGACGCCGCAGCACCGTGGTTATGGATTCCGGGTTCGCGGCCTTGCGGCCGCGCCCCGGAATGACCGGTCAGATCTTGATTTCCGGAACGTCGAGCCAGCGACGCTCCTTCCAGCTCTTGAGGCCCAGTTCGGCGAGCTGCACGCCCTTGATGCCTTCGACCAAGTCGTGCCTCCACGGCGTGTCGGCGACGACGTGGCGAATGAAATCTTCCCACTGAATCTTGAAGCCGTTGTCGTAGACCATGTTGTCCGGCACCTCTTCCCACTGCGAGGCGAACTTCATGGTCTGCGGCACGTCCGGATTCCAGACCGGGCGCGGCGTGTTGACGCGAGACTGCGTCACGCACTTGGTGAGGCCCGCAACGGCCGAGCCATGCGTGCCGTCGACCTGGAAAGTGACGAGATCGTCGCGCTGCACACGCACGCACCACGATGAGTTCATGTGGGCGATGACGCCGCCGGCGAGCTGGAACGTGGCATAGGCCGCGTCGTCGGCATCGGCCTTGTAGGTCTTACCGTTTTCATCGACGCGCGTCGGGATATGCGTCGCGCCAAGGCAGCTCACCGCCTCGACATTGCCGAACAGGTTGTCGAGCACGTATCGCCAGTGGCACAGCATATCGAGGATGATGCCGCCGCCTTCATTCAGCTTGTAGTTCCAGCTCGGGCGCTGCGCCGGCTGACCCCAGTCACCTTCGAATACCCAGTAGCCGAACTCGCCGCGGACCGAGAGAATCTTGCCGAAGAAGCCGGCGTCATTCAGCAGCTTGATCTTGCGCAGCCCGGGCAGGAACAGCTTGTCCTGCACCACGCCGTTCTTGACGCCTTTGGCCTTGGCGGCCTTGGCGGCGGCGATCGCCTTTTCCATCGTGTCGGCGATCGGCTTTTCGCAATAGACATGCTTGCCGGCGGCGATCGCCTGCATCAGCAGGTCGGCGCGCATCTGCGTCGTCGCCGCGTCGAAGAACACTTCATCGTTCTTGTCGTTCACGGCCTTGTCGAGATCGGTGGTGTGGCGCTCGATGCCGTATTGCTTGGCCAGCGCGGCAACCTTCTCGGCGTTGCGGCCGACCAGGATCGGATCGGGCATCACCTTGTCGCCGTTCGGCAGCACAACGCCACCTTGCTGGCGGATGGCCACGATCGAACGCACCAGGTGCTGATTGAGCCCCATGCGTCCGGTGACGCCATTCATGACAATGCCGAGCCTGCGGGTCGCCACGCGCTTTCCTCCAATTGTGTGCCGGCGTCTGACGGCGCCGTTCTTAAGTAACTAGACGGTTACTATCGGACCGAAACCGGTCCGCCGTCAAGAGGCTCAAAATCTCATTTCTTCTCAGGGGGCTTCAGGTAAGCGAGGACGACCTCGACCATGTGCTCGCCGCGTTTTGCCAGCCGCGCGGGCGCGCTCAGGTCCTCGCCGAAAATCACCGAAAGAGTGTGCCGGTTCTGCATGTAGAAAAAGCCGAGGCCGGCAATGGTGATGTAAAGCTCCGCCGGATCGACACCCTTGCGGAACAGGCCCTGCTTGACGCCGCGCTGCAGCAGCCCTTCGATCATGCCGGTCAGCGGCCGGTGCAACGGACGGATGCTCTGCGACTTCTTCAGATTGGCCGCCCGGTTCATGTTTTCGGTCGCGAGCAGGCTGAGGAATTCCGGATGGTCGATGAAATATTGCCAGGTGAACAGCACCAGCTTGCGCATGCCGGCGACCGGGTCGAGCTCCGTCAGGTTCAGGCCGATTTCAGCGGTTCGGATCGCCGAGTAGGTGTGCTCGAGGACGGCGAGATACAGGCCCTGCTTGTCGCCGAAGTAATGGTAAAGCATGCGCTTGTTGATGCCGGCGCGCTCCGCGATGGCATCGACCCGCGCACCCGTCAGACCCTTGGCGGTGATCTCGTCGGTGGCGGCGCGCAGGATGGCCGCGCGCGTGCGCTCGGGATCGCGCGTCGCTCCGTTGGCGCGCAAGGCAGCCCGGCTTTTCAGCGTCGAACCTTCCATAGGACCCTCGGCCGCGGACGCGGCTTCCTTGTTTAGCGCAAGGCACCGGGAAGTCCTAGCGCCGGCTCACATCAGCGGAAACGCCAGCTCCAGCCGAGAATATCGGCCAATCCTCCCGACAGCGATAGAGCCGCAATCACCGTGGCAGCGTCCACGGTCAACACGACAGCACCGGCCAGGGAAACAACCGTACCGACCACCAACCCGCCACCGAATATTTCGTGATCGCGGTTGAGCACGGCCGAAAGGTGCACGCGGAAAATGAGATGCAGTTGCAGGATCGAGGTCGCCACCGCGATCGGCATCAGCGCGAAGGCCATATACCGGAACATCTGCGACAGGCTGACCGAGACGCCGGAGACAACGAACCACCTGGTCGCGCGCCAGTCCATAAACCTCAACCCGGGCCATTGCGACGGCATCAACATGGGGAGGACCACAACAACGGTCGCCGCCAGATGCGAGATGAAGCCCGCGGCGATGCCGCTGGCCAGCGTCTTTTGAGGCAGCGCCATGCCGATCAGAATCGGGCTGATGCCATATCCCAGGGCGCAAAGGCCGGCAAAGAAATAGCCTTCGCGATAGTGGGGCGTGAATGTCGGCGCGCTGGCATCACGCGACGGCGGTGCGGCCGGCCCGCGGGCGGCGCGGCGCGCCATCAACGGCCCCACCACGATCATGATGACGCCGACGATGCGTAGCGCCGTCACGGCTTCGCCCAGCCAGAACACCGCCAAAACGAGGGTTATGACGAGGCTGTAGTTCTGAACCGGTCCGACGAGGTTGGCGCCGATCGCCTTGACCGCGCGGTAGTTGGCGTAGCGCGCCGCGGCGAAGTGGATGACGCCGGCCGTGGCCAGCAGCAGCACCGACCGGCCGTCGAAGGCCCGCAGCGTTTCGCCGATGCCGAACGGCGCCAATGCAAGGAGAAACAACGGCAGCGCAAGGAAGCAGCTGATGGCCACCGCCTGCAACACGGAACCCGTGAGCACGCCACGTCGCGCCGTTGCATTTGCGAAGGCGAAGGTGACCGCGGAAAGAAGCGCAAGAAGGCCGCCTAGCATGACCTCCTCCGCTCACCCCCGCGAAGGCGGGGGTCCAGAAGGACAAAACGATGGGTCAGAATATGTCCCTCCTCGATTCCCGCATTCGCGGGAATGAGCGGAGTGTAGGGCAATTTCCTACGAACAGCACCGGCAGTTCATCGCGAACACCATGCGCTCCTCTTCCGTGAGCTTCTCCGGGATTTCGTTGCGTTGCGGCTGCTGCACCGCCAGCTGCGCCGGGAATACCGGCGTCGGTGCGATCGGCTCGTCGATCGGCAGGCCCGCCTTCTTCATGTCGGCGCGGCGTTTATCGGTGGCCTTGGCGTCGATCGAGCCGTCGGCCTTGAACACCACGCCGTAGCTCGTCTCCGCCTGCTCGCGCGAGATGTAGCCACATCGTACGTCGTGCGCCACATCCTCGATGTCGCGCTCCAGCGGCGAGCCGTAGCCGCCGCCGCCGCCGGAACGAAGGATATAGGCGTCGCCCGACTTCAGCACCTGGTTGATCGCCTTGCCATTCGGGAACAGCGTTTCCTCCGTCGCGCCGCCGCGATGAATGGCGACCGAATTGCCGAAGCCGGACAGGCCGCCGAACACGCCCCACGGCTTGCACACGACGCGGTCCATCTGCGACGAGAAATTGATCTGGTTGATAGCCTGCATCACCTGCTCGGTGCCGAGACCGCCGCGGAATTTGCCGGCGCCGCCGGAATCGGGCCGCAGGCAATAGCGCTCGACCAGCAGCGGATATTTCGCCTCCACCTGCTCCGACGGACCGTTATGGGTGTCGCCATCGTTCATGGCGATCGTGGCGTTCATGCCATCGCTGTTGTACTTGGCGCCCCAGCCGCCGCCGATCAGGCCGCCAAGATAAATGTAGAACGAGTTGTCGGACGCCTTGCGGCCGTTGACGCGACCGACCACGAGATCGGCATGATGGCCGGCGGCAACCTGCTTAGGCATCGCCGGCGCCACCGCCTTGAAGATCGTGTCCACGACTGTCATGGGATAGGTCATCCACATGCGCATCGCGGCCGGCTTCACCGCCGAGACGACGCTGCCCGCCGGCAGGATGATGTCGAGGGCGCGGAACTGGCCTTCGTTGATCGGCATGTCGAGCGCCGAGGTCAGGCACTTGAACGCCACCTGACAGCACGACATGCCCGCCGTGGCGCCCGAATTGTAGAAGCCGCCGACTTGCTTCGACACCTCCGACAGATCGACCGACATGCGGTCGCCCTTGATCTCGACCTTGACGCGGATCGGCACCCGCACGCCGACGGAGACGCCGTCGTCGTCCATGAACGACTCGGCTTCGTAAACGCCATCCGGCATGGCCGCGACCCGCTCGCGCGCGATACGCTCGCTCTGGTCCATGATGGCGTCGATAGCGCCGAGCACGTCATCGCGGCCGTATTTTCGCAGCATTTCGAGGAAGCGCTTCTCGCCGGTCTTCACCGCGGCGATCTGGGCGCGGAAATCGCCCATGGCGCGGTCGGCCAGTCGCACATTGGTCTTGATGATCGAGACCAGCTCTTCGTTGATCACGCCCTTGCGGTAGATCTTGACGATCGGCATCTGCAGGCCTTCGGAATAGATATCCGTCGTCGAGCCCGAAAGCGTGCCGCCGACATCCGGCCAGTGCGCCATGCAGCAGGAGAAGCCGACCAGGTCGCCGTCGTGGAAGATCGGCACCGTGAAGGTCATGTGGTTGAGATGCGAGCCTGTGATGTAGGCATCGTTGGTGAGCAGGATGTCGCCCGGATCGATATCGCCCTTGAAGTGCGCGATCTTGGCCTTCACCGTCTCGCTCATGCCGCGGATGAACATCGGCAGGCCGAGGCCGATCGACACCGTGTTGCCCTCGGCATCGAACAGGCCGACGGTGAAGTCCAGCGCCTCGTAGATGATCATGTTGTAGGCGGTACGCATCAGATTGGTCTTCATCTCCTCCGTCGCGGCGATGAGACCGTTGCGCACGATTTCGGTGACGACCGGATCAATCGCGGTACGGGACGAGCCCTGCTTGTTGATGGCGTCCATGATCAGGCCCTTCCGATTTCGATATGCAGATTGCCGAAGGCGTCGACTTCAACCTTGTCCTGCGGGAACACCACGGTGGTCGAGGCATGCTCTTCGATCAGCGCCGGACCGTTGATGCGGTTGCCGGCCGCCAGCTTCGTGCGGTCGTAGGTCGGCGTATCGACGCTGCCGACACCGGAGAAATAGACCTTCCGGCTGCCGCGGAAGGCGGCTTCGGCAGAAGCGCCGCCGCCGGGCAGCTTCTCGCGGTCCGGCTTCTTCATCGTGCCGACGGTCGCGGAACGCAGCGACACGATCTCGGCCTTTTCTTCGGGATTATGGTAGCCGTAGCGCGTTTCATGCACGGCATCGAACATCTTCTTGATGCCGTCACGGTCCTTGTTCCGGAACAGCTCCATCGGGATATCGACCGTGACCGCATGTTCCTGACCGACATAGCGCATGTCGGCGCCGCGCAATGACACCGTATCCACCGTCATGTCGCGGCTGCGCGCCAGGTCCTCGGCGCCGGCCTTCTCCATCGCCTGATAGAGCGCCTCCATCTCTTCGAACGAAACGTCGGCGAACGGCTTGAACCAGGTGTTGACCAGGTCGCGCCGCAAATCGGCGAACAGCATGCCGTAGGCCGAGAAATGCCCCGGCGCGAACGGGATGATGAGTTTGCCGATACGCAGTTCACGCGCGATCATCGCGGCATGCAGAGGCCCGGCGCCGCCATAGGCGATCATAGCAAAATCGGCGGCATCGAGGCCGCGCTCCGTCGTAACCCAGCGCACCATATGCGCCATCTTGGTGACGGCGACGCGGAGGATGCCATCGGCCGCCTCCAGCGCGCCGAGATCGAGCGGCTTGCCGATCTTCGATTCGATCGCTTTTGTCGCGCCGTCGAGATCGAGCTTCATCTCGCCGCCGAGGAAGCGGTCCGGCGCGAGGCGGCCGAGCGCGAGATTGCAGTCCGTCACGGTCGGCTCGGTGCCGCCGAGGCCGTAGCACACGGGGCCGGGCGACGAGCCGGCGCTTTCCGGACCGACGCGCAGCGCGCCGGCTTCGATACGCGCGATCGAGCCGCCGCCGGTGCCGACTTCCTGAATGTCGATCATCGGAATCTGCAGTGGCAGACCCGAGGCATAGCCACCCACGATCTGCCCGCCCGTCATCAAGACGTCGCCTTGATAGATGACGCCGGCCTTCGCCGTGGTGCCCCCCATGTCGAAGGCAATGGCGTTCTTCAGGCCGATCTGGTCGCACAGCACCTTCGAGCCGATGACGCCCGCCGCCGGCCCGGATTCCAGCATTCGGATGCAGGACTGCTGCGCTTCCTCGATGTCGAACAGGCCGCCGGTCGATTGCACCACCAGGAAGTTGCCGGTGAAGCCGGTTTCCGCGAGATGCTCGTCCATCTCGCCGAGATAGCGGCGCACACGCGGGCCGACATAGGCGTTCGCCGCCGTCGTCGAGGTGCGCTCGTATTCGCGATACTCTTGCGACAGCTCGTGCGAGGCCGTGACGAAGAGGTCGGGGAATGCCTTCTCGACGATCTCCTTGGCGCGCTTCTCGTGCGTCGGGTTCCGGTAGGAGTGCAGGAACAGGATGGCGATGGCCTTGACGCCCTTCTTCACCGCTTCGGCGACCGTGTCGAGCACCTGTTGTTCGTCGAGCGGGATGAGCACGCGTCCTTGCGCGTCGCAGCGCTCGCGGATGTCGAAGCGCATGTCGCGATCGATCAGCGGCTTGTGCTTCTGGAAAAACAGATTGTAGGCCTCGGGCCGGTTGACGCGGCCGATCTCGTAGATGTCGCGGAAGCCCTGCGTCGTCAGCAGCGCGCAAGGCGCGCCGGTGCGCTCGAGGATGGTGTTGATCGCCACCGTGGTGCCGTGCAGGAACAACTGCGCCTGCGGAAACGAGGCGCCTGCCTTCTCGACGCCGGTCTCGATGCCGGTCACCAGCCGCTGATGTGTAGTCAGCGTCTTGCCGAGCATCAGCTTGCCGGTCGGCTCATCGAAGGCTGCCACATCGGTGAAGGTGCCACCGACGTCGGCGGACAGGCGCAGACGTCCCTGAACTAGTTTCGCATCCACTTTAGGTCACTCCACTTCACGTCTTACGGCGTCATCAGGCTTGTCGCCCGAAGATCGGTGATGAAACTGTGCGCGGCGGCATGCACGATGAAGAGCGGCAGCTTCGCCGCTTCCGCCGCCGATTGCGGCGTCACGCCGCAAGCCCAGAACAGCGCGGTCTTGTCCTTCGGCATCGGGCCGACCGGGCCGCCGAACACGGGACGGTCGATATCGGCGCCGATGCCGGTTGGATCGCCGATATGAATCGGCGCGCCGTGATTAAACGGAAACCGCGCCGACACCTGCGTCGCGATGATGGCCTGTTGCGGCGTCAGCCAGCGCATGGTGACGAAAAGATCGCCCTTGAACGGACCGGCCGGCTCGGTCGGCGTCGTGGTGCGCAGCACCCAGCGATCCTTGTCGGTCGGCACACCGGCACGCTCGAAAGCATCGTCGAAGGTGATGCCGGAGCCGATCAGGAACGACACCAGGTCGTCCCGCCATAGATCGGTGATATCGGTGCGGTCGTCCTGGCGCTGGCCGTCGATGAAGACGCTGTAGCGCGCGAGATCGGTGCGCAGGTCAGCGGTCGGCGCCAGCTTGCGCGGCACCGGATCGCCGGCCTCCAGCACTTCCAGCACCGGACAGGCGCGCTGGTTGCGCTGGCAATACAGCATGAAGTCGAAGGCATAGGCCTTCGGCATGATGGCGAGATTGCATTGCACGAAACCGTGCGCCTTGCCGCGGCTCGAGCCGGTGTAACGGCCGGCGCGAATATCGGCGCGCACGCGCTGGCTTTCGAGGAGTGCGTCAGTCTTCATGCCGCGCCCCTGTCGAGTTCGACCTCGTAGAGCTGGGCGAAGCCGGTCTTGTCAGAGGTGAAGACGACGCGCGTGCCGTCCGGCGAGAAACGCGGATGCGGATGGGTGTGCTGACGCGCTTCGACCGCGACCGGGCCGTCATTGTAGGGGAACGGGTGCGCCCAGTGCGCGCCCTCGGAGGTCGCCTCGCTGGCGCAAAGAAACTGCGGCTCGCCGCCGCCAAGGCCGTCGAGCGGCAGGATGTGCAGGCCCTTGTCGGGAAAATTAGTGTCGCAAACAAAGCGCGTGCCGGTCGCGTCCGGCGCGGCATGCCAGGCCGGGAAGCGGTTGAGCCAGCTGGCCTCGCCGGTATCGATATCGATCAGGCGCATGCCGCGCGGCCAGTCGATGAAAGCGATGGACTTCTTGCCCGGCAGCCACACTTCGTGGGTCACCCACTGCATCTTGTCTTCGCGCTCGTAGACGCGCTTGTTGACGCCATCGCGCGTTACGGTCCAGACGCGGTCAGTCAGCGGGCCGGCATAGAGAATGAGATTGTCGTCGTCCGGGCAGAACTGCGGATGGCCGATGGTGTCGCGCTCCAGAATGACGCGGCTGGTGGCGGCCTCGGTGTCGATCAGCACGAAACGCGACACCTTGCCGGACTTCACCGGGATCGCCCACCAGCGGCCGGTGGCGGACAGCGCAGTGGTGCCCATGGCGGCGCCGACCATGCCCTTCTCGCGCATCTCGACGGCGCCGAAATCGGCGAGTTGCGTCTCGCTGAAGTCGGCGAGGTCGGCGCGCCAGGCGCCGGTGCCGGCGACGTAATAGACGGAGCGGCCATCCGGCGCGGGATAGATCGACCATTCGGCCAGATCGTCGCGATCGGTGACCTGCACGATCTCGCCCGCCGCGCGGTCCTCGTAGTAGATCTGCGGCTTGCCGGTGCGATGCGACACGAAGAACAGCTTGCCGCCCGCCCGGTCATAGGCCGGCACGAAGAAGAACGGATGGTGATGAATGCCGGCGTGATCGGTCACCTGCCGCACCCGCCGCCCCGATCCCGGGTCGGTGAACGCGCGGGACTCCGCCGCAAAGCGGGCCCCGCGCATCGTTTTTGTGGCTGTCCGAAGCATCGCCGTCCTGTCAGGCCTTGTAGTTCTTGGCCTGCTCGATGATCTTGGCGCGTTCGAAATCGTTGATCTCGTCGATCAATTCGTTCGACATCAGCGGCTTCACATCCTTGATATCGAGGCCGAGGAACTGCGCGTCGCGCTGCAACTCGTCCTCGCGGATGAAGCCCATCTTGGTGTTCTCGTAAGGCGGGCGGAACAGCGGGATCCGGCGCTGCGCCGCGAACAGCACGGACTTGACGGCGTCCGCTTCCGAGGCGCCGCGCGGCGCGGTCTCCGGATAGAGCTTGAGGAAGACGCGGGCGCCCGCCTCCGGATTGGCCAGCAGGAATTCCGACGATTTCGCCACCGCGCGGGCAAAGCCGACGCAGGTCTTGCGATCGGACTGCAGCGTTTTCGCCATGGTCGAGATGAACAGGCCGCCGATCAGCGGCACGTCCTTGGGGCGAGGCAACATGCGGATCGGAATGTTGGCCGCTTCGATCTGGCCGAAGCCGGTGTCGAAATAGGCGAGCGCATCGATGACACCGCGCTGCAGGGCGACGCCCGCGGTGACGCCGGCGCCGACCGCGACCCAGGTGACATCCTTGTCCGGATCGATGCCGATGTTCTTGAGAACGGCGCGGGTGACCGGATAATCGGTGGTCGCCAGATCCGATACGCCGATCTTCTTGCCCTTGAGCTCACCATAGGACTTGAGGCTCGAATTCTCGAGCACGGCCACGTCCCACTTATAGGGATAGGTGTATTCGTAGTAGTTCACGATCGGCGGCAGCTCGCCCTTGGCGAACAGCGGCATCTGGAAGCTCGGCGTGCCGACGGCGAATTGCGTCTCGCCCTTGTCGAGCGCGATCTGCGCATTCGAATTGCCGCCGAGCGGGCGCGCGGTGAAGTCGAGGCCCTCTTCCTTGTAGTAGCCCAGGCCGCTGCCGATCAGGATATTGATGATGATCGGGTTGATCGACTTGATGCCGAAGCCCATCGAAATCTTCTTCAGCTCCTGCGCGCGCAGGATGGACGGCGCGGCAACCCCGGCCAGCGCGACCGCGCCGATGCCTTTGACGACTGTACGACGTGTGGTCATTGTTTCCTCCGTGCTTGTTTTTTAGCGTTTTCCACGATCCGCCCAGTGAATGAGCGACCGCTCGACCCGGCGCACGATGAGGTGCAACAGGATTCCTGTGATGCCGAGCACGACGAGCGCCGCGAACACGCCGGCAACGTCGGTAACGGCCTGAGCTTTGGTGATGGCGACGCCCATGCCCTCCTGGGCGCCGAGGAACTCGGCGACGATGGTGCCGAGCAGCGCATAGACGATGCCCATGTCGAGGCCGGCGAAGATATAAGGCGCGGCCGAGGGCAATTTGACGAGGCGGTAGGTTTCGAGACGCGAAGCCGAGAGCACCTTCATCAGTTCGATGCGCTCGACCTCGGCGGCGCGCATGCCGGCAAAGGTGTTCACCATCATCGGAAAGAAGGCGAGCAGCGCCGCCATAGCGATCTTGGAGCCGTCGCCGAAGCCGCACCAGATGACGATCAGCGGCGCGATGGCGACCTTGGGCAAGCTTTGCAGCGCGAAGGCATAAGGCATCAGCGCGGTCTCGACCGCGCGGAATTCGGCCATCAGCGAGCCGAAGAACAGGCCGAGCAGCGCGCCGATGAGAAAGCCGGCCAGCGCGTTGGACATGGTGCTCCACAGCGGCAGGTACCAGCCGAGCGGACTGCTGACTGGAACGGCAATGCCGCTCCACAGCGCGACCACCACCTGCTCCGGCGCCGGCAGGATGTAGGACGGCACGCTCAACAGGTTCACCGACAGCTTCCACACCAGGATGAGCGTCAGGAAGCCCGCGAAGCCGATTCCGATGTTGCGAAAGCGTACGTTGCGGAGGCGGTTCTTTTCCGCCGCCGACGAAAGCGCGATCATCTCCATCGCATTCGATTGGGTCCGAATGTCGGTCATGGCGATTACTCCAGCAGCATGCGGATTTCGCGCGCGAGCGCGGTGTGGGTCTCATTGCCCAGCATCTCGGTTGCGACGCGCGGGCGCGGCAGATCGACCTTGAGCTCGCGGACGATGCGGCCCGGCCGCGGTGACATCACGATGATGCGGTCGCCGAGAAAGATCGCTTCGTCGATCGAATGGGTGATGAGCACCACAGTCTTGCCGCTCGCCATCCAGATGCGCTGCAATTCGGCATTCATGCGCTCCCGCGTCAGCGCGTCGAGAGCGCCGAACGGTTCGTCCATCAGAAGGAGTTTCGGGTCGCGCGCCAGCGCGCGCACGATGGCGGCGCGCTGCTGCATGCCGCCGGACAATTCGTAAGGATACTTGTTCTCGAAGCCTTCGAGGCCCGCGACCTTGAGCAGCGCCTTGATCTGCCCGATCAGTTGCTCGGTCTTCCTGGCGCCGCCGACCCTGAGCGGCAGGAGGACGTTTTCCATCACCGTGAACCACGGCAGCAGATTGGCCTGCTGGAACACGACACCGACCTCTTCGGACGGGCCGTTCAGGGCCTTGCCGGCGAGCGACGAGGTGCCGTGATCCGAGGTGTCGAGGCCGGCGAGCAGGCGCAGCAACGTGGTTTTGCCGCAACCCGACGGGCCGACGAGACAGACGAATTCGCCTTCGCCGATATTCAGGTTGACGTGGTCGAGCGCAAGGACGGCCTCGCCCGCGACCGTCGGATAAATCTTGACGACATCCTTCACCGCGATGAGCGGCGAGTGCGCGGCCTGCGTTTTTGCGACGGCCGCGGCGCCGATTCCGGCAGCAGTCGGTGCATCGACAGCAAAAGTCATTGTTCAGCCTTCCACCTTGACGTTTCGTTTCCATCCGGATGGCTTTGGCGCCATCTCGTATTGTTGGAAAAAATCGGGTTCTCTAAATTCTCCTCACACGGCGACCGAGACCGAGCCGCTCGCCTGAATGGCGCGGGCAATATCCGCGGCGGCGCGTTGCACTGCGCCGAGCGCATGCTCACGGAATTCTTTCGACGACATCTGGATTTGCGGCACCGCCACGCTGACCGAAGCGAGCGGGTAATTATCCACATCGAGCACCGGCATGGCGAGAACGCGCAAACCGCTGCCGAAATAGGAATCGCGCAGCGAATAGCCGCATTCGCGCACGTTGCGCAGGCTGTCGTCGATTTCGTCACGCTTCATCGGCTTGTGCGGGAATGAGCCGGGCCGCGGCTTGAGCGCCAGGACGCGCTCGAGTTCGGCCGGTGGCAGAAAAGCGAGCATCGCCTCGCCGATCGTGCTCCAGAATGCCGGAATCGTGGTGCCGATGCGTATATCGACGCCGATGCGCGTCAATCCGGCCCGAACGCGTTCGACATAGAGAATGTCGGCGCCGTCGAGCACGCCGAGCGACGCCGCCTCGTTCACCTCGCCAACGAGCGAGCGAAGGATCGGCCGCGCCAGTTCGCGCAGATCGGCGCGGGCAATGGCGTGGAAGCCGAGATCGGTAACCTTCAAGGTGAGGCGGAAGCGCTTGCTGTCCGGCACGCGCGCGACATAACCGGCCATCACCAGCGTGTTGAGCATGCGGAAGGCCGTGCCGGGGTCGATTTTGGCGAGACCCGCGACTTCGCTGAGCGTGAGTTCGGGGCGCTCGGCCGTGAAGGCTTCGAGAACGCGCAGGCCCTTGGCGAGTGAATTGACGAGATTGCGCGAATCTTCGTCGGCGTCGGATCGCGCCGCCGCAGTGCTGCTGGCCATGACGGGTGTAGGTGCCATTTGCCCGCGCGTCATGCGCCCGACAATGGACCTGCCCTGCGCGGCCTTGACCCGTTTCTCTCCCGGCATGCTCTGCCTTTTTTAAACAACGCTTCCGTTTTCGGAATGCGAAAATTATTTGCAGAACTATTAGACGACTTTCGTCGCATACCGTCAATCGCGTAATGCGCGAACGTGCGAACGCATGCGCCTTTCACAGCGCGAGGCATCAGGGATTTGAAAGCCTGCCGTGGTGTGGCGTTACGCCATAACGGCGGCGCGACATGTCACTGCATCGCGCGCCTGCAATGTGCGGCCGAGCATCACCAGCACGGGGCCCGGCAACTTCGCGTCATCAAGGCGCGCATTTAGTTCGCCGATCGTGCTGCGGATCACCTGCTGATCGGGCCGCGTCGCGCGCGCAATGGCGGCGGCCGGCGTCTCTGGATCGAGTCCCTCGGCGAGCGCGCGCATCACCAGCGTTTCAAGTGTACGCACCGGCATATAGATCGCCGTCGTCGTCACTGGATCGGCGAGCGCGCGCCAGTCGATGTCATCCGGCAGCGCGCCGCTCTTGGCGTGGCCCGTGATGTATTGCAGGCGCCGCGAATGCTTGCGGTCGGTCAGCGACAGACCGAGCGATGCCGCCGCGCCCTGCGCCGCGGTGATGCCGGGCACGACCTCGGCCTTGATGCCGGCGGCCTCACAGGCATCGAGTTCCTCGCCGGCGCGGCCGAAGATCAGCGGATCGCCGCCTTTGAGGCGCACGACGCGCTTGCCCTGCTTCGCCAGCGACACCATCAGCGCGTTGATATCGTCCTGTTTGCAGGACGGACCGAAACCGGTCTTGCCGACCAGGAGCTTGCGCGCCTCGCGCCGCGCGAAATCGAGAACGCCGCGCGACACGAGATCGTCGAACAAAATGACGTCGGCCGATTGCAGCGCGCGCACCGCGCGCAAGGTCAGCAATTCCGGATCGCCCGGGCCGGCGCCGACGAGCGTCACCGTGCCGCTGTCGACCGCGGCGCCGAGGCCGCGCACGTCGGCGACGAAGCGATCGAAGTCAGCCTCGGACGGCGAAGCCTCAGCGTTTGTCATCGCGTGCACGGTGAACATTTGCCAGAACTTGCGGCGTGCGGCGAAAGACAGGCCCGTGGCCTTCACCTTGTCGCGCCAGCGCGACGCGGCGGCGGCCCAGTGCGCAAAACCGTTTGGCAGCAGCGCTTCCAGCTTGGCACGGATTGCCTGTGCGAAGACGGGCGCCGCGCCGTCGGTCGAAATGCCGATGACCAGCGGCGAGCGATTGACGATGGCGCCGAAGGAGAAATCGCAGAACGAAGGCTTGTCGATGACATTGACCGGGACGCCCGCCGCCCGCGCCGCATCGGCGAAGGCCGCCGCCTCGCCGTCATCCTCGAAGGCGCCGATGGCCATGGCCGCGCCGGCGATGTCGGTCGGCGTCCAGCCGCGCTCGATCAGCACGATCTCGCCATCCGGCGCATCGGCCGCGACGGCGCGCATCTCGTCGGAGAATTCGCCCGCATAAACATCGACCCGCGCACCGGCGGCCGATATCAGTTCGGTCTTCCACGCCGCCGCGTGCGAGCCGCCGGCCAGCACCACGCGTTTGCCGGTCAATGCGAAGAACACCGGCAGGCGCGCCAGCGTCGTCATTCTCTCCGGGCGCGATTCAGACGGCTGGCGCGACATCGCTGACGATCCTCTGGCTGGCAATCCTCTGGCTGACGATCTTCTTCAGTTCGGGCAGGCACGAGCCGCAATTGGTGCCGGCGCGCAGCGCCTTGCCGATGTCCTCGACCGTCGCGGCGCTGCCGTCGCGCAAGGCGTTGCGGATGATGTTGAGGCCGACGCCGAAACAGGCGCACACCACCGGCCCCGGATCGGCGATGCCGTCGCTCGACTTGCCGGAGAGCAGGCCGCGCCGCTGCACGTCGCCAAGCGTCTCGGCCTCGAACAACGCCTTTACCGCATCCCATTGCGGCGCGTTTTCGGACGGACCGATGAACAGACATCCGACGAGACGGCCTCCGGCAAAGGCGGCGATGCGGTAGCTGCCGGATCCCGCGTCGATATATTCGGCAATCTCCAGACCCCGGAATACCGATGCGGCGAAGGTGCGCCAGCTCTCCGGGGTGCCATCCGACGCCAGCAGGACACCTTCTCCGCCGGTTACAGCGACCCGCGCCCACCAGGTCGCATCGGGCAGCGCCAGGCGCCTGCGCGACAAGGCAAAGCCACGGTACTTTAATGCCACCGGCGCGATCGCCGCCGGCGTCGCCTTGGATTCCGGCTGGCCGGAATAGGGATCGGTCGCCGGAGTCACCAGTTCACCGACGCGCGCCGAGGAGGCCGTTTCGTCGCTCCAGTGGATCGGCGCGAACAGCGAGCCGCGCCTTTGGCCCTCGTTGACGATCACCTTGAGCACGCAGGCGCTGTAAGATGTCGTGACGCGCGCAAAGCCGCCGTGCTTGAGGCCCGCTTTGGCGGCGTCATCGGGATGCACTTCGACGAACGGCTCCGGCAAATGGGCGCCGAGCCGCGGCGAAAGCCCGGTGCGCGTCATGGTGTGCCACTGATCACGGATGCGGCCGGTATTGAGGCGGAATGGATAGTCCGGCGACAGCGCCGCCTGGGGTTTCGGCATTTCCGGCGCGATCATGCGCGCCTTGCCGTCCGGCGTATAAAAGCCGCCTGCGGCGAAGAAACGCGAGTCCTCGCGCGGCGCGCCGGCCCGCACCGGCCATTGTACCGGTTTCAGGGCGTCGAACTCATCGTCGCTGAGGCCGGCCAGACCGCCAATGTCGAAAGCGCGCGTGCCGTTGTTTTCGAAGGCCGACAGCGCGGCGTGCTCGCGGAACACGTCGGCCGCGCTTTCATAGGCGAAAGCCTCGCCGAACCCCATGCGCCGGGCCACCTGGGTGACGATCCACCAGTCGGGCCTCGCCTCGCCAGGCAGCGGCAGGAAGGCGCGCTGGCGCGAGATGCGCCGCTCCGAATTGGTCACGGTGCCGTCCTTTTCGCCCCAGGCCGCCGCCGGCAGCAGGACATGGGCATTCGCGCGGATCGTGTCGTTGCTGGCGACGTTCTCGGAGACGACCAGAAGATCGAGCTTTTTCAGCGCATCGCGGACATGGCCGGCGCGCGGCAGCGATACCGCCGGGTTGGTCGCCATCACCCACAAGGCCTTGATTTCGCCGCGGAAAATGGCCTCGAACATATCGACCGCCTTGAGCCCCTCCCGCCGCGCCATCGCCTTGGCGTTCCAGAACCGGCCGACCCGGTCGACCGATTCATGACCGAAGGTCATGTGTGCGGCGAGTTGGTTCGCCAAGCCCCCAACTTCGCGGCCTCCCATCGCGTTGGGTTGCCCGGTGAGCGAGAACGGCCCCATGCCCGGCTGGCCGATGCGGCCGGTGGCCAGATGGCAATTGATGATCGACGTGACCTTGTCGGTGCCCTGCGCCGACTGATTCACGCCTTGCGAATAACAGGTGACGACCTTGCGCGTTGCGGCGAACAGTTCAAAGAACCGCACGACATCGGCCGCCGCGAGGCCGGACAGCGCCGCCGTCGTCTTCAGATCAGGCGCGATCTCTTTCGCGCGGGTCAACGCCTCGGCAATACCGGTGATGTAGACATCGACATAGGAGAAATCGAAAGCCGGTGTTTCGGCGAGATGCACCAGCAGGCCGCAGAACAGCGCCGCGTCCATGCCCGGCGCAACGGCAAGGAACAGATCGGCCTCCTCGGCCGTGGCGGTGCGATGCGGATCGATGACGACGAGCTTCGCGCCGCGCTTGCGCCTGTTCGCCATCATGCGCTGATAGAGGACCGGGTGACACCACGCGGCGTTGGAGCCGACCAAGATAATGAGATCGGCTTCATCGAGATCGGCGTAGGCGCCCGGCACCGTATCGGCGCCGAAAGCGCGACGATGGCCTGCCACCGACGACGCCATGCACAGCCGCGAATTGGTGTCGACATTGGCCGTACCGATGAAGCCTTTCATCAGCTTGTTGGCGACGTAATAGTCCTCTGTAAGCAACTGCCCCGATAGATAGAACGCGACCGCATCGGGGCCGTGCTGCTCGACAATGCGCGCGAAGCCGCTCGCCACTCGGCCAAGCGCGTCATCCCAGCTTGCGCGATCGAGAACACCGCCCGTGCGGACCATCGGGTGCAACAGCCGGGTTCCGAGACCGAGCGTTTCGCCGAGCGCCGAGCCCTTGGAGCACAGCCGGCCGAAGCTCGCCGGATGCTCTGGATCGCCGGCGATCAACGCGCCGCCGCGGCCATCGGGCTTTGCCAGTACGCCGCAGCCGACGCCGCAGTATGGGCACGTCGTGCGCACCGCCGGCGGATGTTGCGCCGGGGCGTTCATCAATACACATCCTGCTGATAGCGGCCCTTCTTCTTCAGGTCGCTGACGAACAGCACCGCGTCTTCGCCGGCTTTGCCGCCGTGCTCGGCGACGATATCGACCAGCGCCAGTTCGACGTCTTTCGCCATGCGTTTGGCGTCGCCGCAGACATAGATATGCGCGCCGTCGGCCAGCCACGCCCAGATGTCGCGGCCGGTCTCGCGCATGCGGTCCTGGACGTAGATCTTCTCGTCGCCGTCGCGCGACCAGGCGAGCGACAGCCGCGTGAGGAAGCCGGAGGCGCGCATCGCCTTCAGTTCGTCCTCATAGAAGAAATCGCTGGCCGAGCGCTGATGCCCGAAGAACAGCCAGTTGCGGCCCGGTGCCTTGTCGGCGAGACGATCATGCAGAAAGGCGCGGAACGGCGCGACGCCGGTGCCCGGCCCGATCATGATGACCGGAACATTTGGATCGGCCGGCAGTGCGAAAGCATGCGCCTTCTGCACATAGACTTTCAGCACCGCGCCGGGCTCAATGCGCTCGGCGAGCAAGGTCGAGCAGACGCCGAGGCGTTGGCGATTTTTGATCGTATAGCGCACGGTATCGACCGTCAGCGTGACGCGGTTCGGATCGGTCTTCGGTGACGACGATATCGAATATAGCCGCGGCTGCAGCGGATCGAGCGCCTCGATGAAAGCTTCCGGGTCCGGCGCGGCGCCGTCGAACTTCTCCAGCGCCGCCAGGACATCCAGCGTCGCGGCGTCCTTGTCCGGATCCTCGCCGGTCGCCAGCGCGCGGGCTTTCTTCCGGCGTTCGCCGCCGGTGATGTAAGAGAACAGCTGGAACAGCATGTCCGGCGCGGGCGACAGTGACACGCTGTCCGTCAAAACCTGGCGAAGCGTGCGACCGCCGATGTCATGATCGGGCTGAGCGTCCAGCGCTTTGATGACTTCTGCGACCAGTACCGGATCGTTGTGGGGGAAAAGCCCAAAGGCATCACCGACCTGATACTCGATGCCCGCCCCCGTCAGATCGATCTCGACATGCCAGGTTTCCTTCTCCGAGCCCGGCTTGTTCAGCAGCGTGCGCGACAGCACTTTTGCGAAGGAGGGATTGTCGCGCGAGGTGCCTGGCTTCGCCGCCGCGGGCCTCGCCTCAGCGGGAACGGCGGACGGCACTGTCGCCGCCTTCGGCTCGCTGCCGATCTGCTCGACCAGTGCCTTGACCATGCGCGCCGTTTCCTTGCCGCCCGGCGCGCACAGATTGAGCCGCGTCTCGGCGCCGGACATGATGGCGCCGGAATAGTTGCGGCAATCATAGCCGCACTGGCCGCAATCCTGCTGCGCCATGGCGGCCATCATCTTCCAGCGCAGCGGCTTGCCTTCGGCGAGCTTCATGCGCTCCGCGATCGGCAGCGTCTGGTCGTGCCACGGTGCACCGCCATCGTCGTCGTCTGCATTCGCAGGCACCCCGCCCGCAAGCAGACCGGCCGCCTGGTCGGCCGACAACGGGGTGACGCCGCTATTGTCGAGCGCGATCAAACCGGCGAAGAAGCCGTTGAGCCAGAAGCGCTGTTCGTCGGAGAACGGCGCGGTTTCCGGCACCAGCGATGGCAGCGGCGACGGAACATTCTGGGTCATTCGCCCGCCTCCGCCTTGAACATGGATTTGAGTGCCGCGACGTCGTGGCGGCGAGAAAACGTCAGGAACGTTTCGTCACCGTCGCGATGCGCCAGATAGCCTTTCAGCACGCGCTCGATGGTGTGCGGCGCGTCCACCGCCTTGACGTCGCGATAGAGATCGCGCGCGAGACCGACATCGGGGCCATGTCCGCCACCAATCAGAATATGATAGCCCTCGGCTGGATCGGCCTCCTCGCCCATGTCGATCTTGCAGGCGATGAGGCCGATATCGCCGATGTAATGCTGGGCGCATGAGTGATGGCAACCGGTGAGATGGATGTTTACCGGTGAGTCGAGGCGGACACGCGGCTCGCACCATTCCGCAATGGCTTCGGCGTCTTCCTTGGTATGCGCGGCTGCGAAGCGGCAGCCGGTCGCGCCAGTGCAGGCAATAAGGCCAGTGCGGATCGGTGTTGCTTCGGTCTTGAGGCCGAGCGCCGCGATAGCAGCCCTTGCCTCCGCCACGCGCGAATCGGTAACACCGGAGATCAGAAGGTTCTGCCACACCGTAAGACGGATATCGCCGTCGCCAAAATCCTGCGCGACCCTGGCGAGCCCGCGCATCTGCGCTGTATCCATCTTCCCAACCGGAAAGACGACGCCGATCCAATTGAATCCGGATTGTCTCTGAGGATGCACGCCAATGTGCGCGGTGCGATCGAAAGCAGGGCGCGGCGCGATGGCCTCGGCCGGCACAAAAACGAGCTTTCGGCCCAGTTTTTCCTCGACATGGGCCAGAAACTTCTCGAATCCGAAGGCATCGAGCACGTATTTCAGCCGCGCCTTGTTGCGATCGGTGCGGTCGCCGTGCTCGCTGTAGACCCGGACAATGGCATCCGCGACCGCCGTCGCCTCGTCGGGCTTGAGAATAACCCCGGTATCGCGGGCAAAATCGCGGTGCCCGGTGATACCGCCGAGCGCGAGCCGGAAATAGACGCCCGGTTCGACGCCAAATCCAGCCGTCACCTCCACCGCCTGGAAACCGATGTCGTTGGTGTCCTCGAGGGCGGCGATGCGACCGGCCCCGTCGAAAGCGACATTGAACTTGCGCGGCAGGCCGTAAAGCGCCCGCTCGTTGAGAATATGGTGGTGCCACTCCCGCGCATAAGGCCGCGTATCGAGCAGTTCCTGCGGATCGATGCCGGCGGTCGCCGTGCCGGTGACGTTACGGATGTTGTCGGCGCCGGTGCCCTTCGAGCCCAGCCCGAGATCGACGAGGCCTTCGACCACCTCCACGGCGTTCTTCGGCTCGATCTCGCGAATCTGGAGGTTGGCGCGCGTGGTGACGTGGCAGTACGGCCCGGCATAGCGATCGGTGAGATCGGCGAGACCCGAAAACTGCCAGTGCTTGAGGATGCCGTTCGGAATGCGCAGCCGGCACATATAAGAGGTCTGCGCCGGCGCCACGTAGAACAGGCCGTAATACCGCCAGCGGAAATTGTCGGCGGGCTTCGGCGCCTCATTATTGCGCGCCTGGCTCTTGAGCCGATCATAGGCATCGAACGGATGCTGCTCGCGCTTGATCTTCTCCTGATCGTTGAGCTTGCCGCCCTTGGCGACCGTGGCATCCTGCGCCTTGATGTGGATCGCATCCGGTCCGCTCGGCTCGGCGCCGCCGCCTTTCGGCAAGGTGCCGCGCGCGGCGCGCGCCGCGGTCAGTCCCGAGGCGAAACCCTCGAGGTATCTCTTCTGGTCCGGCGTGAAGTCGCTAGACATTATCTCACCGTTCGTCCCCGCGAGGGCGGGGACCCAAAGCTACAGAAAGGAAAGAACTGGATTCCCGCTTGCGCGGGAATGAACGGAAAATGAGGAGATTCGTTCGCCATCTTAAGCAGCCAGATATGTTGGGGCTGATTTCATTTGCTCTGGCTTTGTCATTGATCGCTCGGCCAGAGCGCGGCCGAAGATGAGATCGCCGCGCATCGCGCCGACGGGCGCTGCGCCGCGGATCAGTTCGGCGTACCAGAGGCCGTCGGCCGTATCGCCGAACAGCACCGCGCCGACGAGCCGCCCGTCCTTCAGCACAAGCTTTTTGTAGCTGCCAAGGCCGGGATCGGTGAGCACGATGGTTTCGGTGCCCGGCGCGCCCATGAAGTCGCCGGTCGAGAATACGCTGACGCCAGAGACCTTGAGATTGGTGGCAAGCACGCTGCCGACATAAGCGGCCTTGCCGCCGGCCAGGTGCGCGGCCAAAACCCGGGCCTGCTCATAAGCCGGCTCGACCAGGCCATAACAGACACCGCGATGCTCGGCGCATTCGCCGAGGGCGTAGATGTCGGCCTTGCTCGCTTGCAGACGGTCGTTGACGACGATGCCGCGGTTGATGTCGAGCCCGGCAGTGACAGCCAGATCGCTGTTGGCGCGAATGCCGGCGGCAACAACGACAAGGTCGCCGTCGATCGCGCGGCCATCCTTCAACATCACTTTGCCGGCACGGCGCTCGCCCTTGATCGCCGCGGTTTCGGCGTTGAGATAAACGCTGATGCCTTTGGCCTCGACCGCGGCCTTCAGCATCGCCGAAGCCCGCGCATCGAGCTGACGCTCCATCAGCCGATCCATCAGATGAATGACGGATACTTTCATCCCGGCCTTGGCGAGACCGTAAGCCGCCTCCAGGCCGAGCAGCCCGCCGCCAATGACGACCGCCTTTTCGTGTGTCTTCGCTGCCCGCTCCATCGAGGCGACATCGCCGAGATCGCGGAATGTGACGACACCCGGCATGTCCATGCCCGGCACGTTCAGGCGTATCGCCTTGGAACCTGTCGCCAGCACCAACTTGCCGAACGGCAAGCTCGCGCCATTGGCCAGCTTGACGCGGCGGATATCGGCATCGATCGCCACGGCACGGTGGCCGTAAAGCAGCGTCACGCCGTGAGCACGCCACCAGTCGGCCGACTTGAGTTCGATGTCACCATGCGACACCTCGCGCGCCAGCACCGACGACAGCAGCACACGATTGTAGGCCAGGCGCGGCTCATCGCCGATCACGCAGATTGCATAACGGCCAAGCGCGCGGGCGTTGAGCTCCTCGACCAGCTTTGCCGCGGCCATGCCGTTGCCGATGATGACAAGAGGCTCGCTCATGTCGCGCCCGCTTCTTTTAAGCCGCCTCGACGAAGCGATGCCGCTCATAAAGGAACTCGAGGACGCGCTGACGGCACTTGAGATACGTCTGGTTGGAAGCCAGCTCGAGCCGATTGCGCGGCCGCGCCAGCGGCACCTCGAGGATTTCTCCGATATGCGCGGAGGGACCATTGGTCATCATCACGATGCGATCGGACAGCAGCACGGCCTCGTCGACGTCATGCGTGATCATCATCACCGTGTTGCCGAGCTTTTGATGCAGGCTCATGATCGAGTCCTGGAGGTGAGCACGGGTCAATGCGTCCAGCGCGCCGAAAGGCTCGTCGAGCAGCAGTACCTTGGGCTCCATCGCCAGCGCACGGGCAATGCCGACACGCTGCTTCATGCCGCCGGAGATTTCGCCCGGCCGCTTGTCCTTGGCATGCGTCATCTGCACGAGATCGAGATTGTGAATCGTCCAGGCATGACGCTCGGCCCGCGACTTGGTCGAGGAAAAGACCTTGTCCACGGCGAGGCGCACATTGTCGTAAACCGTGAGCCAGGGCAGCAGGCTGTGGTTCTGGAAGACGACGGCGCGATCCGGCCCCGGCTCGTTGACTTCCTTGCCCTGCAACAACACGCCGCCGGCGCTCACCGGCAGCAAACCGGCGACGATGTTGAGCAAGGTTGATTTGCCGCACCCCGAATGCCCGATGATCGAGACGTATTCGCCTTGCTCGATGGTCAAGGTGACATCCTTGAGCACCTCGCTGATGATGCCACCGCGCAGGAAGCTCTTGTCGAGATGATCGATCTGAAGATAGCTGGCCATAATGCTGTTTCCTTCAGTTGGCGGCGGTGCCGCGCGTGACCAGGGTCGCCGCGAAGGCGACAATACGGTCGAGGATGAAGCCGGTGATGCCGACATAGATCAGCGCGAGAATGATTTCGCTGATGCGTGACGAATTCCAGGCGTCCCAGATGAAGAAGCCGATGCCGACACCGCCGATCAACATTTCCGCGGCGACGATGGCGAGCCACGACAGACCGATGCCGATGCGCAGGCCGGTGAAGATGTACGGCGCCGCCGACGGCACCATTATCTTGTAGAAAAATTCGAGATGATTGAGACGCAGCACCGCGGCGACGTTGCGATAGTCCTGCGGAATGTTGCGGATGCCGACCGCGGTGTTGATGATGATCGGCCAGATGGCGGTGATGAAGATGACGAAGATCGCCGCCGGGTGGCCCTGACGGAACGCCGCCAGCGCCAGCGGCAGCCAGGCGAGCGGCGGCACGGTGCGGAGCACCTGGAAGATCGGATCGAGTCCGCGCATCGCCCAGGTCGATTGGCCGACCAACGTGCCAAGTGCCACGCCGACGACGGCAGCCATGGCATAGCCCAGCGCCACGCGCTGCAGACTCGCGGACATGTGCCAGAACAGGCCCTTGTCGATGCCGCCGCGATCGTAGAACGGATCGACGATCAACTCCCACGTATCGTTGAGCACGGTCAGCGGCGGCGGCAGCGTGGCGCCAGGCTGACTGCAAAGGATTTGCCAGACGACGAGGACCAGCGCGATCGTGACCGCGGGCGGCACGATGGTGACGAAGGCATTGGTGGCAAGTGCGAGCGCCCGCGCCTTGAGCGGGGACCGCTTCGGCACAATCGGCAACACGGTCGCGGTCGATGGCTTCGCCGCCGTCACGGCGGCAGATGTGACGGCCACTTTGGCCAAAGGCATATTCATCGCGCTGTCTCCATGGCAGTTGCGGGGAGCGGGCCGCCCGCGTCAGGCGGCCCGCTGTTGACTCACACTTCGACGCGCTTGATCGACAGGCTCTTGAGATAGGCCGACGGATTCTCCGGATCGAAGACCTTGCCGTCGAAGAAGGTTTCCTTGCCGCGCGACGTCGACTTCGGAATCTGCGCATCCGGCACGCCGATGGCCTTTGCAGCGTCGCGCCACATGTCCTCGCGGTTGACTTTGGCGATCAACCCCTTGGTGTCGTAGCCGGGCTCGAACTTGCCCCAGCGGATGTCTTCGGTGAGGAACCAGAGGTCGTGGCTCTGGAACGGATAGGAGGCAAAGTCATTCCAGTAGCGCATCATCTGCGGATGCTTTTCCACGACCTTGCCGGGAAT
>Ga0182747_1000327_pt1 | contig 48154 bp, 44 predicted proteins | sample eDN3rd30CBELigBY_FD_128526 | JGI IMG/M metagenome (GOLD analysis project Ga0182747, IMG submission 128526) | Enriched backyard soil microbial communities from Emeryville, California, USA - eDNA 3rd pass 30_C BE-Lig BY (version 2) (version 2) | ecosystem: Environmental > Terrestrial > Soil >... | reverse complement strand
GAACAAGGCGGCATCGAACTCCTTCACGCCGCTCTTCTTGTCCTTGTCGCGCGCTGCGTTCATCTCGCGCAATACGAACGGATGGCAGCGGATCGCACCCTGGCCGAAGATGATGAGGCTGCGGGTCAGGATGTTGGCGCCTTCCACGGTGATGGCCACCGGCACCATTTCATAACCGCGTCCCAGGTAATTCTTCGGCCCCAGGCAGATGCCCTTGCCGCCGTGCACGTCCATCGCATCGTTGGCTACGGTGCGTGCCAGTTCGGTCAGGTGATGCTTGAGCATGGCCGCGGGCACGGATGGCTTTTCGCCGCCATCGATGGCGCCGGCAGTCACCGAGCGCGCCGCGTCCATGATGTAAGCGTGGCCGGTCATGCGCGCCAGCACTTCGGAGACGCCTTCGAAGTTGCCGACCGACGTGTTGAACTGGCGACGGATGCGCGCGTAGGCGCCTGATGCAAATACCGCGGCCTTCGCTGCACCGGTGGCGCTCGACGGCAGCGAAATGCAGCGACCGACCGACAGCTGTTCGACCAGCATGCGCCAGCCCTGGCCGGCCATCTTCACGCCGCCGATCAGGAAGTCGAGCGGCACGAACACGTCCTTGCCCTGGATCGGCCCGTTCTGGAACGGATTGTTGAGCGGGAAATGCCGGCGCCCGATGGTCACGCCCGGCGTATGCCGCGGAATCAGTGCGCAGGTGATTCCGTAGTCGGTGCGATCCCCACCCAGCAGCCGCTCAGGATCGAACAGCTTGAACGCCAGGCCGATGACGGTGGCGACCGGCGCGAGCGTAATGTAGCGCTTGGAGAAGTTGAGCCGCACACCGACGATCTCGCGGCCCTCGTACATGCCTTTGCAGACCACACCGGTATCCGGAATGGAGCCGGCGTCCGAACCGGCGCGCGGTCCGGTCAATGCAAAGCATGGAACCTCTTCGCCGCGCGCAAGCCGTGGCAGATAGTGGTCGCGCTGCTCATCAGTGCCGTAATGCAGCAGCAGCTCGGCGGGCCCGAGCGAATTGGGCACGGCCACCGTCGATGCCACCACGCCGGAGCGGCTCGACAGCTTCACCAGTACGCACGAATGCGCGTAAGCGGAGAATTCCAGGCCGCCGTATTTCTTCGGGATGATCATCGCGAAGAAGCCCTTGGCCTTGATGTAATCCCATACCTGCGGCGGCAGGTCGGCGCGCCGATGCGTGATGTCCCAGTCGTCGACCATGCGGCACAGCTCTTCGCAGGGACCGTCGAGGAATGCCTGCTCTTCCGCCGTCAACCGCGGCGGCGCCGCGGACATGAGCTTCTCCCAGTCCGGGCCGCCGGTGAACAGCTCGCCGTCCCACCAGACCGTGCCGGCTTCGAGCGCGTCCTTTTCCGTCTGCGACATCGAAGGCAGCATGCGGCGATAGGTGCGCAGGAACGGCCGGCTGATGAAGCGGATGCGGAAGGCATCGATATTGAGCAGCACCAGCGCGACCAGGATCACCCACAGCACGATGAGCCAGGCGAGGCCGGCCGTGCCGAACCAGGTATAGAGCAACAGTGCTGCGGCGTAGGCGAACGTTGCAGTGCGCAGCGAGACGCGCTGGTAGGCGAGCGCCAGGCCGCCGAGGGCGAACAGCAGAAACCAGAAAATGCCGATCATGCAGAAGACCTTTCCTTAAGGGCGCCGCGGCGCAGCTTGGCGGGCAGCTTGAGGCGAGTCCTGGCCGGGATGTCGGACCATTCTCAAGAACTTGAAAGTCGTGCGATTTCAGTCGGGACAGTAGCTCGCGATGCAGGGCGCAGCAAGTCGGGGCGGTACGGGGAGGACCGCCCCGGAGCGTTCGCAGTGATGCAGCGTGTTGCGATGCCGACCGCAGGAATGTAGGCACGCGGCCGGAAATTCAGGCCCCCGGATTCAATGCCTTGCCGACCTCTGCAACCAGGCCGCGGGCCGTGATCTCGTCCAGGCCGGCGGCCAGCACATGCGCTTTGCCGCCGCTCTCGACCTCGATCCGGTAGGCGACTTCCGCCAGTTTGCGGCGATGGGCCAGGCCCACCAGCGTGCCGGTCGATACCCCGCGGCGGGTGTCGTAGACGATCTCGACATCGCCTGCGAGCTTGTTCTTGATGCGCAGCTGATGGATATCGTCCTTGCGCAGCACTCGGCCGTCGACCTCGATGCCTTCGGGGCCGACACGGAAGCTGCGGGGCCGACCGGCGCCGCCGCCCCTGGGGTCGGACAACAGCAGCAATGCAGCGCCTGCGACGAACAGCAGGCCCATGACCCACAGGTAGGCAACGGCGCTGCCGACGATCCCCCAGGCGCACACCACGGCAAAAGCGGCCATGAACAAGCTGATGGGCAGCGTCGCCGGTTTCACATCGAATCGCAGGAAAGCGCCGTCCTCTCGTTTGGCATACTCGGCCGTCTTGCCCGGCGGCGCGCTGAACCTGCGATAAGCGAACACCAGCAACACTGCGGCCAACCCAAACTTGACCAGCATTTCCCCGGGTGATCGCGGACTGGCCAGCAGTACCCACAGGCCGCAGACGGTGGCGACCACAGCGACGATGCGATTCATGCGCGTAATCTCCTGACGGCAGAGCCGAGGCGTTTGCTTATCGTGACCTGTTATCGCCCGACCCTGCACTCAGCAGGTCCCGGGCGCTTGCGCTCGTCTTGCACGTTCGAATTGATCTTGTCTGCTGATTCTGCTGACGGTTGATTGTGCGGGTCCAGCTTTTTTTTCAGATTCGTTCATTGCGCGGCCGTACCGATCAAATCGCTGATGTCGTTGTCGCGCCAGTCCTCGGGCAGGCTCGATTGCTCGCAGTAACGGAAGTCGCGTTCCCAGCCGTCGTTGCTTTTCGAGGTGAAGCGGGTGCTATCGGACAGCCGGTAGTCCACGATCTGTGTAGTGGCGCTGTCCGGGCCGGCCTGGAAGTCGGCGCAGTGCTCGGTTACACGATAATTCTGCGGACCCGTCTGTTCGATGGTCTTGAAATCGCAGCCGTCGCGCGAACCATTGAAGCCGTCGCCACGAAACAGCAGCAACGTCGCGTTGGAGGCCGCTTCGCAGGCGGTGTCGCTCGCTACATAGAAGCCACGTTGCAGCGGCAGCGTGACCGGTGCCGCTGCAGCGCTGATTCCGCTGCCGGCTGGCACGCCGTTGCTGCAGGCGCTGAGCCACAGCAGCGCGATTGCCGGCAGGCTACGGAGCATTCGTGTCGGGTCGGTCATGGCGTGTACCAGTGAATCAGCGGCAGATTCCGGGTCCGGGCCATTCTGCACGAGTTTCTTTACAGCCTGCTCGCCGTCCATTTGCAAGCCTGTTCCCTTCGGCTGCGCACGCACGATAAAGAAAACGACGAGAGGGACCAGGCGGACCCTTGCTCGTCGTTTTCGCCGGCCCTGCGTGGCCGGATGGAACGCAGGCTGTTTCCAGCCTGCTGGTTCGCTTTACGCGTGTAGCGGCGTAGTGATCAGATCAGGTCCTTCACGCCGTCGCGCTCTTCCAGCAGCTCCTTGTGCGTGGCGTCCATGCGCTGGCGGCTGAAGTCGTTGATGGAGAGGCCCTGCACGATCTGGTAGTCGCCGTTCTTGCAGGTCACCGGGTAGCCGTAGATCACGCCTTCGGCAATGCCGTAGCTGCCATCGGACGGCACACCCATGCTGACCCAGTCGCCATCGGCGGTGCCATTGACCCAGTCGCGCACGTGATCGATGGCAGCCGAGGCAGCCGAGGCTGCCGAGGAAGCACCGCGCGCCTTGATGATGGCGGCGCCGCGCTGCTGCACGACCGGGATGAAGGTGTCGGCGTACCACTTCTGGTCCACCAGCGACAGCGCCGGCTTGCCGTCCACCAGCGTGTGGTGCAGGTCGGGGTACTGGGTGGCCGAGTGGTTGCCCCAGATGATGGCCTTGCGGATCTTGTTGTAGTGAACGCCGGTCTTCTCGGCGAGCTGCGACAGCGCACGGTTGTGATCGAGACGCACCATCGCGGTGAAATTGCGGGGATTCAGGCTCGGCGCATTGCGCTGGGCGATCAGCGAGTTGGTGTTCGCCGGATTGCCGACTACCAGCACGCGCACATCGCGGCTGGCGACGGCATCGAGCGCCTTGCCCTGCGCCGAGAAAATCTGCGCGTTCGCCAGCAGCAGATCCTTACGCTCCATGCCGGGGCCGCGCGGACGTGCGCCAACCAGCAGTGCGACATTGCAGTCCTTGAATGCGACCTTGGCGTCGTCGGTGGCGATGACCTTGTTGAGCGTGGGGAAGGCGCAGTCGTTGAGTTCCATCAGGACACCCTGCAGCGCTTGCAGCGCCGGGGTGATTTCCAGCAGGTGCAGGTTCACCGGCTGATCCGCGCCCAGCATCTGGCCCGAGGCGACACGGAAGGCGAGGGCGTAGCCGATCTGACCGGCCGCGCCGGTGATGGCGACATTGACGGGACTCTTCATGGGACTGCGATCTCCAACGTTGAACGAAAGAATTACGCGCTTGAAAAACGGGGGCGCGGATTCTAACAAAGCCGACCGAGCCGGCCTGTCCGTAGCGCGCGCGGCGACCGGTCGATGTCGTCAAACACCCGGTTCGCAAAAGAAAATTGCTTCGGCTATGGTGCTGTAGTTAACTACAGCACCGATTCAGTACCCGCATCCCGCGTGGGCAGGATCGGACCGTCGGGGAAGTCTCGGCGGCTTCCGCGACTGCCATCGCCCATTTGACCAACAGGCCGACCCATGGAACGCCACTGGAACGACAGCCAGCCGATCTACCGGCAACTACGCGACCGCATGGTCGCGATGATCCTCGATGGGGCGTTGCGCGAAGGCGATCCGCTACCTTCCGTCCGCCATCTCGCCGCCGAGTGTCGGGTGAATCCGCTCACGGTGCTGAAGAGCTATCGGCGGCTGGTTGAGGAGCAACTGGTCGAAAAAAGGCGCGGCCGCGGCATGTTCATCAACGCGGGCGCGCGCGATCTGTTGCTACGTGGCGAGCGGCAGAAATTCCTGGTGGAGGACTGGCCGAAGATCCTCGCGACCATGCGTCGGCTGGACCTTACGCCGGCGCAGCTGCTCGAGCCCGCCGCGGTCGCGCCGTCGTCGTGATGCGCTGCCTCCGCAAGCAACGCAATTGCCGGCCGGAGGCGGGATACATCCAGATCGCGTCGGACGTCCTGCCACGCGGCGGCGGAACAATCGAGCTGGCTGGAGGCTTGTTTTCGTTGGCATATGCCTCTGCCGTATGCCCGCTGGAGAACCCCGCCTGATGAGCCGGCTCGTTTGTGTTTCCAATCGCATTTCCCTGCCGCGCAAATCGGCGGCTCCCGGTGGCCTCGCAGTTGGAATCTTGAGCGCGCTCAAGCGGACCGGTGGGCTGTGGTTCGGCTGGGGCGGCGACACCATCGACCACGAGCCGGACGACCCCGACCTGCACATACGCGACGGCGTGACTTACGCCACCATCGATCTGCGCACGCGCGATTTCGATAACTACTACAACGGCTATTCCAACGAGGTGCTCTGGCCGCTGTTCCACTACTTTCTCAAGGGCATGCGTTACCGGACCGAACAGCGCGACGCCTACGAGAACGTCAACCGCACGTTCGCACAGAAGCTGTTGCCGCTGCTGGAGCCGAACGATCTGGTCTGGGTGCACGACTATCACCTGATTCCGCTCGGGCGCCAGCTGCGTGAGCTGGGCGTGCAACGGCCGCTGGGATTCTTCCTGCACATTCCGTTTCCCAACATCGAGATGCTGCGCGTGCTGCCCACCTACGCGGAGCTGCTGCGCGACCTGACCTGCTACGACGTGGTGGGATTTCAGACGCAGAACGATCTCAGCGCGTTCTATTCGGGCATCGAACACCTGTTCGGCGAGCAGGCCATTCGCGGCGACGGCCGCATTCGCATCGGCGAGAGGGTGCTGCGCGCGGAAGTTTTCCCGATCGGTGTCGACGTCGCCAACGTGCAGGCCGAGGCGATGGACGCGATGACTTCCGACGTGGTCCGGCGCATGTACGACAGCCTGATGGGCCGGCAGCTCATGATCGGCGTGGACCGGCTCGATTACAGCAAGGGGCTGGTCGAGCGATTCAGCGCCTACGAGCATTTCCTGGAAACCTATCCGGACAACACCGGCCGCATCACGTACATCCAGATCGCGCCGCTGTCGCGCGCCGACGTGAGAGCCTACGTCGAGATCCGCCAGTCGCTGGAACAGGCCGCGGGCCGCACCAACGGCCGTTTCGCCGACACCGACTGGACGCCGATCCGTTATCTGAATCGAAATTTCCCGCATCCGGTGCTGATGGGACTGTTACGGTCCGCCAACGTCGGATTGGTCACGCCGCTGCGCGATGGCATGAACCTGGTGGCGAAAGAATTCGTGGCGGCGCAGAACGCCGGGGATCCCGGCGTGCTGATTCTCTCGAATCTTGCCGGCGCAGCGCGCGAGCTCACCTCGGCACTTCTGGTCAATCCTTACGACAGCCGCGCCGTGGCGCACGCCATGCAGTCTGCCTTGTCGATGACGTTGCCGGAGCGGCGCGAGCGTCACGAAGCGATGCTGCAGACCCTCAAGCGCAACGACATCTCGGCCTGGACGCGGCGTTTCGTGGAAGCTCTGGAGAAGGCCGCGGCATCTGCGGGCCACGTGCGTGCGCTCAGCAGCAGCGCCTGAAGAATCAGGCCGATCTTTCCGGCGGCGTTACACCGGCGACTTCGACGTGATCGCGCCATACCCGCTGCACCGGCACCGCCAGGTCCAGCCCTTCACGCTGCATCAGCTCGATGATGTGCAGATTGATGCTCTGCTGGATATCCATGTAGCGGCCATAGTCGGCCGTGGTGACGAAGTAGACCGTCTCGAATTCGAGTGCGCCGTTGGCGATGCGTGCGAAGTGCGAGCGGTCCAGGCGCACGTCCTTCTCCGCTTCGACGATGGCGCGCAGTTGCGCAGGAACGTGCTTGAGCTTGGCCGGCAGTGAATCCAGCGCCAGGCTGACGATGAAGGAAACGCGTCGTTCGCGCATGCGGCCGAAATTGCGCAGCCGGCTGGACAGCAGGTCGGCGTTCGACATCACGATCTGCTCGCCGTTGACGCTGCGTACGCGCGTGCTCTTGATGCCGATCTGCTCGACCGTGCCGTTGAAATCGCCCACCGCGATGGCGTCGCCCACCACGAACGGGCGATCGAGCGTGATCGACAGCGACGCGAACAGGTCGCCCAGCACGTTCTGCACCGCCAGCGCCACCGCGATGCCGCCGATTCCCAAGCCGGCGAGCAGCGACTTGATTTCGATGCCGAGGTTGTCGAGTGTCAGCAGCAGCACGAACGCCCAGATCAGCGCGCGTGTCACGAACCCGATGATGCCAAAGGAGCCGGCTGCCGCCCGATCCTTCGCCCGGGCCTGTTGCTGCCGCTGCTGCAACCAGGAGCTGACTGCGGTGCTGGCCCACATGCCGACCTGCCAGAACACGGCGACGGTCATGATGGTCAACAGCACCTTCGCCGGCTTGGCGGCGACCTCGAGCAACTGGGAGGCGGCGAAGAGCGATACGACGATCAGGAACAGGGCGGTGGTGCGGCTGGCGACCTTCAGCGGCAACTCCATGAGTTCCGTCTGTGGGGTCGCTGCCAGGCGCTCGTAACGCCCGCGCACGATGTGGCGGACCAGCATGAGGACGAAGAACGCGCCGAAGGTGACCGCGGCGGCGACCGCCCACTGCCACAGGGTGTTCTGCAGATAGATCTGGTCGAGCAGCCGTTCAACCTCGGGCATCGATCATCTCCGCTGTGGATTCACGTCGTGTGTGCTGAGCGTTCTTGGTTCATCATTCCCGCGCAGAGCCTGCGCCGCTGACCATTTCATCAAGCTGTACCCGGGCATAGGTAGTGCCAACGCTGAGTAGTGTGATCATTCTCTCGGCATACGATTCCAATAGGACCGGCTGCGCAATCAGTCACAAGGCATAGAACGCCACTTTCTTTAACATTGGATTATTCCCTGTAATCGCCCGGATTGGTGCCGATTAGCAACGTAAAAGTGATTGTCTGAGCCAATCACATGTGTAGGGTCTCTAAGTCCGCGTACGGGGCTTGCGCGCACCCGTTCGGCGCGTCGCATCGTCCTCACTCCGCCAATACACGCATGGTTGTCGTCGTATGCGAATTGGAGACGCCGCACCCTGCAACCCACCAGAATTGGATGCGATGACCCGCTTTCTGCGCGGCGAGCAAACCCGCGTAAATACGCTGACGGCGCGCTTCATTGTTGGTATCGACTGACCAGGTATTGGCAGCGCAGCCGTTGGCAGTGTCGTAAACGGTCGTGCCGGTCGTCTTCACAAGGAGCGTATCCTGTGTGCCATAAACGTAAATTTCTTCAACGTGAAACGGTGATGACCAGCCATCGGCAAAGGCATCGAATGAGAATAGAGCGATTGCCGTAGCGGCAAGGATTCTCATCATCAGCGAATCTCCCCTGAACTAGAGTTTCTTGAAATCATACGCGCTCAGGCATCGGACGCCTGCTTGTCCGCAGTGGCGGCGGTGATCGGGCCGCGCGCGGGCAAAGGTTACAGCAAGCTGAATCTGTTTCGCAGCCTACTGGACTCTGTGTCCAAGTGACGAGCAGGCCGGTGCAAGTCCGTCTCAGCTCAGCAAATTCGCTCAGCCCATCAACAAGCGCGCTTCGGCGTGTTCGAGCGCTTCGGGCGTACCGTACAACACCACTATGTCGCCCTCGCGCAGCTGTGTCGAAGGCTCCGGCTGACGCCCGACGATGCCGTCGCGACGGATGGCGGTGACGGCGACTTCCGACGCATCGAGATTCAGATCGTTCAAGGTCTTGCCCACGCCGAAGGCTCGCGGCGGCAGCACGACGGTGTGGAGTTGTTCGCGAAACTCATGGATCTGATCCAGCCGCCGGGGATCGTCCACGCGAAACACCCGACGCAGCATGGAATAGCGGTGATTGCGGATGTCGCCTACGGTTTTGATCACGCGCGAGACCGGCACATCGAGCAGCAGCAACAGGTGCGAGACCAGCATCAGGCTGGCTTCGAGGGTCTCCGGCACCACTTCGGTGGCGCCGGCCTGTTGCAGCTGATCGAGCTTGGCGTCGTCCTGGGTGCGCACCAGGATCGGTAGCTGGGGCCGCAACTCACGCACCGAGCGGATGATGCGCAACGCCACGTCCGGATCGGCGAACGAGATCACCAGCACGCTGCAATGCTGCAGTCCCATTGCTTCGAGAATTTCGGATTGAGAGCCGTCGCCGTACACGACCGGATCGCCGGCCTGGCGCGCGCTGCGCACTCGTTGCGGATCCATGTCGAGTGCGATGTATTCGAATCCCTGACGCTCCAGCACGCGCGCCACGTTCTGACCGACGCGCCCGAAGCCGCAGACGATGACGTGATCGCGGCTCGCCGACTCCCGGGTCGCACCCAACTCCCGCTCCAGTGTGCTGGGTTGCTCCGGGCGACGTCGCGTGATGTAGGCGGCTATGCGGCCGTTGTTGCGGATCAGGAAGGGGCTGACGACCATGCTGACCACGGTCGCTGCGAGCAGGGGCTGGATCACGGCTGCATTCGCCAGTTTCTGATTCAGCATCAGGGTGAGCAGCGCGAAGCCGAATTCGCTGCCCTGGGCCAGCACGATGCCGCAGCGCACTGCTTTGCGCAGGCTGCCGGCGGAGCGGTGGGCAATCAGCGTGACGATGACGAACTTGACCACCTGCAGCGCCACTACGATCAGCAGCACCAGCCACAACTGATGCGAGAGCAGTTGCAGATCCAGCAGCGTGCCGATGGTGATGAAGAACAACCCGAGCAGCACGTCGCGAAACGGCCGGATCACGACTTCGATCTGATGCCGGTACTCGGTTTCCGCCAGCAGCATGCCGGCGAGGAACGCACCCAGGGCCATCGACAGGCCCACGGCACTGGTGGCCCAGGCGGCGCCGAGTGAAACCAGCAGCGCCGTCAGCGTGAACAACTCGGTGCTGCGCTCCCGTCCGATCTCATGGAACAGCGGCCGCACGATCCAGCGCAGGAACGTCAGCACCAGCGCCAGCGCAATTGCCGCGCGCGCCACGGCGCCAGCGATCGTCCAGAGGTCGTATGTATCCGCATTGCCGGCCAGCGCGCTTTCCAGTGCCAGCAAGGGTACGAACGCCAGATCCTGGAACAGCAGGATGCCGACGGCGATGCGGCTGTGGGTACGGTTCAGCTCGCCCTGTTCGCCGAGCTGGCGGATGACGATTGCGGTGGAGGACATGGCCAGCGCGCCGCCGATCAGGATCGCCACCAGCAGCGGCACCTCGTAGACCGCCCACAGCAGCCCGGAGAAGGCGGTCGTGGTCAGCACGACCTGCAAGCCGCCCAGGCCGATGGCCTCGCGGCGCATGGCGATCATGCGCGGCAGCGAGAACTCCAGGCCGAGCGTGAACACCAGGAACACCACGCCCAGTTCCGCCAGCACCGGCGCGATGCCGTCGCTGGCGACGTTCAGTACATGCGGCCCGAGCAGCAGGCCGACCGCCAGGTAGCCGACGATGGGCGGCATGCGCAAGCGCCGGAACAGCGCCACCACCAGCACCGAAAACGCCAATAGCACCAGCAGCTGGGGCAGGACGGAAGACACCGGAGAGTGCTCGCTCATGGCAGTGAGGGCAAAGTAAGAGACGAAGCGGCCTGCGCGCAAGAAGTCACGCCGCCCCCAGGGCCCGAAGCCGGCCGTCGGTCTGTTACGATCCGCGGACGTTTATCCGGAGGCGACCGACCGCACGGCGCGATGCTCCGGCCTCGATGGCGGCCCGCTGGGCCGGTTCAGCCATTGCAGTGCCGGAATCTCATCGCCGGTGCGTACAACGAAACCGCCCAAGTGCTACTCGAATCAGAACAGACCGGCGATGCCCTGACGCTGCGGCTGAGCGGCGGCTGGCGCATCGACAATATCGAGCGGATCGAGGCCACGCTGGCCGGGTTCTCCGCGGCTGGGCAGCGCCGATTGATCGTCGATTGCCAGGGCGTCGAGGCGCTGGACCTGTCCGGCGCCTGGCTGCTGCATCAGCGCCTTCAGGAGGTTCGCGCGGCTGGCGGTACGGTGGAGTTCGTCGGCGACGCGCCGGCCCATTTCAAGTTCATCGATGAAGTCTCCGAGCGCGAGGCGACCCAGCCGGTCCCTGCGCAGGAGTCGTCCACGCTGCGCGACGCGGTCGCCTGGGTTGGCCGCCGCTCGATTCAGCAGGCAGTCCAGGCCCGTGACGCCGTCGGTTTCTTCGGCCGCATCGCTACGACGCTGTCGCACTCGGCGCGCAGCGCGCGGCATCTGCGGGTGCCGTCCGTTGCCAGACATATATATGAGACGGGCATCCAGGCCATTCCCATCGTTTCGCTGATCGCGTTTCTGATCAGCGTCATCGTGGCGTATCTCGGCGCGCAGCAGCTGCAGCAGTTCGGTGCGGAGATCTACACCGTCGATCTGGTCGCCATCGCCGTGCTGCGCGAGATGGGCGTGCTGCTGACGGCCATCATCGTTGCCGGCCGCTCGGGCAGCGCGTTCGCCGCCGAGATCGGCGTGATGCGGCTGAACGACGAGATCGATGCGCTGCAATCGATGGGCGTGGACTATTTCGAAGTGCTGGTGCTGCCGCGGCTGATCGGGCTGATCATTGCGCTGCCGCTGCTCACCATCATCGCCGATGCGATGGGCCTGGCAGGCGGTGCGCTGCTGTCTTCGTTGCTGCTGGATATAAATCTGTCCCAATTCATTCCGCGCGTGCAGGCGGCGCTGGCGCCGACCACGTTCTGGGCCGGCATGATCAAAGCGCCGGTGTTTGCGATGCTCATTGCCATGGTCGGCACTTATCGCGGCATGCAGGTGCGCGACTCCTCGCGCGAGCTGGGGCGGCTCACCACGGTGGCCGTGGTGCAGTCCATCTTCCTGGTGATATTCGCCGACGCGATATTTGCCGTGGTCTTCGTGCAGCTGGATTTCTAGGGCCGTGGCTACCGCAAACCTTCAACGTCAGAGCGCTCGCCGGCAAGAGCGTCAGCTTCCGGACCAGACGGCTGCGCCCATCATCTCCGTGCGCAACGTGGTCAACCGCTTCGGCTCGCAGGTGGTGCACGACGGCGTCGACCTGGACGTGTACGCGGGCGAAGTGCTCGGCATCGTCGGTGGCTCCGGCAGCGGCAAGTCGGTGCTGCTGCGGACCATGCTGGGGCTGCATCGGCCGAACTCGGGCGAGGTGCTGATCGAAGGCAAGGACATCATGCGCATGTCCGCCAGCGAGATGCTGGCGGTGAAGCGGCGCTATGGCGTGACCTTCCAGCACGGCGCGCTGTTCAGTTCGCTCACCGTCGCGCAGAACATCCAGCTGCCGATCCACGAATACTACGAGGCCTCGGAGGCGACGCTGGCCTCGCTGGCCGAGCTGCGCTTGGGGATGGTGGGATTGCCGGTGGAGGCGGGTGCGAAGATTCCTTCGCAGCTGTCCGGCGGCATGGTCAAGCGGGCTGCGCTGGCGCGCGCACTGGCGCTGGACCCGGCGCTGCTGTTTCTGGATGAGCCGACCGCCGGCCTGGATCCCATTTCCGCGGCCGAATTCGATGAGCTGGTGCTCTACCTGAAACGCAGCCTCAATCTCACCGTGGTCATGATCACGCACGACCTGGATACCCTGCTGGCCACCTGCGACCGGGTCGCGGTGCTGGTTGACAGGAAAATCGTGGTCGATACGCTCGACGGCATCATGAGCAACCCCCATCCGTGGATACAGCAGTACTTCCACGGTCCGCGCGCCCGGGCCGCGCAGGGCCAGAAGGGTTAAATCCGCATGGAACGTGAAGCCAATTACGTTGCGGTCGGCGCTTTCATCCTGCTCGTCATCGCGATGGGCGTGGGATTCGTGCTCTGGTACACGGACGCCCGGGACGGGCGCAACTACGAAACCTACGAGATCTATTTCACCGGCAGCGTCAGCGGCCTGGAGCGCGGCGGTCCGGTGCGCTATCTCGGCGTGGACGTCGGGCGCGTGCGCCGCATCTCCATCGATCACAACAACCCGGGCCGGATCATGGTGGTGGCGGAGATCGACAAGGAAGCATCCATCTCGTCGGCGACCCGCGCCAGTCTTGGGTTGCAGGGTGTCACGGGCCTGCTCTACATCAATCTGCGCGAAGTGCCCGAGGTCGACAACCGCGCCGGCCTGCGCAAGGGCGAGAACTATCCGGTGATCGAAGCGGTCGCTTCCGATTTCGACATTTTCCTCGCCAGCCTGCCCGAGATGATGGCGCGCGCCAACAGCCTGCTCGACCGGGTCGGCCGCGTGTTGTCCGACGACAATCTTGCGTCGCTGTCGAAAACCATGGCCAACCTGCGCGATGCGTCGGCGAGCTTGCCAGCCACGTCGCGCAACGTTTCGCAGCTGATCGAGCAGATGCGTGCGACCGTGGTCGAGATTCACGGTGCCGCCGAGGGCCTGCGCGGCATCACCGACGATTCGCGTCCTGAGATACGTGCTGCCGTCGCCAGGCTGGGCGAGGTGGCCGAAAACATGGCGCAGGCGTCCGCGCGCATCGACCGCTTCACCAAGCAGAGCGAGACGCAGCTCGGCCACTTCGCCGACAGCGGCCTGTTCGAGGTGGAGCGCCTGGTGCGCGAAACCCGCTCGGCTGCGCGCGAGTTCCGCGATCTGTCGCGGAGTCTGAAGGAGAATCCTTCCCAGATCCTTTACGAGCCGCCCGCCAGCGGCGTCGAGATCGAACCATGAGCAAGCAAGGGCTGCGCGGACTGGATCGTGTTGCGGGCTGCGGCCGCCTGGGCCTCGTCATGCTCGCCGCATTCGCTTCCGCCTCGTGCGGCGGCTCGCTGTTCGAGAGCGACATTCCAGTGCCGAGTCATTACATTCTGGCGCCGGCGCCAGCGGCGCAGAGCGCAACTTCCTCCGCTGCATCGACGATCGATCTTGCGATCGGTCGTCCGGATGTCGCTCCGGGATTGGATACGGCGCGCGTCGCCGTTCTACGCGGTCGCCAACTCGACTATTTCCGTGCCGCGCAGTGGGGCGGCAGCGTGACTGAAACCGTGCAGTCGTTCCTGGTGAACACGTTGCAGGACCAGAAACTGTTTCGCAGCGTCACTGCGGAGCAGACGCGCGTTTCCGGCACCTACCTGCTGGACCCCGAAGTGCGTGACTTCCAGGCCGAGTACACCGACGGCAAGTCGGCCCCGGACATCCGCGTCACCATCGTCGGCCGCGTGATCCGCATTGGCGATCGCCGGCTGGTGGACACGATCTCCGCCACCTCGGTCCAGGCCGCTGCGGACAATCGCATGAGGGCTGTCGCTGCCGCCTTTGAGGCGGCTTCGCAGCAGGTTGCGCTCGAGCTGGCCAACAACGCCGCCCGCGTCATCGCGAACGATGCCGAAACGACGGCTGCCGCTGCCAGCAGGTAGCGAATCACAAAGATGATCCCGACGTTTCGCAGGTGGGGCGCCGCCCTTTTTCTGGTTGTCCTTGCCTGCGCGCCGGCATTCGCCGACGGCTTCGAGGCGACCGTCACACGGGTGTTCGATGGCGACAGCTTCCTGGTCCGACCGGCGAAGGGCAAAGACATCGATGTGCGGCTGGCCGATATCGATGCGCCGGAAAAACAGCAGCCTTATGGCAACGATGCCCGCGCCGCGCTGAAACGACTGATCGAAGGGCGGCGCGTCTACGTGGACGTCATCGAGACGGATCAGTACCAGCGCAAGGTGGCGCACGTCTATCGCTTGCCGGATCGGCTCGATGTCCGGCGCACCCTGGTTCACGACGGCCACGTCTGGGTCTGGCGCAAGTACGCGCGCGACCGTCAGTTGTTCGCACTGGAAGATGCGGCGCGCGCTGCACACATTGGTATCTGGGCGCTGCGCGAGTCGGAACGCATGCCGCCGTGGCAGTTCCGCTATCTGGAGCGGCAGCGCAAGAACGGCACTCGTTCGAGTCGCGACCACTAAGAGCGTCCCTGCTCGCAATTCAGAACGTGCTCAGTCCCGTGGCTTCCATCAGTCGATAGCGCCAGTATCGGCCGCGATCCGTATCCCGATAAGCGCCGAACGGCGCGGTGTACTCCGTGCCGCCTTCGTTGTTCCACAGGCGTTCGAAGTACCCGATCATCTGGCTCGCCAGTGCCGAGTCCAGCGCGGTATCGAGTGCAACGTTGGCCTCCAGGTTGTAGTTGTCGAGATTGCGGCGGGTCAGGTTGGCAGAACCCAGCGACGCAATGAGTCGATCGCCGCGCGTAATCAGCGCGAGCTTGGTGTGAAACTGTTCGCCATGCGTGCGATACCAGCGCACTTCGATTCGCTGCGCGCTCTGTGTGACCAGCTCATTTGCTACGGGGCGGTTCGGCACTCCGTCTTTCTGCCTGCCGAACGCGTCGCGATTCGGATCTAGAATGATCCGGACGGCGACGCCGCGGCCAGCTGCTTGCAACAGAGCATCGATCACCTGGCGATCGGATAGATAGAAGGTCGCGATGCGGATCACATCGCCTTTGCGCGTCGTTGCGATCGCGCCCAGCAGATGATTGCTGATCGCCTGTTCGGTGACGAACGAGAGCTGCGTGCCGGGCTGGGTCGCAGGAGCCACCTGCGGCGAGGTCGCAAGCATGTGGCCGCGCCAACCTGAGAAAGACGCGATCCCCAACTCGCTCTCGATGATCCGCTGCGCCGGCTCGCCGGTGAACAGCAGCGCGATGTTCGAATGCGCGCTGCTGGCATCGTGCGGATTTGCCGAGGCAACCAACCCCGTCAGCCGGCCGTCGGCGCGGTCCGCCACGATCAGCTTGCGATGATTGGCCTTGAAGTTGAGCAGCGACAGCCAGCTGCGCAGGCTGATGTGTGCCGGCTCGGTATCGAAGGGATTCGGCAGCACTCCGCCGCCGTCACCGGGGCCCCACCATTGGCCGAACATGCGCCACAGCGCTGAATACGCCGGGTTCGAATCCCGCAACTTGCGCAGATCGGTGACGACCACCTCGATGCCCGCGGCCCTCAGCTGCGCCAGCAGCGGCGATGGCGAACCGCCATAGACATCGTTGATCGGATCGGTGATCAGCAGGACCGCCAGGCCGGGCTTGGCCTGCTTGCGCGCCATCAGGTGATCGGCCAGCTGCCGGCTCAGAGGGCGATGCGGCGAATCCGTCGCACCCATCAGCTCGTTGAACAGGAAGAAGTCGGCCACGATGAAGGTCTCGGCCCGGTCGACGATGTCGAACACCTCATCGAAGATGTGCTGCTCGTACACCGGTCCCTGCGGACCGGTGTAGGTGAGGTCGGCGAGAAACCGGATGTCCGCGGCATCGACGGCTGCCGGCGGCGTGCTCACGTCCGTGCCCGGCGGCATCGTCCGGCTGATGTTCCAGACCCCGACGCAGGCCCAGAGAAAGATCGCTCCCCAGAAGATCCATCGTTTGCGCAGGCGGCGGCCGGTGCCGGCGATGAAATTGTTACCGTTCATGTACAGGCATTGTACGTCGCTGCTCTGGACCGGCATCGCAGGCAATGGCTGCGGGCGCTGAGATCCTGGAATGCGTTCACCGGATTCAAGTTCCGGGCCTGGCGGTTCCGGTACGGCCTCAGAACCTGATTCCCACGCTTTGAACCGCGAGAGGAGGGGGAAGATCGGCTTTCAGAAAATGGAGTAGGCTCGCCCTCCGTCATTGTCGTGAAGGAGCAGACCATGATCGATCACACCGGTGTCAGCGTCAGCGATTTCGCCCGGAGCAAGGAGTTCTATGCGCGCGCCCTGGAGCCCATCGGCTACAAGCTGATGATGGAAGTGCCGGCCGAAGTGAGCGGTGGCTACGAAGGCGCGGGATTCGGTGTGCCACCCAAGCCTGATTTCTGGATAGGCCGTGGCAAGCCCAACGTGCCGCCGCTGCACGTGGCATTCCGAGCCGAGCGGCGCGAGCTGGTCGATGCGTTCTACAAAGCGGCCCTCGCCGCCGGCGGGCGTGACAACGGCGCACCCGGTCTGCGGCCGCACTATCACCCGAACTATTACGGCGCGTTCGTGTTCGATCCCGACGGCCACAACATCGAAGTCGTTTGTCAGGAAGCGCCGTAGCTGCCGGCACTGCATCGTCAGCTGGAGACGTCTGTCGCCGGCTGGGCGCCGGCAAGGCTGCGCCTGCCGACATAGGCAGCGTCACTCAACGGCATCGTTGCGGGCTGTTGCATCGGTCGTGGCGGCCAGCGTACCTTGCCTGCAAGGCTTTGAAACAAGGAGAACAATGTGAAGATCGATATTGGCATCAGTGAGAAGGACCGCACCAAGGTCGCGAATGGACTGTCACGGCTGCTGGCCGACAGCTACACGCTGTACCTGAAGACGCACCAGTTCCACTGGAACGTCACCGGGCCGATGTTCCAGACGCTGCACCTGATGTTCGAGACCCAGTACAACGAGCTGGCGCTGGCGGTCGATTCCATCGCCGAGCGTATCCGCGCCCTGGGATTTCCTGCGCCGGGCAGCTATGCCGAGTTCGGCAAGCTATCGTCGATCAAGGAAACCGTCGGCGTGCCCAAGGCCGAGGAAATGATCCGGCTGCTGGTCGACGGTCAGGAAGCGGTGGTGCGCACGGCGCGCTCGGTGTTTCCGATCGCAGAGAAGGCCGGTGACGAAGCCACGGCGGACCTGCTCACGCAGCGGATCCAGTTGCACGAAAAGACTGCTTGGATGTTGCGCAGCCTGCTCGAGAAGTAACGTTCGTCATCTCTTAGAAGAGTCCGCTCCCGGGCGATCGGGAGCGGCAGGGACGCTTTGATTTGGTCATTCCCGCGAAGGCGGAAAACCATCCGACTGGATGCCCGCTTACGCGGGCATGAAGAGGAATCCGGGTACCGATCCAGTCGTTGCAGGTCGCTAGCCTGGCTTCCATCCCTGCTTGCGCGCCGCAGCTTCGCCTGCCGCGTCCAGCGCATCGCCTTCGATGGTGTCCTGCACCGCCTGCAGGATGATAGGCGGCACGGCCGTGCCTGCCATCCGGTACTCGGTTTTCATCCCGTTGGGCTCGTTGTGGGCCAGGGCTTTCACCCGCCACGCGTTCGCTTCCCGGCAGGCGAGTCCGGCCAGCGCTGCCTGGTCCTCCACCGTGAACGTGCGACAGTAGTTGCCGGATTTCTCGTGGAACGACAAGCCGATGCGTATCGGCGAGCCCTCGATCCTGGCCCCGCCGGGCTGACCTGTCAGCGCCGCGGCCAGGGCGCCGCCTGCCACGATGCGGCCATGCTGCGCGACGATCGAATTGCCCGGGCCAGCCAGCAGGGGCGACCGGGCGATGAGCAGCCCGAGCAACAGGCTCGCCGCCACCGCGCCCCATTCCGGCCAGGACCATCGACGTTTCGGCTTGTCGGCACGCGCAGCGGGCGCGGCATCGATGCTCGAGATCGGCGACTCATCCGCTGCGGGCGCCGGATCGAGCGTATCGGTACTCACAGGCCTCGATTCATTGGCCGCCGGCGCCGTACCGGCAGTGACGAGCAGGCGATCCGGAGCTTCCTCCGTGAGGGCGTCATCGAAAGCATTGCGCAGGCTGGCTTGCAGCTCGCGATGATGCGCGATCTGCTGGGCGATCTTCGGATCCGCTGCCATCGCCTGCTCGACGGCGCGACGCGTTTCATCATCGAGCTCGCCGTCGGCGTATGCCATCAATGTCTCGTCGGAAAATTCCATCGTCGTCCTTCAACCTCACTTCTGCTTGTTGCAGCTGCGCCTGTAGCGCTTCGCGTCTGCGCCAGGTGGCTGCTCACCGCGTCGATCGGTACTTCCGGCAGAGCGCCGTCCTCATTTGCCTTTCGGCCTGCCGAACATCTGCGACCAGTAGATGCCGGCCCGGCTCTTCGGTGCGGTGGCGTAGGCGATGCCCATCTCGGTGAACTGGGTGCCCATGAGGTTGGCGCAATGACCGGGACTTTCGAGCCAGCCGCCGACCACGGCATCGGCCGTCGTCGCACCCGCCGCGATGTTCTCGGCAATGTTGCGCCACTGATAGCCGGCCTGCACGGCGCGCTGCGCCGGTGTGCTGCCGTCCGAGCCTTCATGCTCGAAGAAATCGTGCATCGCCATGTCTTTCGCGTGAGCCGCGGCAACGCGCGTCAGCGTGGTGGAAAGGGTCAGTGCCGGTGCGGCCTCGAACGCCGTTCCGCCGCATTTACGCGGTTTCGATCTTGCTTCGTTGACCAGCGTCAGCACGCGAGCACTGATCGGCCCGGCATCGCTCGCTGCCGGAATGATCACCGGCGCGGCGACCACGATGCGAACGTCCTGGCGGTCGCGAAACAGGCCGATCGCCGTGAACGCAGGATTGAGCACGGCCTCGCAGTAGTTGTCGGCGAGCACCCGGACGATGGCGGCATCGTTGACGGTGCCCGCCATGTGGATCGACGCGGAATCGATGGCGCGATAGTTCGTCTTCGTCAATGCGTCGCTCAGCTTGCCGCCGCGCGACCACTCACGGGCCACGGCATCCAGCTCGCGGCTGGTTTCGAGCTTGCTGGCACTGCCGGCGTGTCCGTCGCAGCCTTGTTTGCGCAGACGATTGATGTCGGCTGCCAGGTCCGCGCTGGCGGTCGCGGAGAACACCGAGCACAGGATTGCAAGGCCGGCTATGAAAATTCTCACGATAGTTTGCGCATTGCGGAGCGAAGGGAGCGTCCGCTTTCGCCGTAATCCTCCCAGACAGTGCTCCGGGCGATCAATGCCGGTGTGCTGCGTAAGGTGTAGCGCATCGGGTCGAGACCGGACTTGACCTGCGTCCACTCCAGCGGCATGGATACTGGTGCGCCGTCGCGAGCCCGCGGGGACAGCGGCGCAACGGCAGTGGCCATCCGGTCGTTGCGCAGATAGTCGAGAAAGATCCTGCCGGTGCGCAGTTTCTTGGACATGTTGACTAAGTAGCGCTTGGGGCTGTCCGCAGCCATTTGCGCGCACACCGTATGCGCGAAGGTCTTTGCCTCGCTCCAGTCGAGCGCCGGCTTTGCCGTGGCCAGCGGGACGACGACGTGCAGTCCTTTACCGCCGGTAGTCTTGCAGAAGGCTGCGAGACCCAGTGCTTCCAGCCGCTCGCGAATTTCCCGGGCCGCCTCGATGACGGTGTCGAAACCCACCCGCGGCCCGGGATCGAGATCGAACACCAGGCGGCCAGGCACCTCCGGCTGGTCTGGCCGGCAGTTCCAGGGATGCAGCTCGATGGCTGCGGTTTGTGCGACCGCGATCAGTGCCTCGATCCGGTCGATCTGCAGGTAAGGCTTGCGCTCGCCGCTCACCTGGGCGAGCGTCAGCAGATTGGAAGTGCCGGGCATGGCGTGACGCTGGAAGAATCTCTGGCCGCCGATGCCAGCCGGCGCGCGAATCACCGAGCAAGGCCGGCCCTGGATATGCGGCAGCAACCAGTCGCCGACCGCTTCGAAATAGCGGGCGAGATCGAGCTTGGTGCCGGGCTGCCCATCGCCGGCATCGGGCCACAGTGCTTTGTCGGCGCTGCTGATCGAAACGTTCATCACGACGGTGGTGCCGCCGCCGTTCGTGGTTGATGGTTTCTGCGATGGTCGTCGCGTATCCGTGCTGACTTTGCGCGCTCGTGCACTCGCGGGTTTCGAGGAAGCCTTGGTCTTCGGCACCGGCCGCGCTACCGCGGTTTTCGCTGCCGCTGCCGGCTTTTCCGCAGTCACCTCGGCCGCCGGCCTGTCCTCGCGCAATCCCTTGAACGCGGCCTGCCGCACGTTGCCGGACCCGGTCCAGCCTGCGAACTCGATCTCCGCGACCAGCTGCGGTTTCACCCAGCGGATGTCGGGTGCGGATCGCGGCGCACCGTCGCCTGTGAAGGGGCTGGCCGAGCTCGCCGCCGCTTTCAGTCGCGGCAGCAATTTCCGTACTTTTTCCTGGCTGAACCCGGTGCCGACGCGGCCTACGTAAACCAGGTGCCGGCCGCGATGCACGCCGACCAGCAGCGAGCGCAGCTGGCCGGCCTGTTGGGTCCAGCCGCCGATCACGACCTCGTGGCCGGCGCGGCATTTCGACTTGATCCAGTCACCGACGCGCCCGGAGCGATAGGGCGAGTCCAGCTTCTTGGAAATGATGCCTTCCAGCTTCATGCGGCAGGCGGATTGCAGCACCGCATCGCCGGCGGTCTCGAAGTGATCCACATAACGCAGCAGCGCAGCATCGTCGCAATGCGGGTCCAGCAGCGAGCGCAACCGCTCCTTGCGCCGCGCCAGCGGCAAGCGGCGCAGATCCTGACCGTTCGCAAACAGCAGATCGAAAGCGAAGAAGATGAGGTTGCCGGTATCGCCATCCGACAGCGCAGCCTGCAGCGTGGCGAAATCCGGAGCGCCGTCACGATCCAGCGCGACCACTTCGCCGTCGATGATGCAATCCGGCAGTGCACTGGCGGTTGCCGCGATTTGCGAGAACTTCGCGGTCCAATCCAGACCCTTGCGTGTGCGCAGCGTGGCCTCGCCGTCCTGTACCCGAAGCTGCAACCGGTAGCCGTCGAACTTCACTTCGTGCGCCCAGCCGGGTCCGTTCGGCGGACGCTCGACCAGCTTGCACAGTTCGGGTTCGACGAAGTCGGGAAGCTTGCGGCGCACACCGGCTTGCGACGAGCGCTGCTGGCCCCGGGAGGCGCTCGGTGTTTTCCGGGCCGCAGCTTGGGCGCGCCTGGTCTTTTCAGGCTGGGGCGCCCGCAGCATGAACGGTTCGGGGTGGCGTCCCTTGCCGGCGGCGATCTCCTGCATCTTGCGGCCTGAGGCGATCGAACGGTCCTCGGCCATCAGTTTCTCGGTTGCCGCTGCGGTGCGCGCATATTTGTCGCGATGCTTGATTAGCAGCCAGTTCTGACGTTTGCCGCCGTTGCGGTCGTTCTTCATGCGCACCAGTACCCACTCGCCATGCAGGCGCCCGCCGTCCAGCTTGAACTTGAGATCGCCCTCGCGCAGTTGCTGCTGTGCCGAGCCGCCATCGAGCGGTGTCCAATAGCCCCGATCCCACAGCTGCACCGTGCCACCGCCGTAATGGCCTTGCGGGATCGTGCCTTCGAAGTCGCCGTAATCCAGCGGATGATCCTCGACCTGCACCGCCAGGCGCTTGTCCTTGGGATCGAGCGAAGGGCCGCGGGTAACCGCCCACGACCTGAAAACGCCGTCGAGCTCGAGCCGCAGGTCGTAATGCAGGCGGCGTGCGGCGTGCTTCTGGATCACGAAACGCGGCTGCCCGGTCGGCTGCATCTGTCGTGCGCCGCTGGGCTCGGCGGTTCTGGTGAAATCCCGCTTGGCACGGTAGGTCGATAGTTTCCTGGTAGCCATGCGACTCTCCGGCATTTACCGGTCGGGAACGCCCGTGTGCCGCACTGCGTTCCGTGATGAATCCCACTGCTCGGAGCATGGGATGACTTCCGGCGATGCAGCGTGCGGCCTTGGCCCGAAGGGCCCATGCTTGCGCCGTGTGATCCCTTTAGGATGTGCGTGGGGCGTGCAAGACCCGCTCGTACGACGAATCAGGAGAATCACGATGACTCGATCCTCGGCAAAGGCCGGCCTGGCGCTCGCCGGCCTGTGCGTGCCGCTGCTGGCGCCGGCGGCGGAACGGCTCAACGTCAAGCTGGGCCTGTGGGAAATCACCACGGTCACCCAGATGAGCGGGGTGCCGCCGCTGCCCAAGGAGCTGATGGACAGGCTCACCCCGGAACAGCGTGCCAAGATCGCCGCCGAGGCCCGCGCCAATGCCGCCCAGGGCCCGGACAAGGACACCAGCCGCGAATGCGTGACGCAGAAGGATCTGGACGAGCCATTCCGTTCCAGCAACACCGAGCATTGCACGACCAGCGTCGTGTCGACCACGCGAACCTCGCAGGAAATGCGCATGGTGTGCAGCGGCGAGCCCAAGGGCTCGGGAACGTTCAAGGTGACGGCGCCGACGCCCGAGACCATGAGCGGCACCATCGACATGAAGGTCGGCGAGGGCCCTGATGCTTTCACCGTCAAGGGCAATCTGTCCGGCCGCTGGCTGAGCGCGGATTGCGGCGAGGAGGCCGATGATTCAGGCGACTACGATGACGCCGAGGACGAGCCGCTCGACGACGACGAGGAAGAAGAGGAATGAGCGGCTGAGGATGCGACTGCCGACGGATTATGCCCCGGCCCGCGGCAGTCGCGCTGTAGACGGAATGGAGCCCCAGGCCGGGCTCGTCACCTTTTCGCAAATCTGCGGACAGCTTCTGCGGCAAAAATCAACCGCTGTCCGAGAGCCGCGCGATACGTATACTCCCCCGCTTTGCGCGGCTTCGAGACATGTGGTTCAAGAATCTCATCATCTATCGGCTGCCCGCCGGCTGGTCCATTCCCGTAGCTGAGCTCGAGGACAAGCTGGCTCTGCGCAAACTGCAGCCTTGCGGCAGTTTCGAGATGCTGAGCCGCGGCTGGGTGCATGCGAGCAACGCGCAGCGTTACGTTCACACCACCAACGGCCAGCATCTGATCGCGCTGGGCGTCGATCAGAAGCTCCTGCCGGGCTCCATCATCAAGCAGGTTGCCGTGGAGCGCGCCGCGCAGCTCGAGCAGCAACAGGGGTTTCCCGTCGGTCGCCGGCAGATGCGCGAGCTGAAGGAGCGCGTCACCGAGGAACTGCGTGCGCGTGCGTTGACGCGTCGTCGCACGACGCGGGCCTGGATCGATCCGACAAACGGCTGGTTCATCGTCGATGCAGCGGGCGGCTCACGCGCCGACGAACTCGTCGAAACACTGCGCGACACGCTGGGCAGCCTGCCGGTGCAGTTCCTGGAGACCGAGCGCACGCCTCACGCTTCCATGGCCGCGTGGCTGATGCTGGGTGACGCACCCGCGCATTTTGTGATCGACCAGGACCTGGAGCTGCAGGCGGTGGACAAGACCAAGGCCACGGTGCGCTACGTGCGTCATCCGCTCGAAGGCAAAGAGATCCAGGCGCACATTTCCTCAGGTAAATATGCCACGCGTCTGGGGCTCACCTGGCGCGACCGCATCTCCTTCGTGCTGACGGAAAAACTGCAGGTCAAGCGCGTGCAGTTCCTGAACATCGAGAAGGACAAGTCGGAGGGTGGCGATACGCTGTCGCCGGAAGAACAGTTCGACATCGATTTCACGCTGATGACCGGCGAGCTGTCGCAGCTGCTGGTCGACCTGCGCGACGCGCTCGGCGGTGAGCCGGCGCAGGCGAAGCAGCAGGCGGCCTGATCTCAACCGACTTACCGCGGTCGCGCTGAGCCTGTTGCGGCCGAATCGAAACACCCGGGCTGCAGGCCGATCTCAGCTCGCCGGCGGCGGCATCAGCGGCTGCCCGGCCCAGCGGATCACCGCGACGAAGACGTCCTGTTCGCGATGCAGGCTGCTCATCAGCTTGAGGAGCTCGTGCGTGAATCTCTCGCGCTCGACCTGATTGTTCATGATCTGTCCCGCGGTATCTCGCTGGTAGCGCGACACCACGATCTGTTCGTCGGTAGCGACCGACTGTAGCGATGCGGGCGGCGCCAGCCGCTGCGCGATGCCCAGTCCCATTCCCTCGGCGATGTAGGTATCGCCTCGCTGCATTGCCTGTGCAACACCCAGACAGCGTGCCGCGATGGTCGGATTCGCTGCGCGCTGCGCGCTGCAGGATTGACTGATTGGGCTGAGGGCGGGCAGGGCCACGCCCGAAAGCCAGCCGATGACGTCGTTCAGACTGCTGGTCAACGGTCCGCCCGACAGCACGGTCGGCTTGAGGTTCGGATTCTGGCTGCGCGCGATCGCGATGTGCGCCGCCAGCGAGTTCCAGTAGATGTCGAAGCGCTCGCTGCGGCTCATGACGTCGAGAATCTCGTTCTCCGCGGCAACATCTCTTTGCTGTTGCGCTGTGGCCAATGGCCCGAGCCACACGATGCCGTTACCCGGATCGAGCCGGCGCAGGCGCGCCTCCAGCGGTTCAGGCTGGCAGCCCGGCACCATGCGGCACAGGGCGATCTGCAACCAGGCGATATCGGGCCGGTCCGGCGCCTTCTGCGCTGCCCCTTCGACCAGCACCAGCGCGGCGCCGGCGCCTTCCACGAACTGTCGCTGCATGGCGTCAGCAAGCATCCGATCCGCGGGCGTCGCATGGAGCGATTCGATGGGCGCAGGCTTGCTATCGCGCTGCTGCGGCGACGTGGTGCCGCAGCCGCTGGTGGCCAGCAGCAGTACCGCAGCGGCGAGGGTGGCTGTTGTGCGTAGCGGGAAGCCCGTGTTCATGAATGCCTTCATGAAGTCGTGGTAATGGCGGTGAGCCTGGCCAGTGTAGCAGTGCATTCGTTCACTTTGAGTTCACCGGCGGGAACAGAAGATGGCCACAAGCGTCTTTCCGTCATGAAAGCCTCGGGTGAGGTTTATGCGTACCGCGGCATTCCTGTTCCTGTTCTCGCTGGCCGTGCTGCCGGCGGCCCATTCGCAAGAGCCCGTCGTCGATCCGCCGGGCCGGGTGGCGCGGCTGAGCCACGTCGACGGCGAGGTCGCGCTCGCCCCGGCTGGCAGCGAAGAATGGGCCGAAGCCGTGCTGAACCGGCCGCTGACCAGCGGCGACCGCCTGTGGGTGGACGTCGGCAGCCGCGCCGAATTGCAGATGGGTTCGGCCAGCGTGCACCTGGGTCAGAGCAGCGGCTTCTCCTTCGTCGACCTGGACGACGATCAGCTGCACATGAAGCTGACGGAGGGCGTCGCCACCGTGCGCGTGCAGCGCAAGCGCGAAGACGAGAGCATCGAGATCGACACGCCGAATGCGACCGTGCGGTTGCTGCATCCGGGCGAATACCACATCGAGGTCAACGAAGACGGCGACCAGACCGTGGTCAAGACGCGCAGCGGTGAAAGCGAGGTCGAGGGCGAACACCAGTCCTTCACGGTCGCCGCCAACGAAGAGGGTGTCTTCAAAGGTACGGATCGGCTGACCGAGAGCATCGAGCCGCTCGGGCCGCGCACCGCATTCGAGGCATGGGCCAACGATCGCGATCGGCCGGAGCAGGAGTCGCAGTCATCGCGCTACGTGTCGCGCGACGTCATTGGTTATCGGGACCTGGATCGCTACGGCGACTGGATCAGCGAGCCGGGCTACGGCTACGTGTGGCGACCGACGTACGTCGTGTCCGGTTGGGCGCCGTATCGGTACGGCCGCTGGGTGTGGGTTTCGCCGTGGGGCTGGAGCTGGATCGACGATGCGCCCTGGGGGTTTGCACCGTTCCACTATGGCCGCTGGGCGTATCTGCGCAGCAGCTGGTACTGGGTGCCGGGACCCATCTACGCGCGCCCGGTCTATGCGCCTGCGCTGGTGGCCTGGACAGGCACGCCTGGTTTCAGCGTCTCGCTCTCGTTCGGCAGCGGCATCGGCTGGTTCCCGCTTGGCCCGCGTGAAGCGTTCATGCCGGCGTACCGGTACTCACCGCGTTACATCCGCAGCATCAATGTCTGGCATACCACCGTCATCAACAACACTTACGTGTACAACGGTCGCGGCCGTCACACGTATCTCTACGGGCGTGATCCGCGCGCAGTGACCGTCGTCGACCGTGGCCAGTTCGTGGGCGGTCGGCGCATCGATGGACATTGGAGGCGGACTGACGCGCGCGATCTGCGGCGTTGGGAACATGACGCGCGGCCGCCGGCGATTGCACCAGATCGCGACAGCGTGTTGGCGTCGCGCGTAGTGGGTCGTCCGCCACTCGGCCGCGTGCTTCGCGACCGGGCACAACGCGACGAAGCCGATTCGCGCACTCGATCCGTGGCTCGCAGCACGCCAACATCGCGTGTGCCTTTCGATGTGGAAAGGCGCGCGATCGAAGCGAACGGCGGTCGGCCGGTCAGTCGCGCCGCGCTGATGCGCCCCAATCAGAACGGCGATGCGCTGCGTGTCGACCGCGAGCAGAACCGCAGTGCTCGCCCGACGCGGAATGCCAATTCGGCGCGACCGACTCAGACGCCTTCCAATTCGTCCGCGTTGGCAGGCCGCGAACAGCCTTCGGCTCCAGCCGCTCAACAACCTTCGCCGCGCACGGATCGTCCGACGTGGGCTCGCGGCAGTGACCGTCGCGTGGTGCGCGAACAGAACGATCCGTCGATCCGACCGTCGCGTGAGCAGGATCGCGTGCCGAGCACCAGCCGTCCGAACGTCGTTGCCGCTCCGGGCGCAAACACGCCAAACGCGAGTAATGACAACAGCGACAGGGCAAGAGCTCGCGTACCCAGTGATCGTCCATCGTGGGCGAGCCAGCAGCGTGACGATTCCTCGCGCTCGAATCCGCCGCAACTGCGTGATCGTGAGCCATCCCGCAATGGAGCCAGGCAGCTGACGACGCGACCGGAGCAGGACAGGTCGCGCTCGACGACGGATCGCGATCGCAGCGCGCCTAGTGTGAATTCTCTGCAGGAACGCCGCCCGAGCGACCGTTCCGGATTCGCAATGCCAGGGTTCCAACGGGACCAACGCGGTTCGGATCGTGCGCAGCAGCAGCGCGCGGAGCCTCGATACAGCGCACCGCGTGAGCAGCCTCGAGTGGAGCAGCGGATGCCGCAGCCGAGGCTGGCGCCCCAGCCCAGGATCGAGCAGCCGCAGCGCGCTGCGCCGCCACCTCGGATCGCGCAACCGTCGCGGGCAGAGCCGCCGAGATCTCAGACGCCTCGGGCCCAGCCCAATGTTCAGCGCCCAGCAGCCCGCCCGCAGAACAACGAGCCGCGCTCCGGCCAGCAGCGCTCCTTCGGGCGGCAGCAGTCTCGGCAGCCTTGAGGCAGCCCGGATACGCGTTCCTGATCGTTCCTGCGTATGCGGGAATCCACCCTGATCAGCTTAGATGGACTCCCGCGAGCGCGGGAGTGACGGGCAAATAGGAACGTCCCGAAGTCCTGGACCTTCACCGGCAGCACCCCGCCGTTTGCCGGTGATGGCTGGCAAGGTTCCAGCGCGCCTCGTAATGTGTGCTCCAGGGCCATACCGCCCGGAGTTTTTCGATGAAGAACGTGACGCCGCACCGTCATCGGCAGGGATCGCCGCTGGTGGCGGGCATTATCCTGATTCTGCTGGGCGGGCTGCTGCTGGCCCTGAACCTGGGGCTGGGCTTTCCGCTGAGCCTGTGGGAGTACTGGCCGTTCCTGCTGATCGTGCCGGGCGTGGTCGGCCTGATCGTGCCCAGCCGGCACCTCAGCCGCAGCGGCGGCATCTGGCTGCTGGCCAGCGGCCTCTACTGCGAGATCGGCACGGCGGGGCTGTTCGGCCTGGGCTGGTTCAGCGCCTGGCCCATCTTCATCATCGCCTATGGCCTGGAAGTCATCTTCGGCTCGCGTCGAGAAGGTCCCGAGCAGGACCAGGTGACGCATGAAGGATGAACGTTCACGGCGCGATCCACTGTTCTCGACGCGCATGCTGGTCGGGATCTGGATCATCGCCCTGGGGGCCATCCTGCTGGCCGGCAACCTGGGCTGGATCGACTCGCGGCACATCTTCCGGCTGTTCTGGCCGCTGCTGTTCGTCTTCATCGGCAGCGGCATGGTGACGCAGGAGGACCGGCGCGCCAGCCGCAGCGGCTGGGTGTTCATCATCGTCGGCCTGTGGATCTTCTTCGCCAAGCTCGGCTGGGTCGACATCGATTTCTGGCAGATCGCATTCCCGCTGGCGTTGCTGGCCTTGGGCGGCATGCTGGTGTGGCGGGCGCTGCGAGGGCCGCAGATCGAAAACCTCGCGGGCACTGACGAGCAGCAATCCGAGCACGCCGAATTCGTGCGTTCCTTCGCCGTGATGTCGAGTACCGAGCTGCGTCCCGTATCGCGGCCGTTTCGCGGCGCCGACCTCAGCGCGGTGATGGCAGGAATCAAGCTGGATCTCTCCGATGCCCGCATGGAAGGCGACAGCGCCACCATCGAGGTGTTCGCCTTCTGGGGCGGCATGGAGATCTACGTGCCGCCCGACTGGACCGTCACCAGCAAGGTTGCCACGCTCATGGGCGGGTTCATCGACAAGCGCCGGCCCACCAGCACCGTGCCGACCAAGACGCTGGTGATCGCCGGCTTCGTGGTGATGAGCGGCATCGAAGTAAAGAACTGATCTTGAATGCATCCCATCCTGAAACGCCGCGGCCGGATGCTGTTGTATCTGGCGCTCTGGGTCGCCTTCGGCATGCTGCTGTCGATGGTGCTGCATTTCGGCGGCCGGGCGCCGACCGGCTGGTCGTTGCAGTTCGCAGTCCCGCTGTCCGTGCTGCTGGGGCTGCAATCGCTGGTGTTCTGGTACCTGGCGCAGGCGATGCCACCGGGAGAGACGCCGGTGATCCGCCTGGCCGTGACCTGGCTGGTCGCGGGGCTGATCTCGCTGGGAGTCTGGCTGGCAGCAGCGTACGCCTGGGCTCAGTACCTGCTGACGCCGGGAACCTCGTATCCGGACGATGTGATCACCGCCGTGCCGTTGCTCATCTTCGCCGGCGCGATTGGCATTCTGCTGGCGGTTCTCGGCCACTATCTCGGTGGTGCGTTCGAGCGTTCGCGTAACGCCGAGCGGCGCGCGCTTGAGTTGCAGGTGCTGGCGCGCGAGGCGGAGCTCAAGTCGCTGCGGGCGCAGCTCGATCCGCACTTTCTGTTCAACAGCCTGAACTCGGTGGCAGCACTGATCGGCAACGACACCGCCGCGGCGCGCCAGATGTGCTTCCTGATGGCGCAGTTCTTTCGCAAGAGCCTGTCGCTGGGCCGTGAGCAGTCGATCCCCTTGTCGGAAGAGATCTCCCTGGCGGAAACTTTTCTCGCCATCGAGCGGGTACGTTTCGGCGAACGCTTGCGCGCGACGTTTGATATTGCCGACGATGTGCGCGCAGTTTCCGTACCGCCGCTGATGCTGCAGCCGCTGGTCGAGAATGCGGTTCATCATGGCGTGGCGCATCTGCTGGAAGGCGGTGAGGTCAAGGTGACGGCGCGGCGTCGCGAGGGTTTCCTGGAACTGGTAGTGCAGAATCCCTGCGATCCGGATCGCCCGCCTTCGCGGGGCACCGGCGTCGGGCTCGTGAACGTGCGCTCGCGTATCGAGACGTTGTGCGGCAACCGCGCCAGCGTCGACGTCGATGCGAGTGAAACCAACTTCTGCGTATCCATTCTGCTGCCAGCCGTTGCTGCAACCGGACCCTGAGGTAGCTGCCGTGCGTGTCATCGTGGTCGACGACGAAACCCTCGCCCGTTCCATCCTGATGGAGCATCTGGCCAAGGTGCCGGACGTGGAAGTGATCGGCCAGGCGGCCAACGGCTTCGAAGCCGTCAAGCTGGCCGAGGAGCTGCAGCCGGACCTGATCTTTCTCGACATCCAGATGCCCAAGCTGTCGGGCTTCGAGGTGCTGGAGCTGCTCGCCGAGCGGGCGCCGGCCGTCATCTTCACCACGGCCTTCGATGAATACGCGTTGCGCGCATTCGAAGTGCATGCGGTGGACTATCTGCTCAAGCCGGTGGAACCCCCGCGACTCAAGGATGCCGTCGAACGCGCTGCCGAACGGCTGCGAAATCGTGCTCCGCAGCCGTCTGCACAACAACTTGCCGTTGCGGCGCGTCCGCCGGGGAAGACGCTGGAACGAGTGCTGATTCGTCACGAAGGGCGAGTGCACGTACTGCCGCTGGAGCGCATCGATTTCGTGGAGGCGCAGGACGACTATCTTTCATTCGCCTCCAACGGCAAGCGCCTGCGCAAGCAGCAGACCATGAGCGAGCTGGAAACGCAGCTCGATTCGACCCGGTTCGTGCGCATCCACCGCTCGTTCATTCTCAACATCGAGCGCCTGGCGCGCATCGACCTGTACGGCAAGGACAGCTGGCTCGCCATCCTGTCCGACGGCACCAAGCTGCCGATGTCGCGCACCGGGCATGCGAAACTGAAGGAGCTGATCGGCTGAAATCGAGGAGACTGCCATGACCGACACGCATTCCGAGGAGTTTCAGTTCAGCGGCGATTCGTTGCTGGCCAAGGTCAAGGAGATCATTCGCCAGGGCAACGTGCGGCGCCTCATCATCAAGAACGAGGAAGGCCGGCCACTGGTGGACATTCCGCTGACGATCGGTGTCGTCGGCACGCTGCTCGCGCCGCAGCTGGCCGCCATCGGCGCGATTGCCGCACTCGTGCTGCGCGGGACCATCGTGATCGAGAAAGAGCCTGAGCAGCAGTAACCGATTCAGCACTGCCAGGGAGGGTCTTGCCTCGTTTCTGTCACTCCCGCGCAAGCACGAATCCATCCGAAGCGGTCCGATGGACTCCCGCCTCTGCGACGGGCTTTGCGCGGCAGTGACGAGCAAGTCTCAAACGTCCGCGGCTCTGTCAGCTTGCTGAACGGCAGCGTTTGCTCGACAGTTGGATGATGATCGGTCGCGTACACAGGATCGTCGGTGCAGTGGTGTTTGCGCTGTGCGCCGCCAGCGTCAATGCCGCGCTGGCGGCGAATTCACCGACTGCGGGATGCTCCAAAGCCGCCACTTCCGCAATCGAAAGCCACATCGCTGCGCTGGCACGGATGCCGCAAGCCGACGTGCAAGGCACGATCCGGAACGTCGATGGCACTGGCCGCAGGCTACTCGCACTGCGGTCCTATCTGAGAGCTGGAGACTCGCTCGCCTCCCGCTGGAGCTGGAAGCAAAGCCAGATCGATGCCTACCTGCAGTCCGATCGTCATCGCGACATGGTCGCGGAGATCGAGCGAATCAAAGCTCATTTCGCCGCTGCGAATCCGGGCTACATGCTCTACGCAAATACCGACGTGCGCAGCCTGGATCTGCAGATTCAACGCTGGAACGAGAACGTTACGGTCGGTGCGATTGCGCAAGGCCTGTATCGGGCCGCCTGCGATCGGGTCGCCTCATCCCGTCAGGCTCGTACTTCAAAGCGCCAGTTCCGCGATTTCCTGATCCAATGGACACCTGAGCAGCCGGCGCCCCTGGCGGCACCCGGCCTGTCGCTGCACGGCCGGGCGCGGGCCATCGATTTTCAGGTGCAGAAGGGCGATGAGGTGATCGCCTGGCCGGACACCAGCTCGATTCGCAGCGTCTGGGTCGGCGCGGGCTGGGCCGGCAAGCTGAAGGCGTCGATCGAGGCGGTCAGCAGCCAGTTCGACGGTCCGTTGACCATGCCGCCCGAACCCTGGCATTTCGAGTACAAGCCCGCGCCGGCCGGCCACTAAGCAGGCATTCCCTGATCTTCCGGCATTTTCCCCGGTGAGCCGGGCGCCAAAGCTATAGAATCCCGCGCCTCCCCCCGCTGTGTCGCGAGATCCCGCCCCCACAGCCACCCTTTTCTTTCGAGGTTCCCGTGCGCGCACCCGCTTCTTCTTCCGAAGGCGATCCTTCATCACGCGAGTCCATCGCGTTCAGCAGCCTGGCATTGAGCGAGGCGGTGCTGGCGGCACTGAACGATGTGGGCTACGAGTCGCCCTCGCCGATCCAGGCCGCCACCATTCCCCACATCCTGGCCGGCACGGACGTGGTGGGACAGGCGCAGACGGGAACGGGCAAGACCGCAGCATTCGCTTTGCCGATTCTGTCGAAGATCGATATCACAGCCCGCGAACCGCAGGCGCTGGTGCTGGTTCCGACGCGCGAGCTGGCGATTCAGGTTGCCGAGGCGTTCCAGCGTTACGCAATGCATCTTCCTGGGTTTCACGTGCTGCCGATCTACGGTGGCCAAAGCTACACACCGCAGCTGCAGAGCTTGCGACGCGGCGTGCAGGTTGTCGTCGGCACGCCCGGCCGCGTGATGGATCATCTGAAGCGAGAGACGCTGAGGCTCGGCACGCTCAAGTACCTGGTGCTCGACGAAGCGGACGAGATGCTGCGCATGGGGTTCATCGAGGATGTCGAATGGATTCTCGAGCAGACGCCGGAGGAACGGCAGATCGCGCTGTTCTCGGCCACCATGCCGGCCGCGGTGCGGCGCATTGCGCAGAATCATCTGAACAAACCCGCGGAAGTAACGATCCGCAACAAGACCAGCACCGCCGCCGGCATCCGCCAGCGCTACTGGATGGTCAGCGGCATGCACAAGCTCGATGCACTGACCCGCATTCTCGAAGCCGAGTCGTTCGACGCCATGATCGTGTTCGCGCGCACCAAGCAGGCGACCACCGAATTGACCGAGCGTCTGGAAGCGCGCGGCTTTGCGGTCGAAGCGTTGAATGGAGATATTCCGCAGCCGCTGCGTGAGCGCACGATTGCGCGTCTGAAAAGCGGGCAGATCGATATCGTCGTAGCCACTGACGTTGCAGCGCGCGGGCTGGACGTCGAGCGTGTCAGCCACGTCGTCAATTTCGATGTGCCTTACGATCCTGAATCCTACGTCCATCGAATCGGCCGTACCGGCCGCGCCGGGCGCAGCGGCGAAGCGATCCTGTTCATCGCGCCTCGCGAACGCAACATGCTGCGTGTGATCGAGCGCACTACGCGGCAGCCGATCACGCAGATGGAATTGCCGACAGTCGAAGACGTGAACGAGCAACGCGTCATTCGATTCAATCAGCGCATCACCGAAGCGCTTGCAGCGGGCGAAGCCGACACATTCCGTGCGTTGATCGAGCGCTATGAGCAGACGCACAACGTTCCTGCCGTCGAGATCGCTGCCGCGCTTGCGAGCATCGCGCAGGGCAAGACGCCGCTGTTGCTGGAGACCGGCCGGAGAGATTTCTCGCGATCAGAGCGCACAGAGCGCACGCCGCGTGCAGCCGAGGAAAGAACGGCACGAAAGAGCCCGCGACCGGAGCGCAAGCCTCATGCGAGTGAGGCTTGGCCGAACGAGGCTCGGCCGAGTGAACCAGTTGGTCGCGAGGGCGACAAGGGCAGGTACGACAAGGCCGAGTATCGTAAAGCTGAGCACAAGGTGCGCGCGCCTGCGGCTCAAGCGCAGACGGTGCCTCATGAAAAGGACGGTCGTGAAGTAGAGGCCAATGAAGCGGTGGCTGACGAGATGGCAGCTCGCGAGTCGGGAGCTCATGAAGCAGCAGCCGACGAGATTGCAACTCACGAATCGACAGCTCACGAAGCAGCGGCTGGCGAAATGGCGGCTCACGAAGCGACAGTGGGTGAATCAGCGGCTCGCGCAGTAGTGGCTCACGAAGCAGCAGCTCGTGAAGTCGATGGTCATGAAGCGGAAGCTGGTCAGGCGGACCAGCAATCGACAGATACGGAAGTACGCCAGAGCGAGCGTCGTGCGGTCGATGAGCGCTCACACGAAAAGCGAGCCAGTGGTTCCGCGCGGCGTGAGTTCGAATCCGCAGATGCCCCGCGCAGCAAACACCACGAGCAGCACGACGACGAGTCGATGCTGACCTATCGTGTCGAGGTCGGCGAGTTGCACGGTGTGAAGCCGAGCAACATCGTGGGCGCCATCGCCAACGAAGCCGGCCTCGAGGGGCGCTACATCGGTCGGATTGTCATCATGTCCGACCACAGTTTCGTGGACCTGCCCGGCGGCATGCCGAAGGAGATCTTTCGCAGCCTGCAAAAGGTCCGCGTCGCGGGTCAGCAGTTGCAGATCAGCCTGGCGCTGCGAGCACATGCGGAGAAGCTGCGGCGTGAACGCGGACCGGTCGGCGGACGTGAGCGTAAGCCCGGTGGATTCGGGCGCGATAGGCAGCCTGGCTCCTTCGGTGACAAGCGTGAGTCGTTCGGTACCCGAGAGCGAAAGCCCGGCGGATTCCGGCAGGAGAGGCCGTCCGGCACTTTCGGAGGTAAGCGCGAATCGTTCGGCGGGCAGGAGCGCACTCCCGGTAGATTCGGGGGCGAAAGCAAGCCAGGCGGCTTCGGTGGCCCGCGCGAGTCGTTTGGCGGACGTGAGCGAAAGACGGGCGGATTCGGGCGCGAAGGTGGTCCGGGCCACTTCGGACGCGATCGACCCACGGCTGGGCCGGCGCGCGAGCAGAAGCCAGCAGGGTTTCAGCGTGGATACGATCGCTCGGGCCCAAGAGGAGCACGCACCGCTGGCGCACGTAAACCAGGCGCGGGCGGGAACCGGAGCAAGCGACCGCCACCGAAGCGCTGAGCCAGAGCAGCTGAAATCGTAGCCCTGAATGCACCCTGAATTCCGCAGGGTGTCGGGATAAGGATGTACTGCGGCTTGACCGGTCCCGAGCCAGCCAGCAGGCTTACCGTCAGCTTTGGAATCGTCTGCTTCCGTTCAGGCGGCGGACATTGGATGGGAGAATTTCATGTCCTCGCAACATCATTCCCGGCATGTGCTGCCGCGAATCATCGCGCTGGCGTTGATGGCAGGTGCCGCCGCCGGTTGTGCGACCCAATCCTCGAAGGTCCGCGTCAACTCGGCCGAAGGTCCACTGCCTGACTGTCAGGCCTTCGCCTGGAACGTGGCTTCCGGCGACGCCGCCTCGCTCACCGATCAACGCGTCCGCAATCAAGTCATGCAGACGTTGCAGGCCAAGGGCTACACGGAGTCGGCGGACAAACCTGACTGCCGTATCGCATATCACTTCGCAACCTCAGAGGCGCCGTCGCCCTCGAAACCTCGAGTCGGCGTCGGCATGGGTGGCGGCTCAGGCGGTATCGGTGGGGGCATCGGCGTGAGCCTGCCGATCGGCAAATCGAAAAAGCAGAATGGCACATTCACGCTCGATGTCATCGACGCCGCGAAGAATGCGCAGGTGTGGAGCGGCTCGGTCGATGCCAGCTTCAGCTCGGCGGAGCTGAGCGATGAGGATGCGAGGGCGGTGGTGGAGAAGGTGTTGGGGGAGTATCCGGACCGAGCCGCGAAGCATTGAAGCGAAGCGGTTGCTTGCGGCAAAAGGTGCAAGAGCCTTGTGTTTAACCGGCGGCCCACCAGCATTTCAGAGATCGATTAAGAGTCTCGGGGACAGATTTATCTTCCGCCCTCGGAATTAGAAGTCGTCACATCGATCTTTTCACGATGAGACCATGGATGAAGCGAGCATGTTGGTCTCAATCCTAAAGATACCGTCTCAATTTTTGAGAAACTCTCCGCGCATTGACCACTCGAGCAGGGCAGAGTGCTAAGGCAGTCGCCGCTAGCATCCTCGAACGCTCGCTCCATGCGCCCGCCGCCGTTCCATCAGTGGCTGAGAGAACTGCGCACCGCGTAGTTCTGCTGTATGCAGGAGTTGATTACTCCTCGGTATCTGCACGCCGCACGCGTGCCTGAAGGGAGGGCTCCGGCCGCAGGCCGTGCCTTGGAGCGGCCATCAGAACTCGCATACTCCGCCGCCGACGATCAATGGAAGCGGTTCCCGAATAGCCACCATCACGGCAGTGCAGCCACCAGCAGCCGTCCTCCGAAGGGTTGATATCGCATTCCGGTCATCAATCAGGCATTGATAATAATCATGTTAAGGAAGTAGCCTCTGCGTGCCCCGCGCCGTCTGATTCGCGCGGGCAGGCCCGGTCGGCGGCGTAGGCGTGGGGGAATCGCGCACGACCGGTACCAGGCGCTGGGAACCGCACCCTGCTGGTGCACCGCGGCGCCGGATTCGAGACAAAGAAGTGAAGGCATGAGCGAGCAACCCGCCAAGTTCGATGCATCCTACGAGTGGAAGGCCGTCCTGCTGCTGTTCCTGGGCTTTGGCCTGGTCGGGCTGGATCGCTGGATCATCGGGCCGCTGTTCCCGGCCATGATGAAGGACCTGGGCTTCAACTATCAGGACCTGGGCAACGCCGCCGGTGCCCTGGCGCTGGCCTGGGGCGCGTTCTCCATGATCATGGGGAACCTTTCGGATCGATTCGGACGGCGCAAGATCCTCATTCCGTCGCTGATCGTCTTTTCGGCCATGTCGGGGCTTTCCGGCCTGATCTGGACGGTGCCCGCGCTCATCGCAATTCGTGCCGTGATGGGCGCCACCGAAGGCGCGTTCCTGTCGACCAGCGTCGCCTGTACCGGCGAGGCATCGCATCCCAAGCGCCTGGGTTTCAATCAAGGTCTGCAGCTCAGCAGTTTCTCGCTGCTGGGGCTGGGGTTGGGTCCGATCATCGCGACCCAGCTGCTGGGTGTGGTTCCGTCCTGGCGCTGGGTGTTCGTGATCGTCGCGATCCCGGGCTTCCTCCTGGCGATCTGCCTGTTCCGGATCATTCGCGAACCACCGCACCTGCAATCCCGCGAGGCGCGCGCCGCGCAGCCGCCCTTGCCGTGGAAGCGGGCGATCAAGAATCGCAACGTCATCCTGGCGATGATCGGCCTGTTGTGCGGCATGAGCTGCATTTTCGTGCTGGGCACCATGATCCCGAGCTACCTGGTCGACTATGTGAAGCTCAGCGCCGAGCAGATGGGCTTCGTCATGGCCGGCCTGGGGATCGGTGGCTTCATCGGCGGCATCCTCCTGCCTGCCGCTTCGGATTTCTTCGGTCGTCGGCTGAGCGCCGCCGTAGGTTTCTTCGCTGCGGCAGTGTCGCTCTTTCTGTTCACGCGGACCGGCGCCGAGCCGGGCTGGCTGTTCGTGTTTCTCTTTGGAACCTCCTTCTTCGGCAGCGGCGTGCTGAGCCTGTTGACGGGGCCGGTGGCAACGGAAGCGGTGCCGCCCGCGCTGGCGGCGTCGGCGATCGGCATCGTCTCGGGTGCCGGCGAGTTCTTCGGTGGCGGAATCGGCCCGGTCATTGCAGGTCACGTGGCCGAGCAGTACGGCATCGGCAAAGTGCCCCTCGTGTCGCTGGTCGGGTTGTGCCTGGGGATATTCGTCAGCCTGCTGATCCGTGAGACGGCTCCTCGCAAAGCAGGTGCGGCAGCGGAGTTGACGCAACCCGGTGCCGCGGCTGACGCGCAGCAGGGCTGAGGGCGGTCCGATTACTCATGCTCGGTCATTCCGCGTAGGCGGAATCCATTCGAATCAGCCGGATGGACTCCGCCCTCGCCTGCGTGGGGTCAGGCTCTACGCGGGAGTGACGAGTCATTTAGGGCGCAGTGGAAGGGTTCGTCGTTTAGGCATGGTGACTGACAGCGGCTGGTCGGTTCTGGTTCCATAGGACCGATGCCAGCCTCCCGCCACCCGCCTGGCACGACGGCAGATGCCGCGCTCACGCCCAAATCTGTTGATGGCCGACCGAGGGGGAGTGCTCACTCGACGCCCAATGAGCGGGCAGTTACTTGTCCGTTGCGCATCGACACGCATCGGAGCCCTTGTCGAACACGACCTTCCAGCGGCCGTCGGCTTCGCGACGCCAGATCGAGTTGAACGTGCCGACCCGGCTGCCGGCGGCATCGAGCACCGGGCCGCTGCTATGCGCGAGCGTGCCCGAGGCCAGCACTTCGACGCTCTCCGGTTTCCAGGAGAAGGGCGCTTTGTCGCCTTGGTAGAACGCTTTCCATCCATCGATCACGGCCGCTTTGCCGCGCAGGACATTCGTATTCCCGAAGAACACGGCATCGTCTGCCACGAACGAAGCGAATGCCTGCAGGTCCCGCTTTGCCATGGTCGCCGCGAACGCGGTCTCGGTATCGCGAACCTGCTGGGTCAGCTCGGCTGCCGTGTCGGCTGATGCGGTGTGGATCAGCGAGGCGCACGCCAGGATGCCTGGGATGATGACAGCGCGCATGCAAGAATTCCTTGTGGAGACAGGCGCCTATTGTGCACGGTGTGCCGTCGGCGCGTAGCCATCGTGCGCCCAGGTGAGCGCGCGGTGCGTCGGCTGCCAGAAATCCTGTCGCCACGTTGCTGCCGGCGCACATCCCCCGTCCTGCACGTCACCTATGACCGCTGCAGTTGGCCCGACATCCGGCAGTATGATATACATGTTAATTAACTAGAAGTACGGTCGGGCTGACTGAGATCGGGGGCAGCAATGATACGAGCGCGCAGCGCGTACCGTCGCATGGCGGTCAGGCTGTTCATCTCCCGTGCTGTGGTCGCACTCGCGGCGGGTGCATGCGTTGTCGCTTCGGCGCAGGCCGCCGACTCGCTCGCCGGAAAAATCATGACCGTCAATGGCCCGATCGCGCCCGAGGCGCTGGGTGTCACGCTGCCGCACGAGCACCTGTTCTCGGACTTGCAGCCGCCGCTGGACACCGCCGACGGCTGGCGCGCAGTAGGCGAGAGCAAGCCGGAAAGCCCCGAGGAGATCGCCTTCTACGCGGCGCCGCTCACCATCGAGCGGCTCGGTGCGGCGCTCATGGGCAAGCCGAACCGCGACAATCGGCGCCTCGATGACGAGGCGACCGCCATCAGGGAGGTCACCGACTACAAGTGGTTCGGCGGCCGTTCCATCGTCGACGTCACCAGCATTGGCTTTCACCGCGATCCGGCAGCGCTCAAGCGGGTGGCGGACGCCACCGGCGTGAACGTCGTCATGGGCTCGGGCTGGTACGAACACGGTTACGTGGGCAATGCGCTCGATCGCCGCTCGGTCGCCGATCTGGCGGATGAGATCGTCCGGGACATCCGCGTGGGTGTCGATGGCACCGGCATTCGCGCCGGCATCATCGGCGAAGTCGGCGTGCGGGACGCAAGCCAGCCGTACGAGAAGAAAATCCTGGCGGCAGCGGCCCGGGCCAGCCGCCTGACGGGTGCCGCGATTTCGGTGAGCTTTGCCAAGGAGCATCACGACCAGATCGCGGCGCTGCAGATCCTGAAGCAGGCCGGTGCCGACCTGACGCGGGTCGCCATGGGCCATGCCAATCCGATCGCCGACAACCTGCCGCTGATGCAGCAGATCCTGCAGCAGGGCGCGTATCTCGAATTCGACCTGCTCGGCGATGCGCCGCACATTCTCACCGAAGTGCCCGACCACGATGTCGCGCTCGCCATCGTGGAGCTGTTCAAGCGGGGGTACGGCCGGCAGATCCTGCTGTCGCAGGATGTCCGGGCCAAGACCGATCTCAAGGCGTACGGCGGCAGCGGCTACTCGTTCATTCCCGAGCAGTTCGTTCCTTATCTCAAGCAGCTGGGTGTCGACGATGAACAGATCGCGCAGATGCTCGTCGAGAACCCGCGCCGGCTGCTGACCCTGGCTGCTGCGAAATCCGCTGAAGGCTGAGCGCCATGGGAGAGCCTGTCATGACGGTTCGGAAGTCCGCTCGTTCAGTCCTGCTGGCAGGACTGATGACCGCCGGGTTCGGCGTGGCGTCGGCCCAATCTGCGCCGGTTGCGAAACTGGCCATTCCCAACATCGCCGGCAAGGTTCTCACCGTGCACGGTCCGATCGCGCCGGCCGAAGTGGGTCGAACGCTGATGCACGAGCACATCTTCGTGAACTTCGAGTTGCCCATTGCCGATACCCGGCACCACGCCACCGAAGAGCAGGTCGCGCGGGAAAAATTGAGCCTGGACAATCTCTGGGCCGTGCGCGCCGGCACCTGGAATCCGGACAACGATTTCCTGGGCGATTTCGATACGTCCTACGCAGAGCTGCTGGATTACAAGCGCATCGGCGGCGGCACGGTGGTCGACGTGTCGAACATCCGGCTGGGCCGCGATCCCAAGGCGCTGTACCGGATGAGCCATGCCACGGGCCTGAACATCGTCATGGGCGCCGGTTGGTACCAGAAGCGCTATCACCCGCTGAACATGGATTCGCTGACGCTCGAAGCGATGACGGACATCATCGTCCGGGACATCGCGCAAGGCGTCGATGGCACCAGTGTGCGCTCCGGCATCATCGGCGAGATCGGCATCAACGGCCATCCACTGACGCCGAACGAGCTCAAGAGCACGCGGGCCAGCGCAAGAGCAGCGAGGCTGACCGGCGCGCCGCTGAGTTTTCACGTCGGCGGCTATCGCGAAGAGAAATTCACCATCCTCGACATCGTCGAATCCGAAGGCGTGGATCTGTCGCGCGTGGTGATGGGGCATTCCAACCCGCTGGCGCTCGATCTGCCGCTGGCGCGGCGCGTGCTCGCCCGCGGCGTCACGCTCGAGTTCGACTGGCTGGGTGCATTGGGAAGCCCCGGTGGTTATCTCGGCGCCAGCGACGATCTGAAAGTAGCCCGCGGCCTGGTGCAGCTGGTGAAGGAAGGCTATGCCGATCGCATCGTGATCTCCCATGACATCTGCACCAAGCTGCAGCTGAAGAAGTACGGCGGTTTCGGCTTCACCTACATCGACGACTATTTCCTGCCGGCGCTGCACCGCATGGGCCTGACGGAAGCCGACATCCGCAAGATCACGGTGGACAACCCGGCCCGACAGCTGACCTTCGTCGCGCCGCAGCCGCTGGTCAACCACGAATCCTGAACCGAATAGACGAGAATCTGCGAGGATCCCACCATGACGCGATCTGTTTTCTCTCCCGGACCGGTAATCGCCCTGGCGCTTGCCATGACCTTCAACGCCGCGGCGCAGGCGGCCGCGCCGCCCGTTCCCAACCTGGAGGGCAAGGTCCTGACGGTGAATGGCCCGGTCGACCCTGCGGCGCTGGGCGAGACCTTGATGCACGAACACATCTTCATCAACTTCAAGCAGTCGCCGCCGATGTCGCCGCCGCCACAGGACGTCACGGTGATCGAGCCGACCCCGACGGATCCGAAGGGCGCTCCTTTCCGGCTTTCGGATTTCGACCAGTCGCTGCACGCGATCATGGATTTCAAGAACGCCGGCGGCGGAACCATCGTCGATGTCTCGGTGTTCGGTCTGACTCGCGATCCGCTGGCGCTGAAGCTGGCGTCGCGCGCGTCCGGCCTCAACGTCGTGATGGGCGCGGGCTTCTACATGAAGCAGATGCACCCGGCCGACATGGACCAGCTGAGCGTCGAGCAGCTCACCGACATCATCGTGCGCGACGTTACGGTGGGCGCGCAGGGAACCGACATCCGCTCAGGAATCATCGGTGAAGTGGGCGTGGTCGGTAAGCCGCTCACCGAGAACGAGCTCAAGAGCATCCGCGCCAGCGCGCGTGCGGCCCGCATCACCGGTGCTCCGATGTCGATCCATAACTTCGAGCCGCTCGACGAGATGATGAAAGTGCTCGACATCATCGAATCCGAAGGCGTCGATCTGCATCGCGTCGTGATGTCGCATACCGGCGAGCGCGACGTGCCCACCAAGGAGGCCGTGTTCAAGCGCGGCGCGTACGTCGAGTGGGACTACATGGGGCAGTCCAATCGCAAGCCGGATGCCGATGCCACGCTGATCGACAGCATCTACGCCATGATCAAGGCGGGCTATGCCGACCAGATCATTCTTTCGCACGACATCTGCTCGCAGGCGCAGCTCAAGGAGAATGGCGGGGGCGGTTACACGTACATCAACGACGTCGTCCTGCCGGGCCTCAAGGCCAAAGGCGTGAGCGAGGCCACGATCCACAGGATCATGCACGAGAACCCGGCGCGGGTTCTGCCGTTCGTCGCGCCGCAGGCGCCGGTGTCGAAACGCTAGGAATGTTCCGACGCTCGTTACTCCCGCGCAGGCGGGCGGAGTCCATCTGATTGATTCGGATGGATTCCCGCATGCGCGGGAATGACGAAAGGTCCTTCCTGGAAGGACGACGGAATCTTTCCGGGTCGGAGCCGCGGTCCGCGGCTAGAGGATGTTGCCGCCCCTGGCCACGATCCACACCACCACGCCGGCGAGGGCTACGCCGATCACGAACCGCGGCAGCGATGCGAACGAGGGAGCAGTCGACCTGTCGTGCGGCACTCGACGGCGGCCGTGAATCATTGCGGCGATCAGGTTGTCGCGCTTGTAGATCAGATAGAACAGCACCGCGGCGATGTGCAGGCCGATGAAGACGAGCAGCACGTCGAACAGCGTCTCGTGCAGCTCGGCGCAGGCGCGGCCGGTCTCGAAGCTGACCATGTGCGACAGCGGGCCCGACTCGATGCCGTCCACGTCGACGGCGAACAGTCCCAGCGTGACCTGGCCGATCATCAGGGCCAGCAGCGCCAGCACGCTCAGCGCACCGAGCGGATTGTGGCCGGGGGTGGAGATGGAGTGATCGCTGACGCGTGACGGCAGCTGTTTCAGATAAGCCCAGATCGCTCGCGGGCCGCGGACGAACTCGGCAAAGCGTGCGGTCGAACTGCCGGCGAAGCCCCAGTACAGGCGAAACACCAGCAGTCCGAGCAGCGCGTAACCGCTGTAACGGTGATATTCGAGCTCACCGTTTTCAGCGGTCCACCACGAAGTCGCCACGAGCACGACCATCAACCAGTGCACCAGGCGGGTTGCGGAATCCCAGATTTGGACGTGGTTCGCGGGCGTGCTCATGGCGGACGGGCCCGCGCGCAGCGCGGGCCCCAGGGCACCTTATTTCTTGTCTTCAGGGGCGCGGAAGTTGTCGTGGCAGTTCTTGCAGGCCTTGCCGGTCTCGCCGAACTGCGCCTTGACGGCTGCAACGTCGCCGCTGTTGGCCGCCGCGTGCAGCTTCTTCGCCTGGTCGGCGAACAGTTTCTGCGCCGCCGCGAAATCCTCCGGCTTGCTCCAGATTTCCGCCTTGGCGCGCGTCTTCACGCCGGCCTTGGGGCCGGACCCGGCTGGGAACCAGTCGTACTGATGGACCGAGGTATCGCTCACTACCTGGGCCGCTTCCTTGATCGCCGCTACGTTGGGCGAACGGCCGCCGGTCTCGTCGCGGAGGGTTTTGAAGGCATCACCGAGCTTGTGGTACCCGTCGTGACGCACCTTGTAGATGCCTTCCCCGTGGGCATGGTCGTCCTGGGCGACCAGCATGCTCAGCGGTGCGGCAACCGCCAGGCCCGAAATCAACAGGAGCGCAGTTTTGCTTCGAAAGCGATTCGACATGTTGGCAGATCCGTGGCGTTGAGAATGACGGCTATCTATAGACGCAACTCATGCAAACTCGCAAGCACCAAGCGGTCACAATGCGCAGGCGCCGGCAAAATTAGGTGAAAGGATGAGGTTGTCTGAACGGTACTTAAACGACGGCGCTCATTCGCCGATGGAATCTTGCGTCGATCCATCCAGGCTTAGTAGATCATTGCGTGGTGCAATCCAGGGCGGGAGCCGCTTCGGGCAGGTCGCGGCGCCCGGTTTCAGCTCGATCTCGGCGAAGCCCAATTCCGGTTCACGGTCGTAGCGCAGGTCACCGACGATCCACGTGCCGCTGCGTTCCAGCGTCCAGGGCACGCGGGCGAATCTCAGGAAGGCCGCTGCCTGGCAGCTGGTGGCTGCGAGCTGGCCCAACTGCCTGCGTGGCATGACGATTTCACCGTGCCAGAAGACGAACGCGGTGTTTGCATCCGCCATGGGCGTGACCGGCGCGGTGATGTCCTTGAACAAGCCACGGCCCGGGCACCGATCCGCCGGCATCAGCGACGGTGCAAGCGACCAGGTGCCGTGGCGAACGAGGTAGTGATCGGCGTCGGTCAGCGCCAGCATCACGTCCCAGCAGACCGGGTTGGCCGGGTTCGGCGTCAAGGCGCGCTCGAGCGTGTCCAGTTGCGGGAACTGGCGTGCGACGAATCGCTCGATTCGATGGTCGGCAATGCCACGGCTGACGGCGAAAATGGCCGTGATCGACAGCCACGCGACGACTCCAGCAATCAATGCCACCCGGCGCGATGCCTTGTAGCCGATCAGCAGCAGTCCCAGCACCAGCACGATGAGCGCAACCACGAACACGATCGGCACCAGGCCGCTGCCGATGCAAACGGCAACCGCAGTGGCGATCAACGCAGCCACCAGCGTGCGGGCGGTCCGTGTGCGCAACGTGAACACGAGCGGCGCTGCGGCGGTCCACAGCAGCGGCTCCCAGATGAAGATCGAGTCGCCGTAAAGCCAGCCGTCATAGAACGGCCAGAACGGATGCACGCCATAGTTGTTGGTGAAATCCATGGCGACGTGCAGCAGCAGCGCCAGCGTGCACAGGCCGGCGATCTGCAGGCGATCGGTCCGGGACAGGGTCCAGCGGCGCCATCGGCACCAGGCCTCGCTGGCGAGCAGCATCAACGCCGCCATGATCAGCGCGCCGACCACGGTGTGCGTGTGGCCGCGATGCTGCAGCAGGTAGTCGATCTTGTCGCCGCGGATGACCGATTGGAGAAAATCCAGGTCCGGCAGGTTGCTGCCGGCCAGCATCAGCGATACGAACAGGTTGCGGCGTCGTTCCCGCGATAGTCCGTCGCGGGTTTCGGCAGTGGTTGTTGCGAGGGTGTCGCCGACCAGGACGCCGACGAGGCTGTGAGTGAGGTTGTCCAAACGCGGCTCAGCCGACGAAGTACGCCAGCACGAAAATGCCGAGCATGGCAAAGGCGATGGCGATCTTGGCGAGCGTGCCGAAGATCAGCCCGATCCAGGTGGCCATGCCGACGCGCCCGGCCTGGCCCAGGCGCCCGTGAACCGACAGTTCACCGACCAGGGCGCCGACGAAAGGACCGAGCACCAATCCGGCTACGCCGAAGAACAATCCGACCACGGTGCCGATCAGTGCGCCCCAGATGGCGCGTGCGCTGGCTCCGAACTGCTTGGCGCCGAGCGCGGACGCGGCGAACTCGATGACGACCGCGACGACGGTGAAGAAGCCCAGCACCGACAGCGTGACCCAGCCGATACGCTGGAAGTCGTCGATGGCCGCCGCCACCACCATGCCGGCATACATCAGCGGAATGCCCGGCAAGGCCGGCAGCACGATGCCGAGCACGCCGACCAGCATCAGCACCAGCGCGAGCATCCAGAGGGCGACGGTGGACATGGGACGGATTCTGACTGGTCGCGATGCGTCCGTCATCAGCGGGCGGCGCTGGCGTGGCGGCATTTTGCCGCGGCCCGGAGTAGGCTGTCCCACAGCGATCCGTGAGATCCGTCATGCAGTCGTTTCGCTACTCCCCCGCCGCGCCGCTCTCGGGCTACATAGATTCTTTCTGGTATCGCCGCGGGTACGCGCCCCAACGTCGATGCGAGCGCGCCTTGCCCGGCGGCAGCGTCGATGTGACCTTCAATCTCCATGAGGATCGCATTCGCATGTTCCGGGATGCCGCCGATCGGGAGGGGCTGACCGTGAACGGTGCGATCGTGCACGGCGCACAATCGCGGTACTTCGTGCTGGATGCACGCAAGGACGTGCACGTGGTCGGCGTGCATTTCCGTCCTGGCGGCGGTGTGCTGCTCGGCCTGCCGGCAAGCGAGCTGCGCGACCGGCATCTCGCACTGGAAGACATCTGGGGCGTCCAGGCACGCTGCGTCCGGGAACAGCTGCTGGAAGCAGGTGAGCCGCGCGCCATGTTTCGGGTGCTGGAGCGGGAGTTTCTGCGTCGGCTTCAGCTGCCCCTGCTGGTGAATCCCGCCATCAGTTTTGCGCTCCGTCAGTTCGATTCGAGCCGGCCACTGCGCATCGAAGCGGTGCAGCACGCCACCGGGTACGGCGAACGTCGCTTCGTTGCGTTGTTCGACAGTATCGTCGGCCTGACGCCGAAGCTGTATTCCCGCGTGCAGCGACTGAAGCGGGCGGTGGCGCAGATCGCGGTTGGCAAAAGCGAACTGGCACAGATCGCGCTCGACCACGGGTTCTACGATCAGTCGCACCTGACGCGGGAGTTTCGCGAATTTGCCGGAGTGACGCCCGGCGCCTATCGGCCAGTGCCGGATCGAGATCCGCTGCATGCGGAAGTGGATACGCGCTGAAGGATTGCGCTTTCTTACAATACCGGCGCCGTCTGCTTTGCGCAGACTGGCCGCACTATCTCGCCGAGGATGCAATGCCATGAGCCCATCGCCATCGTTTGCCGTGCACGAGGTTTATCCGTATCTGCGAGTCCGGCGCGCCGCACAGGCCATCGAGTTCTACAAGAAGGCGTTCGGCGCCACCGAGCTGTTTCGGCTGACCGAGCCGAGCGGTCGCATCGGTCACGCCGAGATCAAGCTCGGCTCGACCACGCTGATGCTGTCGGAGGAATATCCGGAGCTGGGAATCGTCGGGCCGGAAGCGCTGGGTGGCACGACCTTCTGTATCCATCTGCACGTGGACGACGCCGATGAATGGATCGCGCGGGCAGTTGACGCCGGTGCGGTCGTGACGCGGCCAGCCACAGATGCTTTCTATGGTGAGCGCTCCGGTGTGGTACGCGATCCGTTCGGCCACGAGTGGCTGCTCGGGCACCAGATCGAGGAGGTCTCGGTCGAGGAAATGCAGCGGCGTTACGATGAGCTCATGAACTCGATGAAGTCGTAAGTTCAGTGACGCCGCGAGACTGCATCGCCTGCCGGGCAGATAGCCCAATGGCATCAACCGCATAGGACGGCGCAAATCCATCGAGCGCGTGACTCGTTGCATTGTGACGGCGCGGCATGAATCGTTCGACATTCACGCCGCACCGTTCGATGGCGTTGCGGGATTACAGGCGCTTGGCCAGTGCAACCAGCTGGTCCAGCGCGGCGCCCCAGCCGTCGTGGAAGCCCATCTGCTCGTGCTTTTCACGTCCCTGCGGATCACGGTGGATAGCGATGGCGGTGTACTTGGTGCCCTTGCCGTGCGCTTCCATCGAAACGACCGCCGTGAACGGCATGGTGTCGCATTCCGGGCGGTCCGGGCTGTCGCCGCGGCCGGCAGGCCGGAAGCCGGGCTCGAGCACGTTGGTGAAGACCAGGCGTTCGTTCTCGACCACTTCCAGGTAGCAGCCGAGGTTGGTGAAGTCCTGGCCTTCCGGCGAGCGCATCACCGTGCGGAAAATGCCGCCGGGGCGCAGGTCGAGCTCGCAATCCACCGTGGACCACGGCTGCGGGCGTGAACCATTGCTTGAGCAGCTCGGGCTGGGTCCATGCCTTCCAGACGAGTTCCTTCGGGACCTCGACGATGCGCTCCAGCACCAGGTCGAGTTTCGGGTCGATGTGAATGGGGCTTGCAGGGGTCATGGTTGCTCCTTGAGTTCGTTGAGAAGGGTGTCCAGCTGATCCAGGCGGCGCTCCCATTTCGAGCGCTGCGTCGTGAGCCAATGTTCTGCCGTTTTCAATCGCTGCGGCGCCAGCTGGTACGTGCGGACCCGTCCGCACTTGCGCGAGCGCACCAGCCCGCAATCCTCCAGCACGTTCAAATGCTGCGCGAACGAGGGCAGTGCCATCTTGAACGGCAGCGCCAGCTCGCTCATCGCGGCCGGGCCGCTGCCCAGGCGTTCGAGCACGGCACGCCGGGTCGGGTCGGCCAGGGCCTGGAACACGCGGTTGAGCTGGGTCGATTGGTTAGGCATGTGCCTAACCATAGAAGCCGCTGAAACTTAGGTCAATGCCTTTGTGTTGCG
>Ga0182747_1000313_pt1 | contig 49125 bp, 42 predicted proteins | sample eDN3rd30CBELigBY_FD_128526 | JGI IMG/M metagenome (GOLD analysis project Ga0182747, IMG submission 128526) | Enriched backyard soil microbial communities from Emeryville, California, USA - eDNA 3rd pass 30_C BE-Lig BY (version 2) (version 2) | ecosystem: Environmental > Terrestrial > Soil >... | reverse complement strand
TTCCTGCCGATCGTCGAGCGGCTGCGGCCCGAATTGAAGAGCGTCGAACATTTCATCCTGTTCGACGCGCCGGCCCAGGACGGCTATCTCTCCTACCACGACCTGATCGCTGGCGGGGACGCGGCGTTCGCCTGGGTCGACCTCGACGAGCGCGACCCGGTGGGGCTCTGCTATACCAGCGGCACCACCGGCAATCCCAAGGGCGTGCTTTACGAGCACCGCTCCAACGTCATTCACGCGGTCACCGAGATCCAGCCCGATGCGTTCAACCTATCGAACCGCAGCGTGGTTCTGCCGATCGTGCCGATGTTCCACGCCAACAGCTGGGGCATTCCTTTCGCCGCGGCGACGGTGGGAGCGAAAATGGTGTTTTCGGCGACCAACGACGCGCAGCTGCTGTGCGAGCTGATGCACGGCGAAGGCGTCACGCACAGCGCCGGGGTGCCCACGGTGTGGCTCGCCATGTTCGCGCACATGGACGCGACCGGCATCGATTATGGTGCGCTACAGCACGTCATCATCGGCGGATCGGCGGCGCCGCGCGCGATGATCGAGCGTTTCATGAAGGCGGGCGTCTATGTCGGGCACGCCTGGGGGATGACCGAAACCAGCCCGATCGGAACGATGGGCCGGCGTCCGTGGAATTGGGACGAACTGAGCTTTGACGAGCAGGTCGATGTCATCTGCCGCCAAGGCTGCCCGCCGTTCGGGGTCGAGCTGCGGATCGTCGACGATGCGGACAAGGTCCTGCCGCGCGACGGGCAGACGAGCGGGCGGCTCCAGATTCGCGGGCCGTGGATCATTCGGCGCTATTTCCGGGGCGAAACCGATGCCGCCGATGCCGAGGGCTGGTTCGACACCGGCGACGTCGCGGTGATCCATCCCGACGGGGTCATGCAGATCACCGACCGCGCCAAGGACGTCATCAAGTCGGGCGGCGAATGGATCAGCTCGATCGAACTCGAAAACGCCGCGGTCGGCGCGCCAGGGGTGCAGGAGGCCGCGGCGGTCGGCGTCTATCACCCCAAATGGGACGAGCGGCCGATCCTGCTGATCGTGCGCAAGCCGGGCTCCGACGCGAGCGAAGCGAGCATCGTCGGCTATCTGAAGGACAAGGTCGCCAAATGGTGGCTGCCCGACGAGATCGTCTTCGTCGACGAGCTTCCCCACACCGCCACCGGCAAGATTTTGAAGCGCCAGCTTCGCGACGATTACAAGGATTACAAGCTGAAGTCGCTGGCGGAGGCGTGACCGGATCGCCGCCGGGCGACGGCGTCTAGAACATCTCCATCTGTCCGTCCCTTTCGGGCGGCCTGAACAGGTCGCTGCGGATCGGCGGGAAGCTCCGGTCCATGCCGTGCTCGCGCGCGGCGCGCTTGACGCGCTGGCGGATCAATTGCGGCCAGATACCGCGCCCCTTCATGCGGCTGTAGAAGCCGGGGTCGTTGTCGCGGCCGCCACGAATGTCCTGGACCATGTGCATGACCTTGTCGGCGCGGTCGGGGTAATGGGCGGCGAGCCATGCGCGAAAGAGGGGCGCGACCTCGAAGGGCAGGCGCATCAATATATAGGAGGCACGGATCGCCCCGGCTTCGGCGGCGGCGGCCATGATCGCCTCGATTTCGTGATCCGTGATCGCGGGGATGATCGGCGAGATATTGACCTGCGTCGGCACGCCCACGTCGATCAGCGCGCGGATGGCCGCGAGACGCCGCCGCGGATGCGGCGCGCGCGGTTCGAGGGTGCGGGCGATCTTGGGGTCCAGCGTCGTTACCGAGATGGCGACGCCGACGAGATCGTCCTTCGCCATCTGCGCGAGCAGGTCGATGTCGCGGAGCAGCCGGTCGGACTTGGTGGTGATCAGCAGCGGATGCCGCGTTTCGGCGAGCACCTCGACCACCGACCGGGTGATGCGCCATTCGCGCTCGATCGGCTGATATCCGTCGGTGTTGGTCCCGATCGCGAGCGGCGCGACCTTGTAATTGCGCTTTGCCAGTTCCTGCCGCAGCAGCCTGGCCGCATCGGGCTTGGCGAACAGCCTGCTCTCGAAATCGAGGCCGGGCGAAAGATCGTGGAAAGCGTGGGTCGGGCGTGCGAAGCAATAGATGCAGCCATGCTCGCAGCCACGATAGGGATTGATCGAGCGGTCGAATCCGATGTCGGGAGAAGCGTTGCGGGCGATGATCGTTTTGGGATGCTCCACCGTCACCGTGGTGCGCAGTCGCGGCGGCATGCCGTCGATATCCTCCGCCGCATCGAGCCAGTCGCCGTCGGCCTCGCGGTCGAGCGAGCCGGTGCGAACTGGACGCGGATTCGTCGGCGCGCCGCGGCCGGCGATGGGAGGCAGGGGCTTTGTGGGCACCGGCCAAAGCTATCGCAAGAATGAGAACAAATAAAGAACAAACGACAGAAGGCTTGCGTTCGTCGTCATGCCGGACGCGACCCGGCACCCATTTGGCGGCGGTAAATGATGAACCCCGGATCGAGCCCGGGGTGACGAAAAGGAGAGAAGCTGGCTTATTCCATCAATCGCGGCATCAGCTCGACGAAGTTGCAGGGCTTGTGCCGGCTATCGAGCTGGGTCGACAATATGCCCTCCCACGCGTCCTTCACCGCGCCCGTCGATCCGGGCAGCGCGAAGATATAGGTTCCGCGCGCGACGACCGCGCAGGCGCGCGACTGGATCGTCGAGGTGCCGATCGTCTGATAGCTGAGCCAGCGGAACAACTCGCCGAAGCCGGGGATGTCCTTGCCGTCGAGTCGGCGCAGCGCCTCGGGAGTCACGTCGCGGCCGGTGAGACCGGTGCCGCCGGTGGTGATCACGACGTCGACTTCGGGATCGTCGATCCAGTTGTGGAGGCGCGAGACGATCAGGTCGGCCTCGTCGCGGATGATCGCGCGCGCGGCGAGCACATGTCCTGCGCTGGACAGCAATTCCTCGAGCGTGTCGCCCGAGCGGTCCTCCGCCGCGCTGCGGCTGTCCGAAATCGTCAGGATCGCGATGCGAACGGGCTTGAAAGGCAGGGCCGGGTCAATCGGCATCGGCAAGGCCGCCGGCCCAGGTCAGCCGGATGCGATCCTTTCCGTCGGGAAAGCGCGGCCATTTGCCCTGCGCGAGCGCGGCGCGGCTGACCGATGGCTTGCCCTGCTGCGCCTCGTACATCCAGTAGTTGCGCAGCACCGTGCCGACATAGCCGCGCGTTTCCCAATAGGGGATCGATTCCATGTAAAGCAGCGGATCGCCCTGATCGCGGATCTCGGTCTGCCAGCGCGCGACGGGCGCGGGACCGGCGTTATAGGCGGCGATGACCTTGGGCAGCAGCCCGCCGGTCGAGGCGTCGCGGCTCAGATACTGAAGGTAGCGCTGGCCGAGGTCCATGTTGACCGACGGGGTCTTGAGATCGGTGAGCGCGGCCTTGATCTTGTCGCCGTCCCAGCGGGCGATATCGCCCGCGGTGCCGGGGCGTACCTGCATCAGTCCGTAGGCGCCGGCCGGGCTGACGACGGCGCGGCGGAAGCGCGATTCCTGCAACGTATGGGCAAAGACCAGCGCCGGATCGACCTTCCAGCCGCCATTGGGTTCCCATTTGGGCTGCGGATAGCGCGTCGACGCGGCGAGCTTGCGGCCCTGCGGCGTGTTGTGCGCGAGCCAGAGCTGGGTTTCGGGCAGGCTCAATGCTTCCGCCATGCCGATCAATTGTTCGTGCTGGCGCGGATCGCCGACTTGCGCCTGGCGGCGCAGAGCCTCGCCCGCATAATTGTCCTCGCCGATCTCGGTGAGCGCTATCGCGGCACGGACATTGGGCTGCTTTTCGAGCGCGCGCCAGGCGCTGCGGTCGGGGCGCAGGCTTTCGCGCTGGCTCGCGGCTTCCTGACCCAGCGTTTCCTTGGCGAGCAGGCCGTAGAAGGTCTCCTGGTTCGCGGCGGCGGCGCGCAGCCGCGGCTGGACCAGTTCGGGCCGGGCGGACGCGATCGCGGCGCGCGCCGACCAATAATAGCCGGCAGCGCGCAGTTCGCTGTCGGGGGCTTCCTTCGCGACGCGGTCGAAGGCGGTGAGCGCGGTGGCATAATCGTGCATGCGCCACGACGCGAGCCCGCGCACCCAGGCGCCCTGCGTCGACCAGGCGCTCTGCCCGCCGGTGCAATCGGTCGCCATGCGCAGCGCGTTCGCGTCGTCATTCTCGATATAATAGGACCAGGCGACCTTCTGCCGCCATTCGTCGCGCGCCTCGGGGCTGAGCTTGTCGATCACCGCGTTGAGCAGCGCCTCCGCGCCCGCGGGGTCGTCGTTCTTGATGCGCTCGGGGATGCTGGTCGCGAGGCCCGCCGCGAACGGATCGCTGACCGAATCGGCGCCGAGGCGGCGCGGCGCGCTGCCCGACCAGGAGAGGGTGGTTTCGGCGGGGAGGGTCGGCAGATCGGTCGCGCCGCGCCGGGTCGCGAGCCGGCCGAGCTGCGCCGCCTGCGGCAGCCACGGCGAGCGCGAGAGGATCGGCATGATGTCGGTGATTTCGGCGCGCGGGCTGTTCGCGGCGAGCCAATATTCGGCGCGCAGGAAATCGTCGAGCGGGCCGTCCTTGGCGTCGGCGAGCAAGGATTTCGCGTCGGCCCAGCGCTGGCCGCGGATCGCCGCGAGAACCTGCGAATAATATTGCTTCTGCTTCGACGACAGGATGTCGGGCACCGTCTGCGGAGCGCCGACCATGCCGGGGCCGCCGGCATCGGTCGCCATCGCGGGCGAAGCGGCCGCCGCGGCGGCGAGAAGGAGCGGAGCGGCGAAAGCCGCGATCGAAGTCTTCATCTGTCAACGTCCCCGGTTGAACAGTTTGAGGCTATCCCAGGCGGCCGCCTTGTGGGCCGGACGGGTCAGCAGCATCGCCGGATGCGCGATGGCTGCCGCCGCCACCCTGCCGCCCGAATGGTTAACATCGAGTAACCTTCCGCGTGCATCGGGGAGCGCGAGGTTCGCCGCCATCCGCACGATGTCGCTTCCGATCAGCAGCAGCTTGCCGGGACCGGCGAGCTTCAGATGATGCGACAGCAGCCGTTCGAGTTCGCCGGCGTCGCGCGCGTCGCAGCGTCCGCCCGGGGGCCGCGTGACCGCGAGGCTGGCGAGATAGCAGTCGGCGCGCGTCGTGCCGATCGCCTGCAGCATCGCGTCGAGCAGCTTGCCGGCCGCGCCGCTGAACAACTCGCCGTCGCGCTGGTCGTCGATCTCGGGCCAGGCGGTCAGCAGCATCAACGGCGCGCCGCGCGCACCGACGGGCAGGACGCGGCGCGCGTCCCACTGGCTGCCCGGCACGTCGGGATGGTCCGCAAGCCATGACTGGAAGCCGTCCCAATCGTCGGGAAAGGCGACAGGGCCCTTGGCCGCCGGAACCTCTTCGTCCGCGACGCGGCGCTGGAGCGCGGCGGGCAAGGGCGGAGGTTCCGCTTCGGCGGCGATCACGGGCCGGGGCTTGGGCGCCGGATCGTTCGCGGGCGGCGCGACAAGCCAGCCCGCAGGCGTTTCGCCGACGAGCGCGTCGACCCCCGCCAGTGACCACCAGTCGCAGATGCTTTCCGCCAGCAAGACCGATTTCTGCCCACCCATGAATTTGTTTCAAACAGGCAGTTGACGGACGCGTCAATTGGCGGGCATCGCAATTCGTGACAAAATGAGCGCCGGACGCGATGAATGATCGGCGCGGGGACGGCAGAAAGGTATTATCGGTGAGCGAACGGGAATCGATGCCCTATGACGTGGTCATCGTCGGCGCGGGTCCGGCGGGACTTTCGGCGGCGATCCGCCTCAAGCAACTGGCGAATGAGGCGGGCAACGAACTGTCGGTCTGCATCCTCGAAAAAGGATCCGAGGTCGGCGCGCATATCCTGTCGGGGGCGGTCATCGACCCCAAGTCGCTCGACGAACTGATCCCCGACTGGCGCGACATGGGCTGTCCGCTCGCCGAGGTGCCGGTGAACGACAACCAGCATTGGGTGCTGACCAAAAGCAAGAAGTTCGGCCTCCCCGAATTCATCTCGCCCGGTTTCATGCACAACAAGGGCACCTATACCGGCAGCCTCGGCAATCTCTGCCGCTGGCTCGCCGAGCAGGCCGAGGGGCTGGGGGTCGAAATTTTCCCCGGATTCCCGGCCGCCGAGATCCTCTACAACGATGACGGCTCGGTGAAGGGCGTTGCGACCGGCGACATGGGCGTGGCGCGCGACGGCAGCCACAAGCCGGACTATGCGCCCGGGCTCGAGCTCCACGCCAAATACACCTTCTTTGCCGAAGGCGTGCGCGGGCACCTCACCAAGATGCTCAAGCCGCAATTCGCGCTCGACGCCGATTGCGAGCCGCAGGTCTATGGCCTCGGCGTCAAGGAGTTGTGGGACATCGACCCCGCGAACCACGCGCCGGGCCGCGTCATCCACACGCAGGGCTGGCCGCTCGATGCGAATTCGAACGGCGGCGGCTTCCTTTATCATCAGGCGAACGGGCAGGTGGCCCTCGGCTTCGTCACCTGGCTCAACTATCGCAACCCGCACACGTCGCCCTTCCAGGAAATGCAGAAGTGGAAGACGCATCCCGAGATCGCGAAGATATTGAAGGGCGGCAAGCGCGTCTCCTATGGCGCGCGCGCGATCAGCGACGGCGGCTATCAGTCGGTGCCCAAGCTCGCCTTCCCGGGCGGCGCGCTGATCGGCGACAGCGCCGGCTTCCTCAACGTGCCACGCATCAAGGGCACGCACACGTCCATGAAATCGGGGATGATGGCGGCCGAGGCGGCCTTCGCCGCGGTGAACGCGGGTCGCGCCGGCGATACGCTCGACGCCTATCAGGCGGCCTATGACGACAGCTGGGTCAAGAAGGAGCTGAGCGTCGTCCGCAACGTGCTGCCGCTGGTCGAGAAATATGGCGACCTCGCGGGCACGATCCTGTCGGGCATCACCATGTGGCTCGAGACGCTGAAGATCAAAGTGCCGTTCACGATGAAGCATCATCCGGACAATACGACGCTCTACCGGGCCGACATGATGCCGAAACCCGACTATCCGAAGCCCGACGGGGTGCTGACCTTCGACCGCCTGTCCTCGGTGTTTCTGTCGAACACCAATCATGAGGAGGATCAGCCGGTCCACCTGCAGCTCAAGGATCCGACCATCCCGGTCGAGTATAACCTGCCGCTCTACGACGAACCCGCGCAGCGTTATTGCCCCGCCGGGGTCTATGAGATCGTCGGTGCCGAGGAAGGTGACCCGAAGTTCGTGATCAACGCGCAGAATTGCGTCCATTGCAAGACGTGCGACATCAAGGACCCGACCCAGAATATCAACTGGGTCACTCCCGAAGGTGGCGGAGGCCCCAATTACCCGAACATGTAAGCCCGTTCGTTCCCTTGCGATCCTGACGTCCCTCGCGGTCGTGCTCGCGGCGGCGCCCGCGCAGGCGGCGACCGATCCCGGCGATGAAGCGCTGAACGCTTTCGTCCGCGCGCGGCTCGCCGAAGAAGCGGGCGAGCCCGCCGCGGCGCTGTTGGAACTGACGACCGTTGCCAGCCTCGCCCCCGACCTGCCCGGCGTGCGGGGGCGGATTCTCGAACAGGCGATCCAGGCCGGCGACCTGCCCGCCGCGCGCAGCGCTGCGGCGGCGCTGTGGAAGAGCGGCGACCGCCGCTTCGATGCGCAGCTCGTGCTGCTCGTCGACGCGCTGCGCCGATCCGACTGGAAAGGCGCGCGCGACGTGATGGGCGGGCGCCCCGACAAGGCCGGGGTCGACGCCGTCGCGAAGCTGATCACCCCAGCGATCAACGCGTGGGTCGATGTCGGCGCCCGCGAAAAGCGCCCCGAACGTCATTTGATCGCCGCCAGCCCGGTCGCGCGGCCCGAACCCGCGCTGCTGCTCGAAGCGGCGCTCGTCGAACTCGCGGCGCGCCGGCCCGCCGACGCCGTGGCACTGGTCGACACGATCACGCTGAGCGACCGGTCGAGCCAGCTCGTCGCGCTGCGTGTCGCGGCGTCGCTCGACAAGGCGGGCGAGGCCGCGGCGGCCGAACGGCTGCGCGGGCGCATCGCGCTCGCGGCCGGCGAACGCGACGATCCGCTGCTGCTGCTTCCCGACCAGCCGGTTGCGACCCCGCGCGCCGGTGTCGCGCATTGGCTGGGGCTGCTCGCCGACGGGCTTTCGCGCACCCCGCACGGCAGCCCGACGGTGCCGCTGCTCTTCGCGCGTACGGCCTATTGGCTGAACGAGGGGGATCAGCAGGTTCGCACGACGCTGGTCGAGGCGCTCGACCGCAACGGGCAGCGCGACGATGCGATCGCGCTACTGACCGAAGATGGCGCGGCGCTGCCTCCGGTGCTCGCGATGCGTCGCGCCGAACTGATCGCGGATGGCGGCGACATGAAGGGGGCGCTGGCGACGGCCGAAGCTGCGGTGGTCGGCGAGACGCCGCCGCGCAGCCTGCTGCTTCGGCTTGCCGATCTTGCGCGCCGATCGGACGATAGCGACGCCGGGATGCGGGCCTATGCGCGATTGGAAGCGAGCCTGGGCGACGGTGAGGAGGATGCGGCGCTGCGCGCGCTGTTGCTGATCTCGCGCGCCGACCTGCTGCTCAAGGCGGGCGACTGGGATGGTGCGGCGCCGCTGATCGAGCAGGCGGTCGCGCTGCGGCCGGGCGATGCGGCGGTGCTGAACTTCGCCGGATATTCGGCGATCGAACGGCGCAAGAATGTCGAGCAGTCGCTGGAGCGGATCGAAGCGGCGTGGCGGAAGGAGCCGCAGGACCCGAGCATCACCGATTCGCTCGGCTGGGCCTATTTCCTGAGCGGGCGGATCGACGACGCGGTGCCGCTGCTCGAGAAGGCACAGCGCGGCGATCCCGAAAATTCCGTGATCGTCGAGCATCTGGGCGATGCTTATTGGAAGGCAGGGCGTCGCTTTTCGGCGCGCTACGTCTGGCGCGCGGCGGCGCTGGGCGCCGAGGCCGACATGGCGACGCGGATCACCGCGAAGCTGCGCGACGGGCTGACCCCCGCGACCGTGGCACCGTGACGGTCTTCACCGAAACCGGCTGGGCGAAGATCAATCTGGCGCTGCATGTGCGGGCAAGGCGCGCGGACGGCTATCATGAAATCGAGACGCTGTTCGCCTTCGTCGACGGGGGCGACACGCTTGAGGCCGCGGTTGCCGATACCGACACGTTGACCATCGATGGCGCGTTCGCGGAGGGGCTGAGCGCGGGCGCAGACAATCTGGTGCTGGGCACGCTCGCCTTGCTCCGCGGCCGCTATGGCGCCGATCGCGTGCCGCCGCTCGCCATACGGCTGACCAAGGCTCTGCCAGTCGCGGCGGGGATCGGCGGCGGATCGGCCGATGCGGCGGCGATGGCGCGGCTCGTGCGGCGGCATTTCCTGCCCGAGCTGGGCGACGCGGCGCTGGCGCGGCTGGTGACACCGCTCGGCGCGGATATCGCCGCCTGCATCGCGAGCGAGACCTGTCTGGGCGTCGGGACCGGCGCCGAGATCAACCCCGCGCCCGAACTGGCGCTCGGCGGAACGCCCGTCCTCCTCGTCAACCCGCGGCAGCCCGTCGCGACTGGCCCGGTGTTCGCTGCATGGGACGGCACCGATCGCGGCCCGCTGTTCACCGGCGCGGACCTTCGCGCGCAGCTTTTCGCGGCGCGCAACGATCTCCAGCGTCCGGCGATCGCGCAGTGCCCGGCGGTCGCCGAGGTGCTGACCGAACTCGGCGGGCTCCGGCCGTGGCTGGCGCGCATGTCGGGGTCGGGCGCGACCTGCTTCGCGCTGTTCGATGCGCCCGCCGAACGCGATGCGGCGGCGCTCTATCTGAAAGGACGACGGCCCGAATGGTGGCAGATGACGGGGGCGCTGCGATGAGTGAAGCCTGGCGCGATCTCGGAACGCCGCGCGCGGGCGGGGTGCTGCTGATCGGCGATCATGCGTCGAACCATGTCCCCGCCGACATCGACCTCGGCATCGACCCCGCCTTGCTCGGAAATCATATCGCGATCGACATCGGGGTCGCCGAAGTCGCGGCGCTGCTGGTCGAGGATGGCGCGGTCGATGCGGCGATCCTAGGCGGCGTGTCGCGGCTCGTCGTCGACTGCAACCGCGACGAGGAAGCGCCGGGGGTGCTGCCGATCGCGAGTGACGGGCACGCGGTTCCGGGCAATGCGCTCGATGACGCGGCGCGCGAAGCGCGATTGGCGCGGTTTTTCCGGCCCTATCACGATCATATCGCGGCGGTGATTGCGGTGCAGCGCCCGGCGATGATCCTGTCGCTGCACAGCTTTACGCCCTCGCTGGCCAGTCATCCCGATCAGGCGCGGCCGTGGCATGTCGGGGTGCTCTACAACGCCGACGATCGTCTCGCGGGGCCGGCGATCGCGGCGCTCGAAGCCGAAGGGCTGATCGTCGGCGACCAGCAGCCCTATTCGGGCAAGCTGCTCAACGCGACGATGAACCGTCATGCCGAGGCGAATGGGATACCCTATGTCGGGATCGAGATGCGGCAGGACCTGGTCGGCGACGCGGCGGGGCACGCGCGCTTCGCCGGACTGCTGGCGCACATGCTGAGGAAAGCGGCATTGAAACTGCCGGCATAGGCGTGTAGAGGCGCTTTGAATCGCCATTTTATGAAATAATATTATCAGGAACTCTCCAAATGCCTTCTTATCGTTCACGCACGACTACCCACGGCCGCAACATGGCGGGCGCGCGCGGGCTGTGGCGCGCGACGGGGATGAAGGACAGCGACTTCGGCAAGCCGATCGTCGCGGTGGTCAACAGCTTCACGCAATTCGTGCCCGGCCACGTCCATCTGAAGGACCTGGGCCAGATGGTCGCGCGCGAGATCGAGGCGGCGGGCGGAGTCGCCAAGGAATTCAACACGATCGCGGTCGACGACGGCATCGCGATGGGCCACGACGGCATGCTCTACAGCCTGCCGAGCCGCGACCTGATCGCCGACAGCGTCGAATATATGGTCAACGCGCGTTGCGCCGACGCGATGGTGTGCATTTCCAACTGCGACAAGATCACGCCCGGCATGCTGATGGCGGCGCTGCGCATCAACATTCCCGTCATCTTCGTCTCGGGCGGGCCGATGGAGGCGGGCAAGGTCGTGCTCAAGGGCAAGGAAGTCGCCCTCGATCTCGTGGATGCGATGGTCGCCGCAGCCGACGAACATTATACGGATGAAGAGGTCGCGGCGGTCGAACGTTCGGCCTGTCCGACCTGCGGAAGCTGCTCGGGCATGTTCACCGCCAATTCGATGAACTGCCTGACCGAGGCGCTGGGGCTGTCGCTGCCCGGCAACGGGTCGACCCTCGCGACCCACGCCGACCGCAAGGCGCTGTTCCTGCGTGCCGGGCGGATCGCCGTCGAAATGTGCAAGCGCCATTATGAAGAGGGCGACGACAGCGTGCTGCCGCGCAATATCGCGACCTTCGAGGCGTTCGAAAATGCGATGAGCCTCGACATCGCGATGGGCGGATCGACCAACACCGTGCTCCACCTGCTCGCCGCCGCGCACGAGGCCGGGGTCGATTTCACCATGGAGGACATCGACCGTCTGTCGCGCCGCGTTCCCTGCCTGTCGAAGGTCGCGCCGGCGAAGAGCGACGTCCATATGGAAGATGTCCACCGCGCCGGCGGGATCATGGCGATCCTCGGCGAGCTCGAACGCGCCGGGCTGATCCACGCGCATCTGCCGACCGTGCACAGCGCGACGCTAGGCGATGCGCTGAACAAATGGGACATCGGACGCACCAACGACCCGGCGGTGCAAAAATTCTTCATGGCGGCGCCCGGCGGAGTGCCGACGCAGACCGCGTTCAGCCAGGACCGGCGCTGGGACAGCCTCGACCTCGACCGCGAGAGCGGGGTGATCCGCTCGGCAAGCCATGCGTTCAGCAAGGATGGCGGGCTTGCGGTGCTCTCGGGCAATATCGCGCGCGACGGCTGCATCGTGAAGACCGCGGGGGTCGACGAATCGATCCTCGAGTTCACCGGCCCCGCCAAGGTGTTCGAAAGCCAGGACGCGGCGGTCGCGGGGATCCTGACCGGGCAGGTCGAGGCGGGCGACGTGGTCGTGATCCGCTACGAAGGGCCGAAGGGCGGGCCGGGGATGCAGGAAATGCTCTATCCGACCAGCTACCTCAAATCGAAGGGACTGGGCGCCGCCTGCGCGCTGATCACCGACGGCCGCTTTTCGGGTGGCACCTCGGGCTTGTCGATCGGCCATGTCTCGCCCGAAGCGGCCGAAGGCGGGGCGATCGGGCTGGTCGAGGATGGCGACCTGATCAAGATCGACATTCCGAAGCGCACGATCGACCTGCTCCTTTCGGACGCGGAGCTGGCGGCGCGCCGGGCGGCGATGGACGCGAAGGGCGAGGCGGCTTGGCAGCCCGCCAAACCGCGTCCGCGCAAGGTTTCGGTAGCACTTCAGGCCTATGCTGCGATGACGACGAGCGCCGCGCGCGGCGCGGTGCGCGACCTGTCGCAGCTGAGGAAGGCCGGGGGATGACGCCATCGAAACGGGGCGGGGCGATGCTGCCGCTGTTGCTGCTTGGGGGCTGCAACGCCGCCCCCGACAATGGCGCGCTCGCCGAAGCCGAGGCGCGGCAGGCAAAGGAAGCCGCGCTGAATGGCCGTATCGACTGCGCGCTCGAAGGCGCGAAGCTGTTCGACCGCACCTGCACGATCGAGGAAATGAGCGGTGCAGCGGGGACCATCCTCGTCGTCGGTCGCGCCGACACCGGCTATCGCCGCCTGGCGATCGCGACCGACGGGCGCGGCGTCGTGTCCGCCGACGGGTCGGAGCCCGCGAAGGTGACGATCGTCGGCGACGGGATGATCGAGGTCGCGATCGGCGGCGACCGCTACCGGCTGCCGGCGAATACCGGCGGCGGGACATAGGGCTGCCCTTCTTTCTTTCCGAACGGGCATGGGCGTCGGCTCTGGATGTGATAGGGCAATCCCATGTCCGTTCCCGCCGACGCTCCCATCCTGACCAGCGACGCAATGCGAGCGGCCGAGGCGGCGTGCGCCGCGTCGGGACCCTCGCTGGCCGAACTGATGGAGCGCGCCGGCGCCGCGGTCGCCGATACCGCATGGCGGATGGTGGCGGGTGCGCCGGTCCTGATCCTCTGCGGGCCCGGCAATAATGGCGGCGACGGCTATGTCGCGGCGCGGCTGCTCGCCGAACGCGGGGTGCGCGTGCGCGTCGCGGCCTTGGCGGAGCCGGCTACCGACTTGGCGCGCGCTGCGCGGCGAGGGTGGACGGGACCGGTCGAGGCGCTGGGCGACGATCCAATCCCCGCGCCGCTGATCGTCGATGCGCTGTTCGGCGTGGGGCTGTCGCGGCCGCTGGCTGACGATCTTGCGGCGCGCTTGGCTCGCTTGGCGGGGCGCCGCGTGCTGGCGGTCGATGTGCCGAGCGGGGTCGATGCCGACGGGGTGCGGGATTGGGTTCCGCCATTGCCCGCCAACGTCACGGTCGCGCTGGGCGCTCTCAAGCCGGCGCATGTGCTGCTGCCCGCCGCACCTTTCTGCGGACGCACGTTGCTGGCACCGATCGGGATAGACGCCCTGTCGACATTGCGTACGCTCCCTCGCTTCGAAACCGACGATCCCGATGCGTCGGCGCACAAGTTCAGCCGCGGCATGGCGCTCGTCCGCGCCGGGCCGATGCCGGGGGCGGCGGGGCTGGCGGCCGCCGCGGTGCTGCGCGCCGGGGCGGGCTATGCCATCTTGAGCGGGGCTTCCGCCGCGCCCTTTTCGGCGGTCATTGCCGAGAGCGGCGATGGTTTTTCCGAGCGGCTCGCCGATCCGCGCCTCGACGCCGTGGTGATCGGGCCGGGCTATCCGGCGGGCGACGCGCTCGACCGCGACGTGGCGGCGGTGCTGGGCAGCGGCAAGCCGCTCGTCCTCGATGCGGCTGCGATCGCGTCGGCGCTGCCGAGGCTTGGCGAGGCCCGCGCGATCCTGACGCCGCACGCGGGCGAGTTCGCGCGCGCCTTTCCCGGCCTTGCGGGAAGCAAGGTCGACCGGGCGCGGGCGGCAGCGCAGCAGAGCGGCGCGGTGGTGATCTACAAGGGCGCCGATACCGTCATCGCGGCGCCCGACGGGCGCGCCGTGGCGGCGTGGCCGGGATGCCCCTGGCTCGCCACCGCGGGGACCGGCGACGTGCTGGCGGGCGCGTGCGGCGCGATGCTCGCGCGCGGCGGCGATGCCTTCGACGCCGCCGTCGCGGCGGTGGGCTGGCATATCGCGCGCGCACAGGCTATCGGCCCCGGCCTTGTAGCGGATGATCTGGTAAAAGCATGACCGATGAAGATTTGATCGAACGCATCGCCGCGCGCGGCGATGGCGTGACGGCGGACGGACGCCACGTCGCGGGCGGTGTTCCGGGTGACCGGGTCGCGGTCGACGGGACGCTGGTGCCCGGTCCCAACCGCGCCGAGCCCGTCTGCCGTCATTTCGGCAAATGCGGCGGCTGCCAGCTCCAGCATGTCGCCGAGGGCGCGCTCGCCGATTTCGTGCGCGACCGGGTCGCGGGGGCGCTGGCGGGACAACAGGTCGCGGCGGGCGAGATACGCCCGGCGCTTCTGTCGCCGCCGCAAAGCCGGCGCCGCGCGGCGCTCAGCGCGCTCAGGGCGGGCAAGCAGACCGCCGTCGGCTTCAACGCCGCGCAGAGCAACCAGATCGTCGACATGCGCGAATGTCCGCTGCTGATTCCTGAACTGTTCGCGCTGATCGGCCCCATTCGGGCGCTGCTGGGCACCATCGCGCCGCAGCGGCGGCCGGTGAAGGTCAAGCTGCAGATGCTCGACCAGGGCGCAGAAGTGGTGCTGGAGGGCGTGCGCGCGGAGGGGCTCGACGCTGCGATGGCGTTGCAGGACTTCGCGGGCGCACACGGCCTCGCGCGGCTCGCGATCGATCAGGGCGACGGGCTGGAGACGATCTGGCAGCCCGAGCCGCCGACGGTGCGCTTTGGCGACATCGCGGTCGAAGTGCCGCCCTTCGCCTTTCTGCAGGCGACCGCGGCGGGACAGGCGGCGCTGATCGAGGCGGTGCGCGAGGCGATCGGCGATGCACCCGCGGTCGCCGACCTGTTCGCCGGCGTCGGGACCTTCGCGCTGTCTGTGCAGGCGAAGCGGAAGGTTTATGCGGCCGAAGGCGCGCGCGATGCGATTCTGGCGCTGACCGGCGCGGCCAACCGTGCGCGGGCGCTGGTCGCGACCGAGCATCGCGACCTGTTCCGACGGCCGCTGGTTCCCGCCGAGCTCGACCGTTTCGGCGCCGTGATCCTCGATCCGCCGCGCGCGGGGGCGGAGGAACAGGTCAAGCAGCTCGCGGCCTCGGCGGTGCCGGCGATCGCCTATGTCAGCTGCAACCCCGCGAGCTTCGCGCGCGACGCGAAGCTGCTGGTCGCGGGCGGCTATCGCCTCGACTGGGTGCAACCGGTGGGCCAGTTCCGCTGGTCGACCCATGTGGAACTGGCGGGGCGGTTCAGCCGGTAATCAAAGCCCCTCCCCTGAAGGGGAGGGCGAATATGGGTCAATGCAGCACGAACCCGATGAACGCGTGCAGGCACAGCGCGATCAGCGCGAGGCTGGCGAGCGCGAAGATGCCGAAGCGCCACATCACCCGGTTCACCGTTGCCTGGATCAGGCTGTGGAGGATGCGCAGGCCCACATAGGCCCAGGCGATCTGGGCGTTGAGCCCGCCGCCCATGCCGCCGACCGCGAGCGCGATAGCGACGGCATAGAAGACCGTCGGCTGCTCCATCAGATGATTGTAGTTGTGCGCCTTCCACTGCACTTCGGCGGGCAGCACATCGTCGAGATTCTTTCCCGTGCCGCCGACCATCTTCGCCGCGTCGATCTTGGCGCGGTTCATCGCGGGGATGCGCGTCGCGTACATCCATACCCACATGATCATCGACCAGAGCGCGAGCGTCGCGACCGGTCCCAATATGGCGTTCGTATCCATGATATTCCCCCTCAACCCAAGGTGGCGATGACGGCGAGGACCGACAGCGCGAACAGGCACAGCGTATAGAGCGAGAAGATGGCGAAGCGCACAGGGATGCGGTTCACCGTCGCTTGCCACAGGCTATGGACGATGCGCAGGATCACATAGGCCCAGGCGATCCAGCGCGTGTAGCCGACGTCGCCGCCCGACAGGTGCAGGAAGACGATCACCGCATAGAAGAGTGTCGGCTGTTCGAGCAAATGCGTATAATTGTGCGACTTCCAGTTGACGCTGGGCGGCAGCACGGCTTCGAGGTCGGCGCCGCGGCCGCCCGGTGGCGCGACTTTGAGGTCGACCCCCGCCTTCGACATCGCCGAAAAACGCGTGACCGCAACCCAGATGAGCATGATCAGCGTCCACAAGGCGAGCACCGCGCCGGGTGCCAGAATGCTGTTGGACATATTTTCCCCTTTCACCGCGGCGCTTTGACGACCCCAAGCCGCGTGGGGCCGGATGCTAGGGCCGAACGGCGACAATGCAAGGCGGCGATTCAGCCCCTCAGCGCCGCGATGAAATCCTCGGCCCAGCCGATGACGTCGCGGTCGCGCACGACGGCGTTGAGCGCGCTCCAGCGCGCCTTGCGCTCTTCGAGCGGCATGTGAAGCGCGGTCCACAGCGCGCGGGTGACCTCTTCGTGATTGAGCGGATTGACGAGCAGCGCGTCGGTCAACTGCTCGGCGGCGCCCGCGAAGCGCGAGAGGATGAGGACGCCCGGATCCTCGGGGTCCTGCGCCGCGACATATTCCTTGGCGACCAAATTCATGCCGTCGCGGATCGGGGTCACCAGCCCGATCTTCGCGGCGCGGTAGAAGCCGAACAGTTCGGCGCGGCCGAAGCCGCGGTTGACGTAGCGGATGGGGACAAGGTCGACGTCCGAATGCGCGCCGTTGAACTGCCCGGTCTTCTGCTCCAGCGTCGCGCGGATTTCCTGATAGGAGCGGACATCCTCGCGCGAGGGGGGCGCGATCTGGACGTAGAGCAGCCGGTTGACCATGTCGTCCTGCGTGGCGAACAGCCGTTCCAGCGCGTCGATCCGCTCGGGCAGCCCCTTGCTGTAGTCGAGCCGGTCGACGCCGATCACCACCGTGCGGTTGCGAGCGCTCCCAGTGACGCGCTCCTGCGCTCGGCGCGCGGTCCCGGTCTCGCCGAGCGCCATGAACTCCTTGTGGTCGATGCCGATCGGAAAGGCGCGCGCGGTCGCGGTGCGGTCGCCGAGCCGCACCGTGCCGCTGTCTTCGTCGACTTCGGCGTTCAGCTCCTTGCGGCAATAGTGGAGGAAGCTTTCGAGCCACTCGACCGACTGGAAGCCGATCACGTCATAATGGAGCATCGCCTCCACCAGCCGCTCGTGGAAGGGAAGCGAAACGAGCAGGCGAGTCGGCGGCCAGGGGATATGGAGGAACAGGCCGATGCGGTTCGCTAGGCCATGCGCGCGCAGCCGCTCGCCCAGCGGCAGGAAATGATAATCCTGCACCCAGACCAGATCGTTCGCCTCGACGAGCGGGACCAAGCTGTTCGCGAACTGCTCGTTGACGCGCTCGTAGCCGCGGCCGAACTCATTCTCATATTCGGCAAGGTCGATGCGATAGTGGAAGAGCGGCCAGAGCGTGCGGTTGGCGTAGCCGTTGTAATATTCCTCGACGTCTTGCGACTCGAGGTCGATCGTCGCGGTGGTGAAGCCATCGGCGCGCGCGAGGGTGAGCTGGCCGGTGAAATGCTCGACCTCCTCGCCCGACCAGCCGAACCAGATGCCGCCATGCTGGCGCAGCGCGCCGTTCATCGCGACGGCAAGGCCGCCCTGCGCGCCGGTCGCGCCGCGACCCTTGTCGACCGACACGCGGTTCGAGACGACGATCAACCGGCTCATCGCACCGTGTCCCAGCTGCGCGACAACAGACCCGCGCAATTGATGATCCCGACCAGCGAATAGGTTTGGGGGAAATTCCCCCACAGCTCGCCATTCTCGAAATCCATGTCCTCGGACAGCAGGCCCGACGGCGTGCGGTGCGCGAGCATCACCTCGAACAGCTCGCGCGCCTCGTCCGTCCGTCCGCATAGGTGCAGCGCCTCGATCAGCCAGAAGGTGCAGATATTGAACGCGGTCTCGGGCTGGCCGAAATCATCCTCGCTGTCGTAACGCAGCATGTTGCGACCGCGCCGCAGCGCCTTTTCGATCGCGGCGAAGGTCGCCTGGAAACGCGGGTCGTCGGCGCGGATGAAGCGCAGCTCGACCATCTGGAGCAGGCTTGCGTCCATATGGGCATGGCCGAAGGCGGCACCATAATGACCCTTGGCCTCGCTCCACGCCTCGTGCTCGATCGTCGCGCGGATCGTCGCGGCGCGTTCGTTCCAGAAGGTTTCGCGTTCGGGCCGCCCGATGCGCGCGGCGACATTGGCGAGCCGATCGCACGCCGCCCAGCTCATCACCGCCGAATAGGTGTGGACGAGCTGGCGGGTGCGAAATTCCCAGAGGCCCGCGTCGGGCTGGTCGTGCATCTTCCACGCGACTTCGCCGACGCTTTCGAGGCTTTCGAAATCGCGCGCGTCGGCGACGCGGAACAGGCGCTGGTCGAAGAAGCCCTGCACGGTCGGCAGCACGATCTGGCCATAGGCGTCGTGCTGCACTTGCGTCCAGGCGGCGTTGCCGATGCGCACCGGCCCCATGCCGCGATAGCCGGCAAGGTCCGATGCGACGCTTTCGTCGAGTTCGGTCACCCCCATCACCGAATAAAGCGGCTGGATATGGCCGCCGGCGGCGCGATCGACGATGTTGCGCAGATAGGCGAGATATTTTTCGAGCACGTCGAGCGCGCCGAGGCGGTTGAGCGCCTGCACCGTGTAATAGGCATCGCGGATCCAGCAGAAGCGATAGTCCCAGTTGCGCCCGCTGTCCGGCGCCTCGGGGATCGAGGTGGTCAGCGCGGCCACGATCGCGCCGGTTTCCTCATGCTGGCAGAGCTTGAGCGTGATCGCGGCGCGAATGACGGCATCCTGCCAGTCCATCGGCGTCGCGAGCCCGCGCACCCAGCTTCGCCAGTAAAGATCGGTCGCCTCCTCCATGCCGCGCAGCGCCTGCGACACGTTGCCGGTGAAGGGCTCGTCGGGGCCGAGGAAGAAATGCAGGTCCTGCTCGACGCGGAACGAGCGGCTTTCCATGACATAGCCGACCGGCGCGTCGGTGGTCAGGCGCAGCGGTTGGGTGCCGACCAGATAGCGGATATGGTTGGTGCCGCGCGTCGTCGCCGCGACCTCGGCGCCATAGTCGCGCATCGGCGCCAGCTCCATCTCGATCCGCGGGCTGCCCGCGACGGGGCGGACGATGCGGACGAAGGCGACGGGGCGGAACATGCGCCCCGACCTCTCGAAGCGCGGGCAGAAATCGATGACGTCGACCGCGCTCCCGTCCTCGGCCTCGAGCCGGGTGACGAGGATCGGCGTGTTGCGGCGATAGCGCGGGGTGGCCTTGACCTGCCCAGCGAGGCGGAAACGCCAGACGCCTTGATGCTGTTTGTCGCCGCCGAGCAGCGCGCAGAAGACGGGATCGCCGTCGACGCGCGGGACGCAGCCCCAGACGAAGCCCGCTTCGCCGTCGACCAGCGCGCTGACCTGGCAATTGCCGACCGGCCAGAGGGCGAGCGAGCTCAGAGGGTCAGCCATCGATGCACCGCTTCGGGGTCGGCGAGGCGATAATGGGCGGCGGTCGGGCGCGGCGCGCCGACGAGGATGCCGTATCCGCCCGCCGCGGCGACGGCGGCAAAACCGTCCTCGTCGGTCGTATCGTCGCCGATGAAGACCGGCAGCGCGCCCGCAAAGGGCGCCGCCGCCATCAGCCGGGTCACCGCGGCGCCCTTGTTGGCGCTTTTCGGGCCCAGTTCGACCACCATCTTGCCGCGCCGAGCGGCAAGGCCTTCGCGGGCTGCCATGTCGTCCATGACGGTAAAGACGGCTGGAGCGGCTTCGGGTTCCTGCCGATAATGCACCGCCATGCCATGTGGCTTGGTTTCGACGAGCAGGCGGGGCCAGGCGGCGGTCAGCGCGGCGAGTTCGGCGCGGCTCGCGTCGGACAAGGGCTTTGTGCCCTTGGCGGCCTCGCCGATCTCGGCGCCGTGCGAGCCGACCATCAGCAGATGGGGCGGGCCGAGGTGCGACTGGATATCGGCGATGGCGCGGCCGCTGACGATCGCGATGCGGCCACCGAGCGCACGGTGAAGCGCCGCGAGCTGCGCCGGCACCCCATCGGGCACATGAATGCCGTCGGGGGTATCGGCGATCTCGACCAGCGTCCCGTCGAAATCGAGGAACAGCGCGAGCGGACGCCCGGCCGCGAGCCCGGCGAACGCCGGGGGCGAGGGGAGGTCGATGCTTTTGTGCATTGCGGCAAAGGCTAAGGGCGGCGACCCGTTGGGTCAACCGCCTAGAGATCGGACATTTTTCTCCCCTCCCGCCGGCGGGAGGGCCTCAGATCACGCCGAGCGATCGCATCGCCTCGGCAACGCGCACGAAACCGGCGATATTGGCGCCCAGCACATAGTTGCCGGGGGCGCTATATTCGTCGGCGGTTGCGGCGCAATTGTCGTGGATGCTCCGCATGATACGCGCCAGCCGCTCTTCGGTCTGGTCGAAAGTCCAGCTGTCGCGCGAGGCGTTCTGCTGCATTTCGAGTGCCGAGGTCGCGACCCCGCCGGCGTTGGCCGCCTTGCCCGGCGCGAACATCACCCCATTCTGGTGGAACAGGTCGACCGCGTCGGGGGTCGACGGCATGTTGGCGCCTTCGCCGACGACCTGGACCCCGTTCCGGACCAGCGTCGCCGCATCCTTGCCGGTCAGCTCGTTCTGGGTGGCGCAGGGAAGCGCGATGTCGCATGCCACGTCCCAGATCGACCCGCCCTCGATATAATGCGCGCCCGCACCCTTCGCCCGCGCATATTCGGACAGGCGCTCGCGGCGCACTTCCTTGATTTCCTTCAGAAGATCGAGGTCGATGCCGTTCTCGTCGAGGACGTAGCCGTTGGAATCGGAGCAGGCGAGCACCTTGCCGCCGAACTGCCGGATCTTTTCGATCGCATAGATGGCGACATTGCCCGACCCCGAAACGACGACGCGCTTGCCGTCGAGCGACTGTCCCCTGGTCGCCAGCATCTGCTGAACGAAATAGACGAGCCCGAAGCCGGTCGCCTCGGTGCGCGCGCGCGACCCGCCGTAGACGAGCCCCTTGCCGGTGAGCACGCCTGCTTCGTAGCGGTTGGTCAGGCGCTTGTACTGGCCGAACATATAGCCGATCTCGCGCCCGCCCACGCCGATATCGCCCGCGGGAACGTCGGTATACTCGCCGAGGTGGCGCTGAAGCTCGGTCATGAAGGCCTGGCAGAAGCGCATGATCTCGCCGTCCGAGCGGCCGCGCGGGTTGAAGTCGGACCCGCCTTTGCCGCCGCCGATCGGCATGCCGGTCAGCGCATTCTTGAAGATCTGCTCGAACCCCAGGAATTTGATGATGCCGAGATTGACCGACGGGTGGAAACGGATGCCGCCCTTGTAGGGGCCGAGCGCCGAGTTGAACTGGACGCGAAAGCCGCGGTTGATCTGGACCTGGCCGGCGTCATCGACCCAGGGAACGCGAAAGATGATCTGCCGCTCCGGTTCGCAAATCCGTTCGATCAGCGCATGGCTGGCATAATCGGGGTGTTTCGCGACGACGCGCCCGAGGCTTTCGAGCACTTCGTGGACAGCCTGGTGGAATTCGGCTTCCCCGGCGTTTCTGCGCAATACTTCATCAAGAACCGGCTGCAACTTTTCATCAATCTTGCTCAAAAGGACCTCCTGACTGCATGAATCGAACGGGCCTGTGAACCATGCGGCGCGCGGCCGCAAGGCGATCGGTCGCAGAAAATCGAATGGGCCAAGAAAAAGGCCGGCCCGCGGGGTGCGGACCGGCCTTTGGAAGGATCAGCGGTGTGGAAAGCTCAGAAGAGCTTGGTCACCGTCGCCGTGCGGCGTTCTTCTTCGATCTCGCCGGTGTAGAGGCTCGCCATCGGCTCGTCGCTGACGACATGGATTTCGTCCGCGCCGAAGCCGTTGAACTTGGTGCGCATCGCGCAGCCATAGGCGCCCAGCATCCCGATCTCGATGAAATCGCCCGCCTTGATGTCGGCGGGAAGGAAGAAGGGGCCTGCCATATGGTCGAGATCGTCGCAGGTCGGGCCATAGAAGCTGAACGGCAGCATCTCGGCGTCGCTCTCTCCGTCGCGCAGCAGCGTGACGGGGAAGCGCCAGCCGACATGCGCGGCGTCGAACAGCGCCCCGTAAGCGCCGTCGTTGATATAGAGTTCCTCGCCGCGGCGCTTTTCGACGCGGACGATCAGCGAGCTGTATTCGGCGGACAGCGCGCGACCGGGCTCGCACCACAGTTCGGCCGAATAGCTGATCGGCAGGCTTTCGAAGCTGCGGTGGATCGTGTCGAAATAGGCGTCGAGCGGCGGGGGCTCCATGCCGGGATAGGACGACGGGAAACCGCCGCCGACATCGACGATGTCGACCGTCACCGACGCCGCGACGATCGCGGCGCGGACGCGCTCCATCGCCTGCGCATAGGCGTGCGGGGTCATCGCCTGGCTGCCGACGTGGAAGCAGATGCCGAGCGCATCGGCCGCCTGGCGGGTCGCCATCAGCAGTTCGGCGACCTCGTCGGGCTCGGCGCCGAACTTGGCGGCGAGGCTGAGCTTCGAATGGTCGGACGAGACGCGCAGGCGCACGAGCAGATTCAGATCCTGCGCGCCTTCGGTCGCGCGGACGATCTTCTGAAGTTCGTCCATCGTGTCGAGCGAGAAGGTGCGGACCCCATGCTTCCAATAGGCTTCGGAAATCGCTTCCTCGGCCTTCACCGGATGCATGAAGCAGAGCGTCGCCCCCGGCAGGGTGCGCGCCACCAGCCGCACCTCGGCGATCGAGGCGACGTCATAATGGGTGACACCCGAATCCCACAGCACGCGCAGCAGGTCGGGCGACGGATTCGCCTTGACCGCATACATGGTCGTGCCGGGAAATCGCTCGATGAAGAAACGCGCTGCGCGCCGCGCGGCGTGCGGGCGGACAAGCGTAACAGGTTCGATCGGCGAAAGTGCCTGAATCAGCCCGTGGGCGCTATGATGCTGGTGCAACTCAAGGGACCCCCAAAAATAACGTTAAACACAAAGGCTGCCTTGCGGTTATTGGAAGTCCCCCTGGGGCAGCGAGGGGCGCATATATGGTGGGGGGTCCCCCCTGTAAAGACCCTTTGCGCGCCTTCCTCGCATCGCTTTCGGCCGTCAGGAAGGGGTCTTTGCCGCGCTTTGCGCCGAATTTGCCGCCGTTCAGTCGATATCGCCCCACGTCAGCCGGCGCGAAAAGACCGGGTAGCTTTTGGGCGAGTCGACGAACCGGATGCGGGTGCGCTCCTGCATCTGGTTGCCGCGGCACCATTTGCAGCCATCCTCGGAAAAGCCGGTCGCGATCAGCGTGATCGCACGCCGGCGATTGGGAAAGAAGTTCCGCCGCATCGCCCGGCGCAATTCGTTGGATAGCTTGAACCCCAGCGCGGTGCGGTCCCGCAAACCGTGGCGCTTGGTTGCGCCGAAAGCGGGCACGATGACATAATTCGCCTTGCCGTTCTGATCGGCGGGAAGAATATCCGCGGCGACCAGGTCATTTTCGGTGATTTCGCCCCGTATCAGCTTTTCTCCCGACGCGTCGGTCAGCGGCCAGGCGGTTGCGAAGGCGACATAATCGCGCCGGGCTGGGTCATAGAGCCCGACTCCCATTACGGGGTTGGCCAGATACATGCGGGTGATCTCATCGCCGAGCGGCGCCGCGCCTCCGTAGATTTCCTGATGCAGGCCGCTTCGCAACCGTTCGAGCTGTTCGATGGAGAAACTGTTGTGCACCTCGAGGTCGTTGAAATCGAGGGGCGGGAAGCTGTCCGCTTCCTCGGGGTGGTGGAGCGATCGTGACGCCATCGCGGCGATGGCCAGGAAAACCACGACCAGCGCAGCCACGGCCCAATCAGGCAGGGACGTCGCCGCGCCGAGCCATTTCAGCAATTGGTCGACGATCTTGCCAATCAACAGCGGCAGGACCAACAGCAGAATTTTCAATGCCATGGGCTGACGCCGGTACCAGTCGACCGAATTCAGCCACCATTTCGTCATACGGCTCTCGCCCATCCCCTGTCTCCCCCGCTGTCAGCTATGGGGGCAAGCCGGGGGTCAACTCAATCGCATTTTGAAGTCTTCGTAACCAAAGCGGCGAATTTCTTTCAGCTTGTCGCTCTCGCTGTCCCACAGCCAGATCGACGGCAGCGGGACGCCGTTGAATGTATTGGTCTTGACCATCGAATAATGCGCTTGGTCGAGGAAGGCGAAGCGCTGCCCGACGCGGGCGCCGCCGGGCAGGCGATAGTCGCCGATCACGTCGCCAGCGAGGCAGGAAGGGCCGCCGAGGCGGGCCGCGGCGCCGCTGTCGTCCTCTCCCAGCATCGCGGGGCGATAGGGCGCTTCGATCACGTCGGGCATGTGACAGGTCGCGCTGATGTCGGTGATGCCGATGGGCATGCCGTTGTCGAACAGGTCGAGGATCTCGCCGACGAGGATGCCCGCGTCGAGCGCCACCGCCTCGCCCGGCTCGATCATCACCTCGCAGCCGGTCGCGGCGCGCACCTGCTTCAGGAAGGCGATCAGATCGGCGACCTGATAATCGGCGCGGGTGACATGGTGGCCGCCGCCGAAGTTGATCCACTTGAGCTGGCCGAAGAAGGGGCGCAGCATCGGCTGCACGGCCGCCCAGGTGCGCGCGAGCGGCGGGAAGTCCTGCTCGCACAGGCTGTGCATATGAATGCCGTCGACGCCCTCCATATGCTCGGGCAGCAATTGGGTGACGGGAAAGCCGAGGCGGCTGCACGGCGCTGCGGGGTCGTATTTCGGGGTTTCGCCCTCGCTGTGCATCGGGTTGATGCGCAGGCCGACGTCGAACGTCTCGCCCTGCGCGCGCAGCTCGTCGAGCAGCGGGCGGAAGCGGGCGATCTGGCCGGGCGAATTGAAGATCAGATGGTCGGAGAGCGCCGCGATCTCAGGCAGGTCGGCTTCCTTGTAGCCCGCGCAATAGGTCGCGACTTCCTTGTCGCCGTTCGGGCCGCCATATTCCTCACGGCCGAGCTTCGCCTCATAGAGACCCGAAGCGCAGACGCCGTCGAGATAGTCCGTCACTGTCGGCCCGAGCGACCACATCGAAAAAGCCTTGAGCGCCGCGAGCACGCGCGCACCCGACGCATCGCCGATTCCGCGCAGCACCGACAGGTTGGCGCGGATCTTGGCCGCGTCGACGACGAAGGCGGGGGAGGGGACGCGGCTCAGGTCGAAGCGGGCGAAGGCTCCGGGGTCGCCGGCTCTGGTTTCCATGATCTCGTAATCCTGTCAGGCCGCGATCGGCCCCTTGAAGATGAAGAAGGCGCCCGCCGCGATCAAGGCGAAGCCGATCAGATGATTCACCGTCAGCTTTTCGCCGAGCCAGAAGACCGCGAAGCCCGCGAAAACCAGCAAGGTAATCACTTCCTGCATCGTCTTCAATTCGGCGGTCGAATAGACGGCGTGGCCGATGCGGTTCGCGGGCACCGCGAGGCAATATTCGAAGAAGGCGATGCTCCACGCCATGACGATCGCCAGCCACATCGGCCGCGAGAGATCGCCGAGATGGCCGTACCAGGCGAAGGTCATGAAGATGTTCGAGACGAAAAGCAGGCCGATCGGCAGGAGATAGGCGGTCATCGATAGTCCCTCGCCATCCATGTTCTCCGGCGAAGGCCGGAGTCCAGCGCGTCAGAACGCAAGGCTTGCGCCTCCCATCCCCGGGTTCCGGCTTTCGCCGGAACACACATCACGCATAGTTTGACTTAGAAATCCAGCGGTCCGTCGAGCTCCTTCACCTGCCACGGCAGGCCATGCTTCATCAGCATGTCCATGAAGGGGTCGGGGTCCATCTGCTCGATGTTGAACACGCCCTTGCCGTTCCAGGCGTCGGTCACCATCATCGCGGTGCCGATCATCGCGGGGACGCCGGTCGTATAGCTGACGGCCTGGTTGCCGGTCTCGGCATAGGCGTCCTCGTGATCGCAGATATTGTAGAGATAGAGCGTCTTTTCCTTGCCGTCCTTGCCCAGGCCGGTGGCGATGACGCCGATGTTGGTCTTGCCCTTGGTCGTCTCGCCGAGGCTCGACGGTTCGGGGAGCACGGCCTTCAGGAACTGGAGCGGGATGATCTCGCGGCCTTCGTAGACGACGGGGTCGATCCGCGTCATGCCGACGTTCTGGAGCACGGTGAGGTGCTGGATATAGGCGTCGCCGAAGGTCATCCAGAACCGGATGCGCTTGATCTCGGGCAGGTGCGTCTTCAGGCTTTCGATCTCCTCATGATACATGAGGTACATGTTCTTCGGGCCGACCTCCTCGAAGTCGAAGCTCTGCTTCACCGACATCGCCGGGGTCTCGACCCAGTCGCCATTCTCCCAGTGACGCGCGACCGCGGTGACCTCGCGGATGTTGATCTCGGGGTTGAAGTTGGTCGCGAAATGCTGGCCGTGATCGCCGCCGTTGCAGTCGAGAATGTCGAGCGTGTCGATGCGATCGAAATGATGCTTCTTCAGCCAGGTCGTGAACACGCTCGTCACGCCGGGGTCGAAGCCCGATCCGAGCAGCGCCATCAGCCCCGCCTCCTTGAAGCGATCATGATAGGCCCACTGCCAGTGATATTCGAACTTCGCCTCGTCGCGCGGCTCGTAGTTCGCGGTGTCGAGATAATGCGCGCCGGTCGACAGGCATGCCTCCATGATCGTCAGGTCCTGATAGGGCAGCGCAAGGTTGACGACATGCGTCGCGCCGATCGAGCGGATCAGCGCCGCGGTCGCGTCGATATGGTCGGCGTCGACCTCGGCGGTCTGGATCGCGACACCGGTGCGCTCCTTCACCGATTCGGCGATCGCGTCGCACTTGAACTTGCGGCGGCTCGCGAGCGTGATGTCGGGAAAGATGTCCGGGTTCATCGCCATCTTGTGCACCGCGACCGAACCGACGCCGCCTGCGCCGATCACCAGAACCTTGCTCATCGTGAAAATCTCCTGTCCGCGAACCTATGCGGCTTGCCTTGTATGCGCCGCCCTATAGGACGAAGCCATGACACAGCAAAGCCCCGATCCCCTGCGCGATCCGGCGCGCGCGCCGACCCTCGCGGGGGTCGAACGCGCCGCGGCGAAAGTCGCTGCATTGCTCCCGCCGACGCCGCTGCTGCCGCTCGAGATCGACGGCACCACCATCTGGTGCAAGGCCGAGTGTCTGCAGCCGGTCGGCGCCTTCAAGATCCGCGGCGCGTGGCACCGGCTGACCGACCTGACACCCGAACAGGCGGCTGCGGGCGTCATCGGCGTGTCGAGCGGCAACCATGCGCAGGGCGTCGCCTGGGCGGCAAGGCGGCTCGGGATCAAGGCGACGATCGTGATGCCGGGCAACGCGCCGCGGATGAAGCTCGACGCGACCCGCGCGCTCGGGGCCGAGGTCGTGCTTTACGACCGCGTCAGCGAATCACGCGACGCGGTCGCGGCGAAGCTGCTCGAAGAGCGTGGCGGCACCCTCGTCCACGCCTATGGCGACCCCTGGATCATCGAGGGGCAGGGGACGGCGGGGATCGAGGCGCGCGCGCAGATGGAGGCGCGCGGGGTCGACGGACCCGACACAGTCGTCGCCTGTTGCGGCGGCGGCGGCCTGTCGGCAGGGCTCGCGCTCGCGTGCCCCGATGCCGAAGTCGTCGCGGTCGAGCCCGAGGGGTGGGACGACGTCACCCGCAGCCTCGAAGCCGGGACGATCCTCGCGGTCGAGGATCTCGCCTATCCGACCGAATGCGACGCGCTGCAGACGCCGCAGACCTGGCCGATCAATTTCGCGGTGCTGCAGGCGCGCGAGGTGCGCGGGGTCGCGGTGACGCGCGACGAGGTGCGCCACGCGATGCGCGTCGCGTTCGAGAAACTGCACCTTGTCGTCGAGCCCGGCGGCGCGGCGGCGCTCGCGGCGCTGCTCGCGGGCAAGGTGGCGCCGGGCCGCGCGACGCTCGTCACGCTTTCGGGGGGCAATGTCGATCCGCGGCATTATGCCGAGATACTGGCGGGATAGGGAAACTTATCCCGGCGCACGCGTTCTGGACGATGGAAGGAGACGCATGATGAAAACGAGCATGATCCTTGCGGCCTCGACGGCGCTGGTGCTGCTGGCCGGATGCGAGAAAGCGGAAGCCCCCGCGCCGTCCGAAACCACGACCACGACGACCGAGGTTCCGGTCGAATCGGTGCCCGACGAGACGGCGGCCGATCCCGAGGCTGATCCGGCGACCGCGCCGCACCGCTTCGCGAGTTGGGCGGGCAAATGGACCGGGGTCGAGGGCATGTATGTCACCATCACCCCGACCGAACCCGAACGCTATTCGCTGGAGATGCAGTCCGATCTCGATACCAAGGGCACCTATGTCGGGCGCGACAGCGAGCATGGGATCCAGTTCGAACGCGGCGGCGAGCGCTTGTCGCTCCATCGCGGCAATGGCGAGGATACCGGGCTCAAATATCTCGCCGGCAAGAAGGAATGCCTGATCGTCAAGGAAGGCGAGGGTTATTGCCGCGATTGACGGCGGCGTCTTGGGGGAGGGGGAATGACAGAGATCGTTGCGGCCGCGCGGCCCGACCATCCGGCGCTGATCGAAACGCTGGCGCAGGCGTTCCAGACCGACCCGGCGCTGTCGTGGATTCTTCCCGACCCTGAGCATCGCGCCAGGGCGCTGCGCGGCCTGTTCCGTGTGCTCGTTCCCGCCGATGCCCGTGCCGGCACCGCGCTGCGCGCCGCTGATGACGAGGCGGCGGCGCTGTGGCGCGCACCGGGGCGGGCGCATAGCGGCGGTCTCGAATTCCTGCGCACCGTCGTCCCGCTCGTCGCGACCTTCGGCACCGCCTTGCCGCGTGGATTGAAGGTGCAGGCGAGTATCGACGCGCACCGACCGAAGGGGCGTTTCTGGTATCTCCACTATGTCGGCGTGCGCCCCGGGCATCAGGGCAAGGGGCACGGCGGACGGATCATCCGCGCGCAGACAGCGATCGCCGATGCCGAAAGATTGCCGTGCTGGCTGGAAACCGCGACGGCGGGCAACGTGCCGCTCTACGAACGGCTCGGCTTTTCCATCGCCATGGAATGGGACGTCGCGGGCGGTGGCCCGCATTTCTGGGGGATGATGCGCGAACCCTCGCGAGGATGACCGCGCGGCGAGGCGTGCAATCTGGGGGGTGGAAATCGACCCGGTGGACGCTAGGATCACCTCCATCGATTACCGGGGGGAATCATGCCGCGTTATCACCATATCTTTCTGTTCCTGCTTTCCGTCCTCTGCCTGACCGCCACGCCCGCGCGCGCCGAATGGCATCAGGCGAGCAGCGCCCATTTTCTGGTCTATGGCGATATCGGCGAAAGCCAGATTCGCACCTATTCGCAGCGGCTCGAACGCTATGACAGCGCGCTGCGCCTGATCACGGGGCAGAAGGAGATCGAGGGCGCGAACCACAATCGCGTCACCGTCTATCTCCTTCCCGGACTCAGCGAGCTTCGGAAACTCGCGGGGCCGGGGGCAAAGGATGTCGCGGGCTTCTACGTCCCTTCGTTCGAGGGCTCGCGCGCCTTCATGCCCGAAAAGATGGTCGATAGCGACCTGTCGGCGCAGACGATCATGTTCCACGAATATGCGCACCATATGCTGCTGAGCAGCAGCACCGAATTCTATCCGCGCTGGCTGTCCGAAGGCATGGCCGAATTCTTCATGGTCACGCGTCTCAACAACGACGGCAGCGTCACCGTGGGTCTGCCCAACAACGACCGCTCCTATGCGCTGACGGCGTTCAGCCGGATGCGGGCCTCCGAACTGCTCGCCTCCGACATGAACAAACTGTCGCGTTACGATGTCGGCCAACTCTATGCTTCGGGCTGGCTGCTGACGCACTATCTGCTGCTCGGCGGCGACCGGCCGGGCCAGCTCGTCCGCTATGTCAGCCTTCTCAACAACGGCAAACCTTGGGAAAAGGCGGCCGAGGAAGCCTTTGGCGATCTCGGCAAGCTCGACCAGGATCTGGAACGTTACCGCCGTACGCGCGGGATGAAGGTGTTCACCGTCCCCGCCGACGAGCTATCGACCGGCAAGATCGAGGTGAGCGCGCTCGCCCCCGGCGCGGCGGCGATCATGCCCTATCGTATCCGGTCGGCGCGCGGCGTCGACCCGAAGATGGCGGTCGAACTCGTGGCCGACGCCCGGCCCGTCGCCGCGCGCTACCCGAACGACGCCTTCGTCCAGCGGACGATGGCGGAGATCGAGTTCGACGCGAAGAACAATGCCGAATCCGAGGCGGCGGCCGACCGCGCGCTCGCGATCGACCCCAATCTGGCGGTGGCGATGGTCTACAAGGGGCGCGTGATCGCGCGCCGGGCGACCGAAAGCAAGAAGGCCGAGGACTGGGCCGACGCGCGCTCGTGGTTCATCAAGGCGAACCATGCCGATCCCAATTTCGCGCTGCCGCTGGTGCTGTATTACGACAGTTTCGCGCGCGCCGGTGAAAAGCCGAACAAGGGGGCGGTGACCGCGATCATGCGCGCCATTATGCTCGTGCCGCAGGCTTCCGAGATTCGGGTGCGTGTCGGCCGCCAGCTGGTGGTGGAAAACGACCTCGCGCTCGCGCGCAAGGTGCTGGCGCCCGTCCTGTTCAGCGCCCATGGCACGACGGACGAATCGGTTTCGGAAATCACCAAGCTGCTCGACGAAAAGGCGGCGCCCGAGACAATTCTCGCGGCGATGGACAAGGCGAAGTGGAACGAGACCGGCGAATAGGCGCCGGCCCTCACGCCGCTTTCTGAAGTTCCAGCTCCAGCCGGTCCCAGATCTCGACCAGCGCCGCGGTAAGGTCGCGCATCATCGCTTCGTCGTGCGTCGGTCCCGGCGTGAAGCGCAGGCGTTCGGTGCCGCGCGGGACGGTCGGGAAATTGATCGGCTGCACATAGACGCCATATTCGGCGAGCAGGATGTCGCTGATCTTCTTCGCGCGCACCGGGTCGCCGACCATCAGCGGGACGATGTGCGTCGTCGAGTTCATCACCGGCAGCCCCGCGTCGCGGAAGCTCTGCTTGAGATAAGCGGCGGCAGCCTGTTGCGCGTCGCGCTCGACGCTCGACTGCTTGAGGTGGCGCACGCTCGCGAGCACGCCCGCGACGAGCACCGGCGACAGGCTGGTGGTGAAGATGAAGCCGGGCGCGTAGGAGCGGATCACGTCGATGATATTCTTGTCCGCGGCGATATAGCCGCCCATCACGCCGAACGCCTTGCCCAGCGTTCCCTCGATGATGTCGACACGGTGCGCCGCTTCGTCGCGGTCGGTGATGCCGCCGCCGCGCGGGCCGTACATGCCGACGGCATGAACCTCGTCGCAATAGGTCAGCGCGTTATACTTCTCGGCGAGGTCGCAGATCGCGTGGATCGGCGCGATGTCGCCGTCCATCGAATAGACGCTCTCGAAGGCGATCAGCTTCGCGGCCTCGGGATCGTCGGCGGCGAGCAGTTCCTCGAGATGGTCGAGATCGTTGTGCCGCCACACGCGTTTTTCGCAGCCCGAATTGCGGATGCCCGCGATCATCGAGGCGTGGTTGAGCTCGTCCGAATAGATGATGCAGTTCGGCAGCAGTTTGCCCAGCGTGCCGAGCGTCGCCTCATTCGAGATATAGCCCGAGGTGAAGAGCAGCGCGCCTTCCTTGCCGTGCAGGTCGGCAAGCTCGGCCTCGAGATCGATGTGATAATGGGTGTTGCCCGCAATGTTGCGCGTGCCGCCGGCGCCCGCGCCGACGTCGTGCAGCGCCTCTTCCATCGCCGCGACGACCTTCGGGTGCTGGCCCATCGACAGATAGTCGTTCGAGCACCAGACGGTGATCGGCTTCGGCCCGTTATGCCCCGCAAAGCAGCGCGCATTGGGGAAGGCGCCCTTGTTGCGCAGGATGTCGATGAAGACGCGATACCGGCCTTCCTCGTGAAGGCGGTCGATGGCCCGGGCGAAAATATCGTTGTAGTTCACTATGCAGCCCCGCGGGTTGGTCGGCGTGCGCCGCCCCCTCCGGCGACGATGTTTGGCGGGGCGATAACGCCAAAATCCGCCGAAATCCAGTGCGAACGATTCGCAATGGGTAGGTCAAATTGTCTCAATGCGCCCGATGCCATAGGGCGCGAGCGCCGTGAGCGGCGGCAGCGGATGGACGTCGCTGTGCGTGAAGGCGGCGATGCCAGGCCGCGCCTCGGCGGGCCAGGGCTGGCCTTCGGTCAGATGCGCGATGCGCCGCGCGATGCCCGCCGCGCCGTCGATCAGCGCGACGTGCGGGCCGACGACCGCCTGCAACTCCTCCTGCAGCAGCGGGAAGTGGGTGCAGGCGAGGACGATGACGTCGATCGCGTCGCCCCCGGGCTGGTCGCGCAGCCCCGCGATGGCGTTCCGGACGGCGTCCGGATCGACGGATTGGCCGTGCAGCTTCGCTTCCGCGGCGGTGACGAGGCCGGGGCTGCCGTGGCGCAGCACCGTCTTGCCGGCGGCGAAGCGCGCGCTCAGATCGTCGACATAGGGCTGGCGCACCGTCGCTTCGGTGCCGAGCACGCCGATGACGCCGGTTTTCGTCCTTTCCGCCGCGGGTTTGATCGCGGGCACCGTGCCGACGATCGGCAGATCGAGCGCTGCGCGGACGTGCGGAAGCGCGATCGTCGAGGCGGTGTTGCAGGCGATCACCGCGAGCCGCGGCTGATAGCGCTCGACCAGCCGCCCGAGCAGCGCCGGAACGCGCGCGGCGAGCTCCTCGTCGCTCTTCTTGCCATAGGGCAGGCCGGCATAGTCGGCGGCATAAACGATCGGCGCGGTGGGCAGCAGCGCGCGCGTCGGCCCCAATACGGTCAGTCCGCCGAGGCCGCTGTCGAAGAAGAGGATCGGGGCGTCGGGGGAGGGCGTGGTCATCCGCGCCGGTTAGCAGGCGGCGGGGCAGCGCTCAATCCACTCCCGTCGCCCCCGCGAAGGCGGGGGCCGCTTTCGGCCTTGCGCAGCGATGTCGGATAAACCGCAAACGGCCCCCGCTCGCGCGGGGGCGACTTTTGGTCCATTTATCCATTCTGGTGATCATCCGTCTCGAATCCGTTGATTGCATCGCCCAACATCGTCACATTGCAGCCGAACGGAGCAGGGGGTTTCATGACGATATTTTTGCTGATCGCCGCGAGCTACCTGCTCGGCTCGATCCCTTTCGGCATCCTGCTGACGCGGGCCTTCGGGGCAGGCGACCTGCGGCAGATCGGGTCGGGCAACATCGGCGCGACCAACGTGCTGCGCACCGGGCGCAAGAGCCTGGCGGCGGCGACGCTGGTCCTCGACGGCGCCAAGGGCGCGGTCGCGGTGCTGCTCGCGCGGCATTTCCTGCCCGAACTGGGCGATCAGGGCGCGATGATCGCCGGCGCGGCGGCGATGATCGGCCATTGCTACCCCGTCTGGCTCAAGTTCCGCGGGGGCAAGGGCGTGGCGACCATGCTCGGCCTGTCGCTCGCGCTGGCGTGGCCGATCGGCGCCATCTTCGCCTTCCTGTGGATCGATGTCGTCGCGCTCATGCGCATCTCGTCGCTCGGCGGCATGGTGGGCGCGGTCTCGGCGCCGATCGCGGCGCTGGCGCTCGGCTATCCGGTCTATGCGATCGGGCTGGCGGGGCTCGCCATCGTCGTGCTGTGGCGCCACCGCGAGAATATCGCCCGCCTGCGCGCCGGGACCGAACCGCGCGTCGGGCGCAAGAAGGACGCCGCATGACGCCTGCCGAGCGGCTGGCGCGGCTGCGCCTGATCCGCACGCCGCGCGTCGGGCCGGTTAGCTGGCACCAGCTGATGCAGCGCTTCGGATCGGGCGAGGCGGCGCTCGACGCCTTGCCCGATCTCGCGCTGCGCGGCGGCGGGGGCAAGATGCGGCTCGCGCCCGCCGAGGTCGCCGAACGCGAATTCGCGCGCGTGTCCGACCTCGGCGCGCGGCATGTCTTCTGCGACGAGGTTGATTATTCGCCGCTGCTGCGCGAGGTCGAGGGCGCGCCGCCGGTCCTCATCGTGCGCGGCGATGCCGCGATGCTGCACCGCCCCTGCGCCGCGATCGTCGGCGCGCGCAACGCGTCGGCCGCCGCCTGCCGCTTCGCGCGCCAGCTCGCCGCGGACCTGGCGGCGAACGGCGTCACGGTCGTCAGCGGCCTCGCGCGCGGGGTCGACACCGCCGCGCATGTCGGCGCGCTCGGCGGGAGCACCGCGGCGGTGATCGCGAGCGGGATCGACATCGCCTTTCCGACCGAGAACGCCGCGCTGCAGGAAAAGATCGCGACCGACCAGTTGCTGATCGCCGAACAGCCGCCGGGAACCGAGCCGCTCGCGCGGCATTTCCCGACGCGCAACCGGATCATCGCCGGGCTCGCGCAGGGAACGGTGGTGATCGAGGCGGCGCCGCGGTCGGGCTCGCTGATCACCGCGCGCCGCGCCGGCGACTATGGGCGCGAGGTGATGGCGGTGCCGGGGTCGCCGCTCGACCCGCGCGCGCAGGGCTGCAACCTGCTGATCCGCGAGGGCGCGACGCTGATCCAGACGGTCGAAGACGTTCTGGAGGCGATCGGCCCGATCGACCGGCGTATGGTCCGCGAGCCGGTGCGCTCCTATGGCGCGGCGTCGCCGGTGCTTGATGCCGGCGACGGCGACCGACGCGCTGTCGCCGACCTGCTCGGCCCCACCCCGATCGCGGTCGACGAGCTGGTCCGCCAGTCGGGGCAGCCGTCGGCGACCGTCCAGCTCATCCTGCTCGAGCTCGAACTGGCGGGCCGCGTCGAGCGCCACGCGGGGGCCAAGGTTTCTTTGGCTTGATCGCCGCGCGCCAGCCATGACAATCGAAGCGTTCGTCGCGGTTCAGCCACGGTTCAGCGGCTGGTCGACAGGCTGATGATATTGTATCACATACGGGGAGATGTTCGATGCGAAGCCGGTTTCTGACGGGCGTGACGATGGCGGCGCTGCTCGCCTCGGCCCCCGCGCCGATCCCCGTCGCGATGGCGCAAACTCAACCCGCCGGGACGCGCCAGGGCTTCTGCCGCACCGCCGACCCCTTGCCCAGGCTCGGGCCCGAAGCGCGTCCGCAGCAACAGGAGCGCGGGGGTGGCGGACGTGATCGCGATGTCGTGTATGAATCTGCACCTCCTCCTCCACCGGCCCCACCTCCGCCTCCACCCCCCGTTCTCGCTGCGCCTGCCGAGAGCGCGAAGGATGTCGTGGTCACGGGATCGCGCGTCGCCGAATCCTCCGCGGAGGCCGCGCCGGCCGCTCCGTCGCCCGCCGATGCGGGATCGTCAGCCGACTATGCCGGGCGCACCAGCCCGACCATGCGACCCTATCCGCCGCGCCCGCGGCCCCAGCCGCAACCGCAGTCGGGCATCCTGACCGCGGGCGAGCATGACGATCTGCTCAACCCCGAACTCTACGCCGCCTATGTCAACCGCAGCGACCTCGGCCAGAAAATCCGCGCCCTGCCGCGCGTCGACACGATGCGGGTGGTGACGGTGAAGGTGAACGACCGCAACGGCCAGCCGATCCCCTTCGCCGACGTGACCGTGACATGCAGCGACGGCAACAGCATCACCCTCGCGACCCAGACCGACGGGAGCGTCGTCTTCTTTCCCGGCCTCGACCGGCTGAGCGAGCGGATCACCGTGTCGGCGCGCAAGGCCGGGCGCGCGATCGCCGATGCGCGGCCCGTGCTCGTCGCCGATGCGCCGGGCGCGCAGCTCGTCGGCCTGACCGCGAACCAGATGGCGACGCGCGCGACGAAGCTCGACCTGATGCTGGTCGTCGACACCACGGGCAGCATGGGCGACGAGATCGCCTATCTGCAGGCCGAACTGCGCTCGATCATCGCCGCGATCACCGAGAAGCACCGCGATCTCGACATCCGCGTCGGCTTCGTCTTCTACCGTGACCTCGGCGACGATTATGTCACGCGGACCGTCGCCTTCGACCGGGATATCGGTCGCGCGCAGGGCGCGCTCGCGCGGCAGGACGCGAACGGCGGCGGCGACTATCCCGAGGCGATGGATCAGGCGCTGATCCGCGCGGTCGGGCAGGACTGGCGCCCCGATGCGGTCAAGTCGCTGCTGCTCGTCGCCGACGCGCCGCCGCATGACGACCTGTTCGGGCGGACCTGGGCCGCGGCCGAGGCGGCGCGCGCCAAGCGCATCCACATCACCCCGGTCGCGGCGTCGGGCGTCGCCGATGAAGCCGAATATGCGATGCGCGCGATGGCGGCGGCGACCCAGTCGCGCTACCTGTTTCTGACCGACGACAGCGGCGTCGGCAATCCCCACGCGCCGCCGGCGATCGACTGCTACCTCGTCACAAGGCTCGACGCGCTCGTCCGCCGCGTGATCGACAGCCAGATCAGCGGCCGCCGCATCGAGCCCGAGGATCAGGAGGTCATCCGCCGCGTCGGCCAATATGACGCGGGCAAATGTATCCTGCCCTCGGGCTTTCGCTGGGACGGTCAGTAAGGATTGACTCGCCCTCGCATCTGACCGATGCGAGGGCCGTGGGTTGCTTCGATTAGCCTCTCTCTTCGGTCGGTGGGGTCGACTGGCGGGGTGAGGGGTCGGAGGTAGGACCCATGAAGAAATTGCTGTCGGCGGCCGCGTTCGCGGCGCTGCTGATCCAGCCTGTCGCCGCCTTTGCCAAGGACCAGGAACCGGTCAAGATATCGGGGCCGGCGAATGCGAAGGGCGTCACCGCCGTCACCATCGGCGCGTTCAATGTCGGCTTCATCTTCGAATCGATCGACCGCACCGCGGCAAGCGGCGGGTTGATGGGCGCGTTCGGCGGCACGACCAAGGCGAAAAGCGAGCTCGTCGGCGTCACGCCGGAGATGATGCAGGCGATCACCGACGCCGCCTACACCGATTTCGTCAACCAGCTCGGCGCGGGGGGCTACGCGGTGCATCCCGCCGCCGATCTGTTCGGCCACACCGCGCTTGCCAAGACCAAGTCGCAGGAAGCGCCGCTCGACATCAACATCGCGCTCGAAAAGGGGAGCAAGGGCAAGGCGACCTATTTCAAGCCGGGCGCGCTGCCTTCACTGCTGATGGTGCCGGGCGATTTCCAGGGTTCGGGGATGAGCAGCATCGGCATCAACATGGCGGCGGGGCAGGCGAGCATGGCCTTCACCAACTATGCGAAGGCGTCAGGGGTCGGCGTGATCGACGTGGTCTATCTGATCGACTTTTCGCAGCAGAAGCGTCCCGGCGCCTTCAGCTTCGGCGGACTTCAGGTGAACAGCGCGCTGTCGGTCAGCGCCGATTATTCGCGCGTCACGCTGATCGCGCCGAGCGGCAAGCAGTCGGTGATCACGGTGAAGGCGCCGGTCGCGGTCGAGGGCGAGTTCATCGAAAAGAGCCATGCGACGAGCGGGACCGACAAGGCGCTGCAATCGGGTGCGAACGTTGCGGGCGGGGTAGCCGCGGTGATGGGATTCGGCGGGCTGCGCTTCGGCAAGACGCGCAAGTTCGCCTTCACCGCCAAGCCCGGCAATTACGAGGAAGGTGCCGCGAAGGCCGCGAACCTGGCGAACGCGATGCTGATCGGGCGATTGGGGGCGCTGCGCTGATCGCATGACGGCGGGCGGATCGAATCCTTCTTGACGAAGGGTAAGGCTGCCCGCCACCCTGCGAGGCGTTCGGGCAGGGAAATTCGGATATGCAGTTTGACGCCAGCTTGCTGGGCCCGTCCTTGCGACGGCTCGGAGATTTGATTGCCAAGATTCCCGGGGATGTCGCGGTGTGCTGGCTTGGCGTGGGCGTCCTCGGTCTGGTGGCTGACGTCGCTGTCAGAAACGTCGGCGGCGTGGCTGGCGGAATATGGTTGGTACATGGGTTGGTGCTGACGGGGGTGCAAATCTGGATCACGCGTGAGGCCCTCCTGGCGGCCGGCTATCACCCAGCGCTGACGATCGCGAACATCCTTAGCTTATATCTGCTTGGCATTCTCGTCAGTCTCGGGATTCTCCTCGGCTTATTGCTGCTGGTTTTGCCCGGCCTTTACGTGGCGGCGCGGTGGTATGTCGCCGGTACGGTCATGGTCTTGGACGGAGGAGGGACGGGAGCGGCAATCTGGCGCGCCTGGGATTTGCTGGAGCGGCACTGGCTGACAGCCTTGATTATCGGAATATTGATGGCCGCGCTGACCGTGTTTCCGCTATTGGTCGACCTATCCGACGCGCCCGATGGCGGATATGCCTTCGCGAGGCTTCTAGGGCTTAATTTAATCTCTGCGGCCGGAATCGTCGGCGGATACCTGGCGGCGGTCGCGATCCTATTGAGTGTCGATCCAGCGCTGTCGGAGTACCGCGAAATTTTCAGTTGACGATCCCGGCGACGGCGCCACCCTCGCGCGTACGTACGTAAGGCACAGCAGGACTAAAGTTTTTCATGCAATTGGTAATTGTGGAATCGCCCGCCAAGGCGAAGACGATCGAGAAGTATCTGGGTCGCGATTTCAAGGTGCTCGCGTCCTATGGCCACGTCCGCGACCTGCCGCCCAAGGACGGCTCGGTGGATCCCGACGACGGCTTCGCGATGCAGTGGCAGCTCTATCCCGACAAGGCGAAGCGGCTGAAGGAGATTTCGGACGCCGCGAAGCAGGCCGACCGCCTGATCCTCGCGACCGACCCCGATCGCGAGGGCGAGGCGATCAGCTGGCATGTGCAGGAATTGCTGCGCAGCAAGAAGGCGCTGCCGGCCTCGGTCGAGCGCGTCACCTTCAACGCGATCACCAAGCAGGCGGTCACCGACGCGATGGCGCATCCGCGCGGGCTCGACGACGATCTGATCGATGCGTATCGCGCTCGCCGCGCGCTCGACTATCTGGTCGGTTTCACCCTGTCGCCGGTGCTGTGGCGCAAGCTGCCGGGCGCCAAGTCGGCGGGCCGCGTCCAGTCGGTCGCGCTGCGCCTGGTGGTCGAGCGCGAGCGCGAGATCGAAGCCTTTGTCGCGCAGCAATATTGGTCGGTCACCGGCCTGTTCGAGATGGCGGGGACGCCCTTCAAGGCGCGCCTCGCGCGCTGGCGCGGCGACAAGATCGAACGGCTGTCGATCGGCACCGAAGCCGACGCGCGCGCCGCCGAAGCCGATGTGAAGGCGGGCCATTTCACCGTCGACGCGGTCGAGACCAAGCCACTGACCCGCAACCCGCCACCGCCCTTCACGACCTCGACCCTGCAGCAGGAGGCGGCGCGCAAATTGGGCTTCTCGGCAAGCCACACGATGCGGATCGCGCAGAATCTCTACGAGGACGGCGCGATCACCTATATGCGAACCGACGGCGTCCAGATGGACGGCAGCGCGATCAGCGCCGCGCGCCGCGCGATCGCCGACCGCTACGATGGCGGCTACGTCCCCGACAAGCCGCGCCAATATCAGACCAAGGCGAAAAATGCGCAGGAAGCGCACGAGGCGATTCGCCCCACCGATTTTTCGAAGGACAAGGCCGGCAGCGGCGACCATGCCCGCCTCTACGATCTGATCTGGAAGCGCGCGCTCGCGAGCCAGATGGCCTCGGCGCGGCTCGAACGCACCAGCGTCGACCTTAGCGACGGCACCGGCAAGACGATGCTGCGCGCGACCGGGCAGGTGGTGAAATTCCCCGGCTTTCTCGCGCTCTACGACGAAGGCCGCGACGAGGGCGCTTCTCCCTCCCGGGAGGGGGGCGACGATGACGACGCGCGCCTGCTCCCCGCGATGGCGAAGGGCGACGCGCCCGCCAAGACCGGGGTCGAGGTCGAGAAGCACGAGACACAGCCGCCGCCGCGCTATTCGGAGGCGAGCCTCGTCAAGAAGATGGAGGAGCTCGGCATCGGGCGCCCGTCGACCTATGCCTCGATCCTCCAGGTGCTCAAGGACCGCGCCTATGTGACGGTCGAAAAGAACCGCTTCATTCCGGAGGAGAGCGGGCGGCTGCTCACCGCCTTCCTCGAACGCTTCTTCACCCGCTACGTCGGCTATGACTTCACCGCCGAACTCGAGGAGGAACTCGACGACGTGTCGGGCGGCCGCGCGCAATGGCAGGCGGTGCTCGACCGCTTCTGGCGCGACTTCAAGCCGCGCACCGGCGAAGTGATGGAGCAGAAGCCGTCGGAGATCACCGCGGCGCTCGACGAGTTCCTCGGCCCCTATCTCTTCCCCGACAAGGGCGACGGCAGCGATCCCAGGCTCTGCCCCAATTGCGGCACCGGACGGCTCGCGCTGCGCGGCGGGCGTTTCGGGCCGTTCATCGCGTGCAGCAATTATCCCGACTGCAAATATACGCGCAAGTTCGCGCAGCCGGGCGGGGCGGAGAATGGCGGCGACAGCGGCCCCGAGACGCTCGGCACCGACCCCGGAAGCGGGCTTGAGGTGACGAAGCGCAGTGGGCGCTTCGGCCCCTATATCCAGCTCGGCGAGGGGAAGGAGGCGAAGCGCTCGTCGATCCCCAAGGACATCCCGGCCGAGGATTTCGACCTCGATTACGCGTTGCGGCTCCTCAGCCTGCCGCGCGACGTCGGGGCGCATCCCGAAAGCGGCAAGCCGATCGTCGCGGGGCTCGGGCGCTATGGCCCCTATCTGCTCCACGACGGCAAATATGCGAAGCTGACCGGCACCGCCGAAATCTTCGAGATCGGCATGAATGCCGCGGTCGCGCGGATCGCCGACGCCGCCAATGGCGGCGGCCGCGGGCGCGCCAAGGCCGAGCCGCTCAAGACCTTCGGCCCGCATCCCACGAGCGGCGGCGAGATGAAGCTGATGGAAGGGCGCTTCGGTCCTTACGTGACCGACGGTACGACCAACGCGACGCTGCCCAAAACGGCCGACCCGGCGACGCTGACCGCCGAGGAAGCCGTCGCGCTGATTGATGCTCGCGCCGCCAAGGGACCGGCCAAGGGCAAGAAGAAGGCGGCGCCGAAGAAAAAAGCCGCTGCGAAGAAGGCGCCGGCGAAGAAAAAGGCAGCGCCCAAGGAATAGTGGCGCAGGCATGGCGTCATCCCGGCTATCGCCGGGATGACGCTGGTATATAAACATGTTAGCCTCGACGCATCGGGGAGACATGCCCATGCACCGCTTGCTTGCCGCCGTCCTGCTCGCCATCCTGTCCGCATTCGCGTTGCCCGCCGCCGCGCAGCCATCGCGTTACCTGATCTCGGCCGCGCCCATGACCGACGCGCCGCCGGGCGTGCAGGCGTGGCGGGTGCAATATTGGACGACCAATGGCGCCGGCACGCGCTTCGCGGTCACAGGCATCGTCGCGGCGCCGATGGAGGCGATCCCGCCGCGCCCGCGCCGGGTGATCGCCTGGACGCACGGCGCCTGGGGCGTCGCGGAAAAATGCGCGCCGTCGCTCAGCCCTTATTTCTTCGATTATACCGCGGGAATGGAGGCGGTTCGCGCGGGCTATGTCGTGGTCGCCCCCGACTATATCGGTCTCGCCAGCCCGACGATGCACCCCTTTCTGGTCGGGCCGGACACCGCGCAATCGGTGCTCGACGCGGTGCGCGCGGCGCGCGAGATTCCGGGCGCGGCGGCGGGCAGCCGCTTTGCCGTTTGGGGCGAATCGCAGGGTGGTCATGCGGCGCTGTGGACCGCGGCAGCCGCGCGCTCCTATGCCCCCGACCTGACGCTCGTCGGCACTGCCGCCGCCGCGCCGCCGACCGACCTCGCCGCCAATCTGCGCGAAGGCAGCGACAAGAATGCGCGTGCGCTACTGCTCTCCTTCGCGCTCCATAGCTGGTCGACGCTCTACGGCTTCTCGCTCGATGGCGTCGCCAACCGCACCAACCAGGGTATCATCCACCGCCTCGCCGAAAACAACTGCGTCAGCTTCAACAAGAAGCCCAAGCTCGGCACCATCCTCGGGATCCTGACGATCGCCCGCGCGACGCGCAGCAAGGATATCGCGAAGATCGAACCGTTCGGCGCCTTCGCGCGCACCAACAGCGTCGATCCGGCGCGCGTGCCTGGCCCGTTGCTGATCGCGCAGAGCGGCAAGGACACGATCGTCGCGCCCGCGGTGACGCGCAAGTTCGCGAAAGCGGTCTGCAAACGCGGGACGCCGCTGCGCTGGATCGACATGACCGGCGACCATGGCACGAGCGCCCGCGACAGCGCCGCCGAGACGATCGGCTGGATCACCGCGCGCTTCGACGGCGACCCGCCGCCAAATGATTGTCGGCGGATCTAGTCCTACTCGAAGACTGTCGGATCGGGCTCGCGTTCGCCTCTTAGCCAACGATCCGCGTCAGGGTGAAACAATACCAAGGCGGAAAGGAGATACAGGGCCGTTGATATCGCCGATATCCAGCGACCGCTTCCGGGATTCGGCCAGAGTGTGTGGAGAATGGCGACCGTGAAGATCAGCGGCAGCGCCAAAAGCAAGGTAAAGAGCCATCGCGCGATGTTGCTTCCCAGCCGCGAAATCGCAAACCAGAATCCGGCGGTTACCGTCAGCGAAAAAGCCCACATGATGATCAGCGAGCTCAGTCCCTTATCCCAGTCGGTTTCCGCGGGAATGGCATTATGGATATCAACAAAGGGACCAATCGCGCCGACGATGAATGCGGTCCAGATAAGACGCTCGAATGAGACGATGGGCTTAGGGCGACGCATGCGGAGAGCGGCGGAGGTCAATCCACCCAGTCGAGCCCCATGTCGCGATAGACGCCGCGATCCTCGTCCCAATTTTCCTTGACCTTGACGTGCAGGAACAGATGGACCTTTCGGCCCATTAGCTCGGCGAGCTCGGCGCGGGCGCGGGCGCCGATTTCCTTGATGCGGCTGCCGCCCTTGCCGAGCACGATCGCGCGCTGGTTGTCGCGCGCGACGAATATCTGCTGGTGGATTTCGGCGCTGCCATCGGGGCGCGTCTTGAACAGCTCGGTCTCGACCGTCGACTGGTAGGGCAGTTCCTCGTGGAGCTGGCGGTAAAGCTGTTCGCGGGTGATCTCGGCGGCGAGCATGCGCTCGGGCGCGTCGCTGACCTCATCCTCGGGGAAATGCCACGGCCCCTCGGGCATCAGCGCGGCGAGGTGGGCCTTGAGTTCGGGTACGCCGTCGCCGCTGCTCGCGGCGATGAAGAAGGTCTCGTCGAACGCGACCTTGGCGTTGAGCTCGGTCGCGATGGTGAGGAGCTTGTCCTTCTTGGTCAGGTCGACCTTGTTGAGGATCAGATATTTCTTCTCGGGCCGGTTCGCGACGCCTTCGAGCACGCGCTCGACGCGGCCCGTCAGCTTGGCGGCGGCGTCGACCATGACGAGGATCGCCTCGGCCTCCTCGAGGCTGCCCCAGGCCGCCGCCACCATCGCGCGGTCGAGCCGGCGGGTCGGCGCGAAGATGCCCGGCGTGTCGATCAGGATGATCTGCGCATCGCCCGCCATCGCGACGCCCATCAGCCGCGTGCGCGTGGTCTGCGCCTTGGGGCTGACGATCGCGACCTTCTGGCCGACGAGCGCGTTGACGAGGGTCGACTTGCCCGCGTTGGGCGCGCCGACGACCGCGACGAAACCGCAGCGCTGGGTCATTTCGTGTCTTCCTCCGTCAGCCGCGCGAGCAGCGCCGCGGCGGCGTCCTTTTCGGCCGCCTGTTTCGAGGCGCCTTCGCCTTCGGCCTCGGCGAGCTTGCCGAGGCTCACCGCGACGCGGAAGCGCGGCGCATGGTCGGGCCCCTCGCGGCGGACGAGGCGATATTCGGGCGGGCGCCGCTTGCGGGCGAGCGCCCATTCCTGAAGCGCCGCCTTCGGGTGCTTGGGCGCCGCGGCCTGTCCCTCGATCATGTCGCCCCAGTGGCGGATGATGAAGGCGCGCGCCGCCTCTTCGCCCTGGTCGAGCCACAGCGCGCCGATGAGCGCCTCGACCACGTCGGCGGCGATATTGTCGCTCTGCCGCCCGCCATCGCCGATGGCCTGGGCGCCGAAGCGGACATGGGCGTTGAGGTCGAGCCCCTGCGCGACGCGCGCGCAGGTCTCGCCCGAGGCGAGCGCGTGGAGGCGCGACGACAGCTCGCCCTCGGCCGCCTTGGGGAAGCGGCGGAAGAGTTCGGACGCGATGACGAGGCCGAGCACGCGGTCGCCGAGGAATTCGAGCCGCTGATAGTCGCCCGCGCCGCTGCTGCCGTGGGTCAGCGCCTCGTGATAGAGGGCGAGGTCGCGGGGGGTGGCGCCGGTAAGGGTGGCGATCGTCTCGGCGGATGCGCCGCCGCTCAAAAGCCGTCCCCGATCCGGTCCCAGCGCGCCGCGGTGAACCAGCTGATCGGGTTGATCCAGCTCGCCGACCCGTCGGTCGAGAACATGCCGACGAGGGCATGGCCGACCAGATTCTTCTGGGGAACCGCGCCGCCGAGCCCGCCTTCCTCCATCGGCACGCGGCTGTCGGCGCTGCGATCGCGGTTGTCGCCCATCAGGAAGACGCTTCCTTCGGGCACCGTGTAGGGCGTGGTGTTGTCGACCGGCAAGTCGACGATGTCGAGCACCGCGTAGCTCTTGCCGTTCGGCATGGTTTCCTTGAATCTTTTGTAGCGGCACTGGCGCTGACCGTTGGCGCCGATCTCCTCGAACTGCACCTCGTAGCAGGGCAGCGAATTGTTCGCGCGCGCCGCCTCGATCATGTTGGGGGTCACGGGGATGACGAAATCGGCCATCGGCTCGCGCTTCAGCGGCTTGCCGTTGATCCAGACGATGCCGCCGCGCACCTGGATGGTGTCGCCGGGCAGGCCGATCACGCGCTTGATCCAGTCGTCCTTGTTCTGCGGCGGCGCCTTGAACACGACGACGTCGCCGCGCTCGGGCATGCGCGCAAGGATATGGCCGGGGATCAGCGGCACGCTGAACGGCAGGCTGTATTTCGAATAGCCATAGGCCATCTTGTTGACGAGCAGATAGTCGCCGATCAGCAGCCGCGGCTGCATCGATTCCGAGGGAATGTTGAAGGGCGACAGGAAAAAGCTGCGGAAGATCAGCACCGCGACCGCGAGCAGCGCGAGGAAGCGGACGGTGTCGACAGCCTCTTCCTTCGCCGACATCGGCGGCGTCGCTTTGGGATCGGTGGGGGGCGAGTTATCGGCGGTAACGCTGGCGTCGGTCATGCCGCGCATTGGCGACGAATAGGTCTGCACGTCAAGCGAATATCGGCGGATGACGCTGGCATGGGCTTGGCGGCTGGCTTATGGAGGAGCCCGCATTTCAACCCCGTTCGCATCGAGCGAAGTCGAGATGCCCATCGGCCTCGCGCCATCCCGATGGGTGTCTCGACTTCGCTCGATGCGAACGGAAATCAGAGGAAATCCGATGACCACCGCCGCTGATGCCTGGCAGGCGCTTGCCGACTGGCAACCGCAAACCCTCACCGATCTGGTCGCGGCCGACCCCGAAACCCGGCTCCAGGCGCTGGTGCGCAATGTCGCCGATATCCGCTTCGATTTCGCCAAGACCCATCTCGACGAGGCGGCGATCGCCATCCTCTCCGACCTCGCCCAGGCACAGGATTTCGCGGGCCGCCGCAAGACGCTCTTTTCGGGCGGCATCGCCAACCCGACCGAAGACCGCGCCGCCGAACATAGCGCCGAGCGCGGCGAGGGCGCGCCGGACCCGGTGCACCGCGCGCAGATGCTGCACCAGCGGATGCGGATGCTCGTCGACGCGATCGAGGCGGGGGCGTTCGGAGAGATCCGCCACCTGCTCCATATCGGCATCGGCGGATCGGCGCTCGGCCCCGATCTGCTCGTCGATGCGCTCGGCCGCCACGGCAGCCGCTATGACGTCGCGGTGGTGTCGAATGTCGACGGCGCGGCGCTGAGCGAGGCCTTCGCCAAGTTCAGCCCCGAGCATACGCTCGTCGCGGTCGCGTCGAAGACCTTCACGACGACCGAGACCCTGCTCAACGCCGCCTCGGCGCTGCAATGGCTCGAAGAGGGCGGTGTCGAGGATGCGCTCGGCCGCTTCATCGCGTTGACCGCGATGCCCGAGCGCGCGATCGAATGGGGGATCGACGAGACGCGTATCCTGCCGTTCAGCGAAACCGTCGGCGGGCGCTATTCGCTCTGGTCGTCGATCGGCTTTCCCGCCGCGCTCGCGCTCGGCTGGGACGCCTTCGCCGACCTGCTGGAGGGCGCGGCCGAGATGGACCGCCATTTCCGTCTCGCCGAAGGCGCCGACAATATCGGCCTGCTCGCGGCCTTCGTCGATCAGCTTTACGCGAACCGGCTCGATTGCCAGACGCGCGCGGTCTTCGCCTATGACGAGCGGCTGCGGCTGCTCCCCGACTATCTCCAGCAGCTCGAAATGGAATCGAACGGCAAGTCGGTGACACTGGACGGTGCCCCGCTCGGCCGCGAGAGCGCGCCGATCACCTGGGGCGGGGTCGGCACCGACGCGCAGCACGCGGTATTCCAGCTTCTGCATCAGGGCACCCACCTGACCCCGGTCGAGTTTGTCGTCGCGCGCGAGCCCGACCATCTGCTCGACGATGCGCATCACGAAACGCTGGTCGCCAATTGTATCGCGCAGGGCGCGGCGCTGATGGCGGGGCGGGCGAGCGAGGACGGCGCGCGCCATTATCCGGGCAACCGCCCCTCGACGACGATCCTGCTCGACCAGGTCAACCCGCGCAGCCTCGGCGCGCTGATCGCCTTCTACGAGCATCGCGTCTTCGCCAACGCCGTGCTCCTCGGGATCAATCCGTTCGATCAGTTCGGGGTCGAACTGGGCAAGGAAATGGCGAAGGGCCTCGCCGAAGGAACGGTGGAGTTCGACCCCGCGACGCAGGCGCTGATGGTGGCCGCGCTGGGGGACTGAGATTCTCGTCATTGCGAGGAGCGAAGCGACGCGGCAATCCAGGGCTTGCGTAGACCGCCCTGGATTGCTTCGCTCCGCTCGCAATGACGAACTTGGATACTCTGACCGCAAAAATCGATTGGCATCGCGTCCCCGCGTAACCACATAGGCCGCGGCTGCGAACGACAGCCCGCCATGCTGCAGGGGTCTCTCATGTCCAAGTTCGACTATGATCTGTTCGTCATCGGCGCCGGCTCGGGCGGCGTGCGCGCCAGTCGCGTCGCCGCCTCGCACGGCGCGCGCGTCGCGGTGGCGGAGGAGCATCGGGTCGGCGGCACCTGCGTCATCCGCGGCTGCGTTCCCAAGAAACTTCTCGTCTATGGCGCGCATTTCGCCGAGGATCTGCACGATGCCCGCCAGTTCGGCTGGGACGTGCCCGACTGCCGCTTCGACTGGGCGCGGCTGCGCGACAATGTGCTGGCGGAGGTGACGCGGCTCGAAGGCCTCTACGGCCAGACGCTCGACAATCACAAGGTCACCGTCTTCAAGACGCGCGCGACGGTGATCGGCCCGCAGAAGGTCCGCCTCGCCGACGGGCAGGAACTGACCGCAGAGCGTATCCTGATCGCGACCGGCGGCTGGCCCTTCGTGCCGGACTTTCCGGGCAGCGAGCATGCGATCACCTCGAACGAGGTCTTCCACCTCGACGCGCTGCCGAAGCGCGTCGTCATCGCGGGCGGCGGCTATATCGCCAACGAGTTCGCCGGCATCTTCAACGAATTCGGCAGCAAGGTCACGATCGTCAACCGCGGCGACGCGATATTGCGCGGCTATGACGAGCAGATCCGCGACCGGCTGCTCCAGATTTCGATGACCAAGGGCATCGAATTCCGCTTCAACGCGCCCTTCCAGTCGATCGAGAAGCAGGACGACGGCTCGCTGCTCGTCCACTTGGGCAATTGCGAGCCGATCCCCGCCGACGCGGTGCTGGTGGCGACCGGCCGGGTGCCCAACACCGGGGGGCTGGGGCTCGAGGAGGTCGGGGTGGAGCTCGACGCGCACGGCGCGGTGAAGGTCGACGAGACCAACCAGTCGTCGGTGCCGAGCATCTACGCGGTCGGCGACGTCACCAATCGCATCCAGCTCACCCCCGTCGCGATCCGCGAGGGACAGGCGTTCGCGGACTCGGTGTTCGGCGGCAAGCCGACCGTCGTCGATTATGTCAACGTGCCGAGCGCGGTGTTCAGCCATCCGCCGATCGGCGCGGTCGGGATGACCGAGGCCGAGGCACGCAACAAGCTGGGTTCGATCCGCGTCTACACCAGCGATTTCCGCGCGATGAAGAATGTCCTTGCGGGGCGCAACGAGCGCGCGCTCTACAAGATGGTGGTCAACGAGGCGACCGACCAGGTCGTCGGCCTCCACATGATCGGCCCCGACGCGCCCGAGATACTGCAGGCGGCGGCGGTCGCGGTGAAGGCGGGGCTGACCAAGGCCGATTTCGACGCGACGGTCGCGCTGCATCCCAGCATGGCCGAAGAGCTGGTGCTGCTGAAATAGCTTCCCCTCCCGCTTGCGGGAGGGGTTAGGGGAGGGCCTGTTTCGGCCCTCCCATATGCGACATGCCCTCCCCCGACCCCTCCCGCAAGCGGGAGGGAAGAGGAGTCACCCGATCCGGTACGGCACCACATCGCGCCGATCCGGGTCCACCAATATCGACCGATCGCTCGGCGGAAAGGCGCGCTGGTCGCAATCGTCGCGCGGGCAGATGCGGCACGACGGGCCGATGCGCGCCGCCGCCTGCGGGGCATCGACGTCGACCCCGTCGGCATAGACGAAATCGCCGGCATATTGTGCCTCGCACCCCAGCGCGACGGCATAGCGGCGCGGGCTGCGGGCATAGCTGCCCGAGGGCTTCACCAGCCCCTTTGCCATCGACACATAGCGCAGCCCGTCTGGCGTCTCGGCGAGCTGGAACAGGATGCGGTCGGGGATCGCCGCCGCCTCGTGGACGATCCACAAGGGGCAGGCGCCGCCAAAACGCGCGAACTGCAATCGCGTCGCGCTGTGGCGCTTGGTGATGTTGCCCGCCATGTCGACGCGGCAGAAGAACATCGGGATGCCGCGCGC
>Ga0182747_1000312_pt1 | contig 49320 bp, 70 predicted proteins | sample eDN3rd30CBELigBY_FD_128526 | JGI IMG/M metagenome (GOLD analysis project Ga0182747, IMG submission 128526) | Enriched backyard soil microbial communities from Emeryville, California, USA - eDNA 3rd pass 30_C BE-Lig BY (version 2) (version 2) | ecosystem: Environmental > Terrestrial > Soil >... | reverse complement strand
TTCTTCCGATGATTGTTAGAAGCCCAACGCGGACACCTGGCCCGAGGTAACTGGATGGCGCCATCATGCCGCCGCCCTCTCGAATGCCCGCTGATCCCGCAGCCAGTGATAGAGCCGCTTGCAACGCTGGACGTCGTCCCAGGCGTTGTGGTGGCCGGCGCGGGGCTCCATTTCGAGCAGTTGCTCGCACGCCTCATCGAGGCTGGGCCATTTATAGCCGCCGCTCTCGTGCGTGCCGGGCAGCCGGCAGAACGGCGTTGCCGCGTCCATCGTTGAGACGAACTCCAAGCCGGGGCGCAGCCACGCTTGTTCAAGCATCCTGGAGTCGTTGACGAAGGCTCGGAGCACCCGCCCCATGGCTTCGCCGGTTTCGCAGGACTTGATCGTTGCCAGCCAGTCCAGCGCACCAATGGCCGTCTCGCGCTCTGGGAGCCGCGTCAGGGCGCTTGCGACCATGTCCCGGTCGAAGTCCTTGCCGTGATGGACAACCGCATCAGCGACCGCCGCAAGGCCGCAGAGGTTGGACAGGACAAGGCCCTCATTGATCCCAGACCGGCCGGCCATGCCGGTGCTGATCCCATGGACGTTCTGCGCACCGGGCCGGATTGTCCGCCCATCGGCGCGGATGCGAAAGCACATCATCTCCGAGGGCGAGCCGTCGCCGTATTCAAGTTCTGCCGCGACTTGCACGATCCACGGCTGGGTGGCCCCCGGGCGGGGGAGATCGGAGGATTCGATGTCGATAAAGAGCAGGTTCATCACGCCGCTCCCAGTTCACGGAGCACGGCGTCGAGGGCTTCTGGCTTCCCGAAGTGATCCCAGAAGGCGGAGAAGATCGCAGACGCAGTGTTCGCGTGCTCGGTCTCTCGCACCTGCTCCCATGTCGTGCTGTGATCGGCCCAGAACCGCTTACCCAGCTTTTCAAGCGAGTCCTTCTTCGCGGCCTGCCGCAGCGCATCCGCATAGGAACGCTCCCATCCTTCGGGCAGCAGGCCGGCGACGCTTGCGGTGCCATCGCCAGCCTGCCCCTCATCGCCGGTATCTGGTCCGGACGATTCCTGATTGGTGGGGGCGACCGGCTGCTCCGAGTCCTGCGTCGCCCCTGCGTCCACGGTATTGGACGCTGCATCCTCTGATGTTTCCGTGGCCGGTTCGGAGGCGGCCTGATCCACCACGCCCCGCGTCTCGCGCTCGACATGCTGCGCCGAGAAGCCGCGGCCTTTGTTGCCCTTAAGCCGGCTGCCGACGTCCGGCTTTGCCGTCACGTCCTTGGCGTTGTCCGGGCCGACGTGGTCGCGCAGCTCATCCTGGCTGTAGACACCCAGCAGCACGTCCGGGAAATAGGCGCGGCAGAAGTCGCGGCTGGTGTTGTAGTAAAGCTGGAGGTCCGGCTTCGTCTTCCAGAGCGGGGAGTTCTTCGGATTGATCTTGCTGATCGGCGGCGAGACATATTCCAGCGTCTCTCCGGTCTCCCGCAGAGTTGCGGTGACGATGCAGCGGCGGTCGTCACCCTCGCCATCGAACTTGTGCCGGAGCCGGCCGGTGATCGGCGCCCGCTGCTCGATGACGGCATGGACAAGCTGGGACTCGTAGCCGATCCGGTCATTCACGACATAGGATTTGTTCGCCACCGCGAAGGGTGAGAACCGCCATTCCAGTGCCTGCACGCAGACGGCAAGGCACATGCCGGGATTGCCGCGCAGGTGCTTTGGCACTGCCGTATCGGCAACCGCCATCATTTTGCTGAATTCAAGCACCTCCAGCATATTCTGGAAGCGAATTCCGCCGGTCTCGTCGGATACGACAACGCCGCTCGCGGCCGTCAAGTCGATCCGGTCCTGAATCTTGGCGACATCAAACGCCATCACGCGGCCTCCGCCTGTTCAATCTGGTGGTCGATCTGCTTCTGCTTCCACTCGGGAAGACTGAGGTATTCAGCATCGGTCGAGCCGGGCCCGGGCCACTCGCCGGTCTCCATGCAGCGAGCAAAGGTGCGGATCGCGAGCATGTTCTGCCGTTCCCCGCGTGCCAGGTCCTCGTCCCGCAAGGTGACGATGCGGACGCAGTAGGGCGGAGCCTTCTCCACGAAGACGAACGAGAAGCTGGCAAGGTCTCGGCCGGTGAGGGCGTGCCAGCCAGAGGCGATCAGGGCGGCTTGCTGGTGGTAGCCGTATTCCGCGATGGTCCGGGCGAGGTCCGCGGTCTGAACGCTGGTGGTGGTTTTGAGGTCGGCGAAGTCGCCCGAGTCATTCGGGATCGCGTCCGGCCGAGACTTGAGCCAGACCCCGGTGTCCTTGCAGCGCCATGTGATGGTCTGCTCGATCTCGCCGTTGAGGATTCCGGCGCGCACCAGAGCATTGCCGGCAAGGCCGCGCGCCATGCCCCGGATCTGCTCAAGCTGCGACGGCAGCAGCACCGTGCGGCCCTGCGCTTCCTGCTCGGTCTTCCAGTCCTTCGCCGCGGCCGTGCGCCAGCTATCGAACTTGTCCGGCCGGGTGATGAACTGCGTTGAGAAGTCGTCCTCGCCTAGCAGCAGGTGATGCGCGGCCCGGCCCAGCACCAGCGCATCGACTTCCTTCTGGTCGATCCGATCCGGGTTGTATGGGCTCTCGCACCAGTAATGCGCCGGGCTCTTGGACATGATCGTCCGTAGCCCCGATGACGACACGCTGGGCGCATTGCAGAGGCGAGCGCCGTGGTAGGCCGACATCGGCACGCCGGCATATATCCCCGGCTCGCTGATCGGCTTCCCGTCCCATTGCTTCACGGTGATGCTCATGCCGGCACCCGTTCAGCCAGCAGCCGATCAATGGCAGCCACAATTTCGCTGACGCGGTGGAGATGTTCGACGTCGCGGTCGGGGATATGGACTGCAAATTCTTTTTCGAGCCCGATCGTGATCTCGACGTAGTCGAGGGAGTCGCACCCGATGTCGTCGATGAGGTGGGCATTTGCGTCGATCTTGTCGGGCGTCGTGCCCATAGTGTCAGCGATCACGGCGCGCACGCGGTCCAGCGTCGTATGCATCATGAGCATCCCTTCATGACGATGGCGGCAACCAGGAGCCCGATAGCGAGGCCGAGCGCGCCAGCAACGGCGGCGACTTCCCAGCGAGGGCGGCGATAGGCGACCCGAGGCAGGTCCATGGGCGGGAGGGTGGCGTTCATTGCACCGCTCCCAGCGCCAGCCAGACGAAGCCCATCGCGAAGAACAGGCTGAGGGCGGCCAGTTCGCCCAGCGTGCCGGGACGGGCCAGTTCACGCAGTGGTTCGAGAAGGAGGGTGCGCATCACGCGACCTCCCGGCCTTGCGCCACGAAAGCCTTCGCGGCTTCCACAACGGTGTGGGTGGCATTGCCGTCGAGAGCGCCGAGAACCTGATCCTCGAAATTGCGCGCCAGCTCGCCGGCCGGAATGTTGAAGCTGCTGGCGGCCTCGTCACCGATGGCCTTGATCAGCGGATCAACCGCCACCGCAATCCCGTAGAGGTTCGAGGTGATCTTCTCGCCTTCCCAAGCCTCGGCGGGGAGACCGATCCGGTGCAGGTCCAAGCCAGCCAGCTTCTGGATGCACTCAGCCAGCGCCCGTTGGTGCGGCTCCACATAGGCGGCGTCCCAGCCGATGGCGCTTGCCAGCGTGCCGATCTGGCCCATGAGGACCGCATACCGCTGCTGGGACACCTTCCGGCGCTCGGCCTCGGGCATGTTCAGGGGGAAGGGGCTGGGGCGCATAGGATCGTCTCCCGTGGTGTAGGAGCGATAATAGGAAATATCCGACAGGTGTCAATAGGAAAAAACCTATGGACTTTCCTACGCAGCAGATTTATTCGCGGAGGTGCCGTCACCGTGGCCGAGGCGCGAATGCGTCGGGCTCTCGGAGACGGCTTTGCCTCCCGCGTTCGGATTTCAGGAACGTGCCGCGGACAGGCGAGACCGGTGCAGGGATGCGCGCATACGCCGGAAGGGCAGGGATAGGTCCAGAAGCCCAGGGCGCGCCGGCCGAGGCGAATCGGCTGTGAAGTAGCTGGATGCTGTTGTGGCGACGTCCTCCGCCATGACCCGGTGCGCCGCCCGGCTCCGCAGGGTCAAAGGCTCATCGGCCCGACCACCAACCTGGGTTTCCAGCGCGTCTGGACCCCGGGATTGGTCGGGTCATGCCAGAACACCGCCCTCACCACAGGGTCAGAACACGAGATCAGAGGCGCAAAAACACCTTCATTACTGAGTCAGAGAGGGAGTGAGAGGGAAACCCAAGGCTTGAAGTCGGAGGTTTAGCGGCAGCACACGCTGCCAAAAAGCGATGCCGCTCCACCTGTGCCCAGGATGCAACTGCCAATTGACGCGAATCGATTTGCACATTTCGCTGCCCTCCAGGGGAAAGGTCTTGAGGGAGGGCAGGGTGAATGTCGTTCGCCATTGGGTTGAGATTTTATCGGATCGCTATGCACATCCGGCAAGACGGGTCTGAAGTTAAAAGCCCTGTGCCTGACCTATACGAGTTTTTTGCGGACTTTATGGCGCGGAAAACTGACCCAATAGTCGTCGCTGAAGCAACGAGAACTTGGTACATGGATCCGCGGCCTTACGAAGGCACCCGAGCCGTCCACGGTTACATAAAGTATGGCACGCACGGATTTGAAAGTACCTTTACTGACGTGAACACCAGACAAGAGCAGTTTCAAAGAAAGGCGACCGACGTAGAAATTATTCCGCTGTATTTCCAAGTCTGGTCGCCAGAAGGCTCACAAATTGCCCTCATCGCGTTCCAATCATTTACCGGCCGATCCTGCATCACCCACGTTCGGCCAGCGATGATTGCAGAATTTTCAGAGGCACACCCCGAATATTCTTTGTCATTCAGCATTGTGACGCCAGCAGCTGCTTTAATGGACGACGCGCCTGTGAAAACGGTGACTTTCTGGAGGCCCATGGTCTCAGCCGACAAGGCGGACAAGTACCTCTTAGGTCATAGTATAGAGGATGTTGATTACGAAGTGACGCTTCGCGCCCGGCGGAGAAGTGGTATGATTTCAACATACGGCGAATTGACAAAACGTTTCGACGATCCGAGCGGCCTAATTACGTTTGCCGATCAGCAATTCGAGAATGTCAGGGCGAAAGTCCGGATCGGTAGAAAGCAGCGGTCAGTTGGTGTCTATGGACAAGGCTCTGAGGTCGGCCTAATCGATGTAACCGACGATGTTGTTCGAGCCGATAACGGACACCCGACCTGGGATAGTATGGTTTCTTTGGTCGATGGGTTGATGGACGAGTTCTTCCATGGGATGAACTGACGATGCAAAAGGTCAATATTGCCTGCATCTTCGCGGCCCATTTCCAAACGCTGCGTGACGACCGTGGAAGATTTCTGTGGTCCGATGTTGCTGTGTTTTGTGGGATCCCTGTTCTTTCTGGGCTCGCATTCTATTGGGTTGGGGGCGTCGTTGGTAAGGACGCTTTTGGACAATCAATCACGGCTTTTTCAATCTTCGCCGCCCTTTTGCTAAGCGTTCAGGTGGCGCTCTACAACGTGTCGCTTCGGCCTCTCTCGGAGCCAGAGGACGGCCGACTAAAGCGGCGCTATACTGAAATCAGTAAAGCTCGAAACGGCTTGATGAAGGACCTGAACGATAATGTGTCCTATCTGATTCTTCTGTCCGTCTGTTTCGTTACCATGTTCTTGGCCGCATACGTGATGGATTTGAAAGGTGCAGCTGTATCGGTGGCGGCCTTCGCCATATACATTCATTTCTTTTTGACGCTGCTGATGGTTGTCAAGCGCGCAAGCATCGTCTTTTCGCGGGCGTACGAAACACAATAACCTTCGCCGGCCTCATCAACGCCCCGTGCAGATCCGCTTCGACGCGCTCGTCGTCCCTTCCTTGCACATGAACTTTCCGTCCTTGGTGCAGTAGGCGACACCGCCCTTCTTGCCAGAGCAGGGCGTGTTGCGGGCCTCGGCGGCGCCGGCCAATCCCAGGGCGATGATCCCCGCCAGTGCGAGCTTCATGGTGTGCTCCCCGTCTCGTACATCACGAAAGCCTCCATCCATGCGATTCGGTGATGAGGTCTTGGAAAGCTTCGCGGACTTCATCGGCGTTGGCCGCCGGCGTGTCGATCACCAGCTTGTTCGTATCGGCGTTGACAGTTCCCGATATCGCCAGAATGGAATTTTCCAGCGACGGATGGGCCAGCGTTTGCGGGCTGAACTCATGCTCAGGGAACCGCTGAGAAAGCTCATCCTTCACCCGCTGAAGCACCGCGGACGGTGTCGATTCTGACAGGGCAAAAAGAAAAATCGTCATCACTTCCGTTCCTTGGCGGGCACCGGCGGCCGCATATCCTCGATGGCCTTGCCCTTGCCTGCCGCGGCACGGGCGTTTTCCTGAACATTCTCAGGCGTGCAGCGCGTCTCAGGTGGAGATCCACACACCCGCCCGAGTTCGGCCCAGCCGACGCACTTGCCGTTCGGGCCGCGATAGCCTGGGCCGCTCCGGTCGCCGCAAGCTGCATCAGAGGGGGAGGGAAGCGAAAACATCGCGAGGCCGATTGCCAGCGCGAGCCGTCTCATTGTTGTGTCCCCCGTTGCCCGTCTACTTTTTCGTTCTGACGATTTTTGAGTTCTTGAGTCGCGGCATCGAGTAACGGTCAACCTCGCCCTCTATCGTCACCGTGCAATGCGGCTTCAGCCGGCTTCCGGTTGGGCAATTCTCCAGAGCCCATCGGAAATCGTCCCTCGAAAGCGACTTTGCATCCACGGCGTACGATGCCGATCCGTTGGACGTCTCGCAGCGGACGAACGCGCTGGTCGTTCCGCCAATCCGGCAGTCGGACACCACCACGCGTTGGCCGGCCATCTCCTGGAAGCCAACGACCAGATCGATACCGGCAATCTGCCTCTGTTCCGCATTCGCGAGCACTATGGCGCTGCCAGACAGCAGAGTTGCGAACATCAGTCGTCTCATGGCTGGCTTCCCCTCTCGTGCTCAGAACACCGAAAACCGCCCGACGTACCGGCCGAAGATCGTCACTTCCTCTGGCGAGTACTCTTCGTCCTTGTATCGTTCGTTGTCGGACTTGATGACGTAGCGGATGCCGTGTTCTGTCCGCTTCACCGCCACTCGCTTCAGCGTCCGACCCAGCCCATAGTCGATGGCCCAAATTCCGTCAGGCTCGATCTGCTGGCGGCCGGTGTCGATAAACACGATATCGGTCCGCTGGATTGTGGGCTCCATGCTGTCGCCATTCATCGGGAAGGCAGCGGTTCGGCCGCTTTCGGACATGGCCACGTTGCGCAGCACGGCTGGCGGGACACGCCACCAATCGTAGACCTCCTCGCGGGCTTGCATGTCGCCGACGTCGAAGGTCACCACGGCCCCGGTGGAGCCACCACCCATGCGTCCGACGAACTGCGGCAAGGCGTCGGGGAAGGGGCGCTCGTCCTCGGTCAGCGGGCGATCCGGGTCCGGGTCCTCAGAAAATTCTTCGCCGAGCGGAACCACCCGCGGGTCGCTGATGATGAGTCGGTCCTCAGGAATCTTGAGCTTCTTCGCAACAACCCGGCGGACCTTCTCGGACAGCGCTTCCGGCGTGCCTCGGTGGATAAACTGGTGGATGTAGGCGTGGTTCATGCCCGCCGCTTTGGATATTTCGGCCAGCGAAATACCTTGTCGCTCGGACTCAGCGAGGATGGTCGCGCGCACTGGATCAAGGTTGCTCATTCCTTAATTGTAGGAAATTGCCTACATAGGACACAAATAGGATTTTTCCTCTTGCAAAGTAGGGTTAATCCTATACCATGTAGGAATGCTCACATCCGACGCATTCCTTTCAGAGATCGAAAACTTCCTCGCTAAGGCGGGGATGTCTCCCACGGCATTTGGGCGCGCCGCCGTCGGCGATCCCAATCTCGTCGGTGATTTGCGAAACGGCCGCATGCCCAGCCTCAGGCTGGTGGCCCGCGTCAGCAAATTCATCGCGGAGCACGACGCCGAGCCCCGGCAGGCGGTGGCGTCATGAGCGCCGAAATCATCTCCACCATTGCGGAGGCCGGGGCGCTCGCCCTGATCGCGTTCGCCCTTTGGTGTTTGCATCAGCGGCTTCGGGCGCTTGAGACCCCATCGTCCAAGCCGGATGGCCGCCGCCCCGCTATCGCGACCGCCGTCGCGTTCCCTATGTCCAGCATCCGCCGAAACGTCTTCGGCGGCACCCAATCGGCGTTTGCGCAGATTGCCGGCGTAACGCAAGCCACCGTCTCCCGCTGGGAGCGGGGGGAACTGGAGCCGAGCCGGGAGGAAATGGCGCGCATCCGCAGTGCTGCGCACGAGCGCGGCATTGCGTGGGATGATCGGTGGTTCTTCGAGCCCGCGCCGGCGGCGGCCCAGGCGGTGGCGTCGTGAGTGACGTCCCCGTCACCGCCGCCATGGTTCGTGACGCCTCCCACATGGTGGCTCACTTCTCCAAGCTGCTGTCACGGGAAGCCCCGCCGTCCCGGCGTGAATGGGAGCACCTACGGGGCCTGTTTAGCCGGGAGGACACCTTCGCCGTCTCCGAAATGATGATCGTTTCGGCGATCAAGATGGAAGCGCGGGAGGCCGGCAATGCCGATCTCTCAGATTGAGTGGACCGAGGAGCGGGTCGATCTGGTGAAGCGCCGTTGGTCGGAAGGTGCCACCGGCAGCCAGATCGCGACAGAGATCGGCACTACGCGCAACTCCATCATCGGCAAGATCAACCGTCTGGGCCTGCGCCGCACCGCGCCGAGAGAGAATCTGAACAAGGGCGGCGGGGCGTATCAGCAGCGGAACCGCAACCGGAAGCCCAAGGCGGCGCCAGCGATCCTCACCGTCATCGGGAAGCCCAAGGCGGCTCCGATGCCGAAGGGTGCCAAGCCGCCGGTGGTGCGGGCACCGGCGAAGTCGCTCCGCCTGACATTCGCGGACCTGGAACCGAGGACGTGCCGCTTTCCGGAAGGAGACGGCCCGTTCTTCTTCTGCGGCCAGCCAACGAAGCCCGGCAAGTCCTATTGCCCGTCCTGTGAGGCCAACGCGTACCGCGTCGCTCCAAAGCCGCCCAGCCGGGCAGAGCAGGCCCTCCGCCGCGCCATGGAGCGCAGCAAGCCCGAGGTGAGGGCGTTCCGATGACCGGCGGCGTGTTTGCACCCAAGGACGCTGATCGAACCGTCACGCTAAGCGAGGGCGTGATGCGGCTCGTCAAGGAATATGCCCGGGCACACGGCATCGACGAGAGCACGGCCGCCAACGAACTCCTGCGGGAGATGCTGGAATGTCGGTGATCGAGACCCCCGGCCGCCGCGCCGTCGCCGCCCATGCGTATGATCGGCAGGACGATGACTGGTACACCGAAAATCGTTGGTGCTCCCGCCGTCTATTCGATGAGGAAAAGTTCAACGGGCCGATCCACGATCCCTGCTGCGGTTCTGGCCGCATAGTCGAGGCCGCCCGCGCGGCCGGGCACGAAGCAACCGGCGCGGATCTGCGGGATCGAGGCTTCGGATACGACGTCCGAGATTTCTTCCTCGATCCCGGTCCCTACACGAACGTCGTTTCCAACCACCCGTTTGATCTGTCCGAGGAGTTTGCGCGGCACGCCGTCGATGTGGCGCAGCGCAAGGTTGCGATGATCATGCCGACACGCAGGCTCAATGCCGCGTGGCCGTGGATCACAGCACTCCCGTTCTATCGCCTTTGGTTTCTAACGCCGCGGCCGTCGATGCCGCCGGGGCCAATGGCGATGCAGCTTGAGGCCCAGGGCAAACAGCCGTCCGGCGATACCAAGGACTATTGCTGGCTGGTGTTCCTCAAGGATTTCGAGGGTCGCGCTGAAACGCGCTGGCTTCACCGTGACCCGGCAGAACAGCCAGCATAGGAGCATCCCATGGCGCAAGTAGCGCGGAAGAACGAGCCTGATCAGTTTTCCATTGATGCCGTGAATCTCTCCCGCATTCGTGAGGCGCAGGAGAACTTCCATAAGGAGAACGGTTCACTCCGCAGTGTGTTCTCCCGCGCCGAGGCTGCGGGTCTGCATCTGCCGGCCGCCAAGCGCGCCTTGAAGGTCATCAAGTCCGGCAAGGTCTCGGAAATGGTGACGGAGTTCGAGAAGACGATCTTCTACCTCAAGCTCCTCGGCAAGCCGGTGTCCAAGGAACAACTCGATATGTTCGAGGGTCTGACGCAGTCGGCACCGGAAGACGAGAAGGCCGGCATCGAGGGACTTGCCGCTGGCCGCGCCGGCTTCGACGAGAGCCAGAATCCCTACGATCCCGGATCCCCAAAAGGCCAGTCGTGGCTCAAGCGATTCCGTGAAGGCAAGGCGGAACGCGATCTCGTCCTGTCCATGCCGGAGCCGCAGGACGACGATTCCGAAGACGACGAGGACTGAGCCATGGCGGGGCGCCCCTTTGATGGTGACCGGCAGATGGCGGAAGTCATTGATGCCCTGTACCGCGAGAGCGCGGCGCCCCGCGATCATGGGCGGCTGATTGATCTCGTCACGGTCCAGCTTCGGCGGGCTCACCTCGCCGGATATCGGGCCGGGAAGGATGCAGCGGGGAGGGCGATACCGTGATCATTGCAGGCTTCGACGTCGCCACGCGCACGGGCATCGCCATCATGGAGGGCGACAAATTCCTGCACATCGAGAGCTGGCGCTATCCGGAGCCGCGCCCCGATGGTTTGGCTCGGAGCGAGGTGGACGTGAACTACGAGGCCCGGATGGCGGAAAGCTTCCGGGACCATGTCCGGCCCCTTCTGGTCGCGCACAACGTCGAGCACGTCGCGTTCGAGGAGCCCCGCACAAAGGACTTCGAACGGACTAAGAAATATCGCGACGCCGACGGTGTAGTGCACAAAGTCACCGAGAAAGCGTCCAGCACGGGCGCGATGCTCCGAACCTTCGGATTGGTACGCGACCTTTGCGGCATCTGTCACCGCCTGAACATTCCCGCCATCAGCGTCACCGCCGATCATTGGCGCAAGGCGTTCCTCGGGTACTCACGGTCTCCCGCGAAGGAGGAGGACGGTCGCAAGTACCTGAAGGACGCGGCTATGGCGCAGTGCAGGCTGCTGCGCCTCAACGTGCCGAACAACGACTGCGCTGAGTCAGTGGGTGTGGCGTGGTGGCTCTCTGGGCACATCAGGGCCGCCCGTCTCGTCCGTCCCGGCGATCTGTTCGAGGAACGGGCGTCATGACGATGATTGACGACGTTCTCCGCTTTGTCCCGGTCGGTGAGGCGAATGCCGAGACCTCGCGGCAGATATGGAAGCGATACGGCGTGTGGGCGGAATCCAGCGTCGGCGCCGTACTCCGGCGGCTGGTGGACGAAGGCGTGATCAAGCGAGCGTCTCGGCCGATTCCCACCGGCGTGGCCTATGTGTTCTGGCGGGAAGCACCATGACCCGCTCCCCCGAGTTCGAGCAATGGGTGCAGCGCGCGCGGGAGGTGAGCATCCTCGATGCCGCCGTGGCGCGCGGGGCGCAACTGAAGCGCGCCGGCCGGGAATACTTCGGGCCTTGCGTCCATTGCGCTGGGCGAGATCGCTTCAGCATCAACGTGGTGAAGCAAATATTCAACTGCCGTGGCTCCGTTGGCGGCGACGTCATCAAGATGGTCGAGCATCTGGACGGCGTGTCCTTCATGGAGGCTGTCCAAACCCTCACCGGTGAACCGCCCCCAGGAGCCGAGGCGAAGCCCCTGAGCGATGCCGAGAAGCAAGCAAGGGAGCGGAGGAGGCGGCAGAACGAAGCCGCCCAGCGGGCTCGTGAGGAGCAGGACGAGGCCGACGAGACGCGCCAGCAGGAAAAGGCGGCTGGGTTCTGGCGCGGTGCCAAGCCCATCGCCGGAACGCTGGCCGAGGTCTACCTGAACGCCCGCGGAATCCCGACGCCCGACGATGGCTGGCCGGACTGCTTCCGCTTCACCCACCTCGAATATGGATTCCGTGGCCCGGTCCTCCCGGTGCTGGTCTGCAAGGTGCTCGATCTCGAAGGCGAGTTCGCCGCGATCTGGCGAATCTATCTCTCGGCGGACGGTCGGTCCAAGGCCGACGTTCCAAACCCGAAGCTCGGACTCGGGCCTGCATCTGGCGGCGCGGTGCGGATCGGAGGCGGCGGGGATCATATCGGCATTGCCGAGGGCGTTGAGACGGCCTTGGGAGCGTGGTGCCTGATCGGCCGGCGCTATCCGGTTTGGGCGGCGCTCTCCACCAGCGGCATGGCCGGGTTCGAGCCGCCGCTTGGCGTCGGCAAGATCACGATCTTCCCGGACGGAGACCGCAGCATTCGGAAGCAGGGCGAGGATTACGTCCCCGTCGCCTGTCCTCCGGGCCGGAAGGCCGCGCAGGCGCTCCAAGCCCGGATGATGCAGGCACGGATCAAGTGCATCACCGCGGCCGAGCCGGTCGCTGGCACCGATTACTTGGACTTATGGAACGCCAGCCAATTGGAGCCGGTATGAGCCGCGACATCGTCATCAACGAGCAGATGTTCCTCGGCTGCCTGCTGCGGTCCCCGAACACATTCTGGCAGATCAACAATATCGTCACGGCCGACATGTTCACGGTGCAGCACCACCGGGACATCTTCAGCGCCATGCGTGAGGTGGCGGAGGTCCTGAACGGCCAGCCGACCATGGCGGCGCTTAAGGGGCGTCTGAACAAGGAGTACGACGACGTCGGGCCCACCGACGCCATCCTCCAAGCGCTCCATGCGAACGCCATGGAAGCCGGCTCCGCCACGGATTACGCGGATTTCATCGCGGAGAATGCCTCGAACAACCGCTTGCGCCGTCTTCTCCAGTGGGCAGACAAGGAGGCTCGTGCCGGTCAACGGTTGGCCGACGACCTCATCGGGGAGATATCCCAGCGGCTTCAGGGGATCGCGGCAACCGCGTCTCCGCTTCGCCCGGTGCCTATCGGAGAGTTGATGGGGAAGGCGCTCCGCCAGGCCACAACGGCGCAGTCCGGCGGCGTGGTGTCCCATCTGACCACCGGCCTGTCTTCGCTGGACGAAATCCTCGGGGTGATATCCGGCGGCGATCTCGGCTTCATCATTGCGGCGCAGGGCGACGGAAAATCCGCCCTTGCTGCTCAGATCGGGATGCACGCCGCCATCAGCGGCCGGCCCGTCCTCTATGTCCAGTTGGAAATGAGCGGGGAGCAGATGGGCGCCCGCGAACTGGCGAACCTCTCCGAGATCACCGTCAGGCAGATCCACGAGGGGGCTTTCACCGCCTTTGACCGGGAGCGACTGCTGGAAGTGGAGCGCCAGTACAACACGGTGCCCTTCCACGTCGTCGCCGCGCCGCAGGTGACAGTCCGGGAAATCGGCGTGCAGGCGCTCCAGATGAAGCGCACCCGAGGGCTGGGGCTACTGATCGTGGACCAGCTCGACAAGATTCAAGCCGTGGGGAAGCACGCCAACCGCTTCGACCGCATGGCTGAACTGACGGCGGACCTGAAGCGCCTCGCCCTTTCCCTCGACGTTCCCACCATCGTGCTCGCCCAACGCACCAGGGGAGCGCAAAGGAATCCCGATCCGGTCCCCGGCATTCTTGATGCGGACGCCCCGTCCATCGAGCGCGATGCCGACTGGGTCCTGGGGCTCTGGCAGAAAATCAACTGGATGCGCCGGAACAAGCCGGACGAGCGCGCCGGCGCGGAGGCGAGCGACAACTGGGCTGCAAAAATGCGGCAGGCGGCAGGAATGGCCGAGGCCATTGTCCTCAAGCACCGCCGCCAGAAGACATTCGAGCAGTGCGAAATGCGCTTTGAGGGCGCCACCATGAGGTTCGAGGAGATATGACACCCTGCTACTTGTTTGACATAGATGGCACCCTCGCCGACGGCACCCACCGGGTCCACCACCTTCAGCAGCAGCCCAAGAACTGGGACGGCTGGTACGGGGAGATTCATCTCGACAAGCCGTTCGAGCATATCGTGGGGTTGGCGAAAATCCTCCGCGCGCACGCTCAACTGGTGTTCGTGACAGGCCGCTCAGACCACGTTCGGGGCTCCACTCGCGAATGGCTTTCACGCCATGGCCTCGGTGGCAATGCTCTGTTCATGCGGCGGTTCGGCGACCACCGCGACGACGACATCGTGAAGGGCGAACTTCTGGACGAGGTGCTCGCAGCAGGATATCGGCCGATCATGGCCTTTGAGGATCGAGCGCGATGCGTTCGGCTTTGGCGCGCGCGGGGCATTCCCTGCGCCCAAGTCGCTCCGGGGGACTTCTGATGAGCCTCGGCCGCTTTGCACCGAACAGCCGGGAGGTCCCGGAGGAAACAAAGCGTCGGATCTGGCGCGAATACGGCTGGATCATCATCGACACCACGCGCGATAATATTTCGTGGGAATTGATGATTTGGATCAAACAATGGGCGGCGAACAGGTGGGGGCCGCGGAGGGAGACGAAATGAAAGATCATGGGGTTGCCGAGGAGATTGACCACCTAGCGGATCTGCACCAGCAGGCCGACGCTGCTCAGGTTGCGATCGCCAAGTGGCTCATTAACGCACTTTGGCTGATGCACGCGGGCGTAATCGTCGGTGTATTGGCAAAGATAGACGCCTGGAATTTGCCTCCATCGAATGTTCCGCGGCTTTGGCCGTTTGTTGCCGGCATCCTTTGTGCGTTCAGTGCGGGAGCGGCAACTTGGGCGAATTATTCCGTTAGAACTGCGAGCTATCTCTCGATCAGACAGAATTTGATTAGCGGTGAGATTTTGAAACCGGAATCGTTCTATCGCGCTCGGCTCCGCATTACTGGCGCAGTCGGACTATGTGCGGCGATGGTTTCGCTCGGATTTCTCGTCATTGGCGCTTTAACGCTGATAAACGGCTGGGTTCGGGTGCCATGACCGACCGTCTCCGCGACATCTGCCGCGATCTCGACATCGAGATTATCGAGGTCCACCAGACGCAGGGGCCCGGGCAGACGCGCGCGGTTAAGACCATGGAGCGCATCATGAACGAACATGGTGAGGGCCACCTCATCATGGTCCTGCGCACCATCATGGAGAGCGCCAACAACAAGACCGAACTGGTGGCGCCGACGATCTGGGCCATCTCCGACCTGATCCTAGCGCATCCCGAGTGGCCAGATACCGGGCTAGCCTGGCTTGAGGCTTTCGACGGCATCAGCCTCCCTCAGATCAGGCAGAAAGCGAAGGGCAACCGTTCGGCCGCACAGCCGCGCGCCGCCATCTGCACGCTCATCAACGACAAGCTGCTGCCGATCTTCGGCGATAACCGACAGGGCCGCCTCGATGTCTGAACTCCAGCCGATTGATATCGTCCGCGCCCGCTGGCTCGAAGCGGCCGACACTGACATGCGCCTGCCGATAGGGGGTGGTGGCAACAAGTCCGGTTGCTGGCCCGAATACGAGCACACCTTCGAGGACAAGGCCGGCTGGGGCACCGCGAGGCTCAAAGAGGAGCGGGAGATGCGCATCCGTCGCATCCCGCCATCAGCGCCAGCGATCCGGCGTCACAACGAGGTCCTAGAGCACTGGACGGCGCACTTCATCACCGATCCAGACAGCCGGCGCATCGTCTGGACGTGGGCCTTCAGCATCGTGGCAGGCAAATCATTCGCCCTGTGGATTCGCAGGTCGGGCATGGCGCGAGCCACCGTCTATCGGCATCTCAAGCGTGCTTTGGAGCAAGTTTCACGGTCCGCTGACATTGAGAGCCTAACGCGAGATTTGCCGGGAGAAATTCACCTGAGACAGATCATGGGCGATCAGCCTATAGATTTGCCTACGCTGGACGAACTGCCCACGTCGCCAACCTCATGGTTGGCACCCGGCGAACAGCCCAGCGACCTTCCCGAAAACCGAGACTTCTCCTGGGCCGATAAGCAGGCCAGCAGGCACTCGCGCAAGGTAGCCGAGCGCGAGGCCAAGCGGCGGAAGCTGCTGGGGGTGGAGGGGTGATGGAGCGCGCTAATCGGTCCGCTTCTTGACCGTTTCAAGCGAGTGCTGGGGTAGGATGACCGAGCGCAAATCGAAGGTGCCGGAACTCTCGTTGAACCATTGAACTTCGGTGTGCCCGTTCGCGCTTACGCTCTTAACCGTCATCCATGGCCCCCCTGACTTCAGTTGGACCACGTCGCCGGGCTTGAACTGCTCGTCTGCCATAACTCCCCCCTGATGGTTGTCCCGATGCCCTGCCAGTGCAAAGAGCGCGGACAGGCCACCGTGGCTGGTATCAGGGCGCTGAAAGCCGGGGACGTCAAGGGTGCGGCGCAGCAAGGCCGGTTCATCCTCACCAGCATGGTCCAAGATGCCAAGGCCCTGACCAGCAGGGTAGCGGCAGCGCACCAGAGGCTGGGGCGACGCTAGTGGCAGTGCACCGTGCCGGTGCTGTTGTCCATGTGGCAGCATTTCCCGGGCGGGGAGCTTTTACGGCAGCCGCCACCATGCGCCGAAGCTGTCGAGATTGAGGCTATCGCCAGAAGCGCGGCCATAGCGGTGCCGATCAGTTTCGTCATGTTTCCCCCCCCAATGCGGCTCTCTGGCCGGCAGGGGATCAGACCATGGGCCCGCCGGAGAGTCGATATGGCCGTGAGTATTCAGGTGGACACGTCCGGCATCGATCGGATGGGTAATCTGATGCGCGCCGCAGGAAAGCAGGCACCCCTCGCCATGGTGAGGGCCATCAACCACACGGGCGACAAGGCCCGAACCCAGATGCGCCGGGTGCTGGTCAAGCAGACCGGCCTCAAGGCGACGACCATCAACCGAGCCGTGAAGTCCAAGCGGGCATTCGGCAGTGGCGCATACGAGATCAAGAGCAGGGGCGGGAATGTCCGCCTAATGTTCTTCGGAGCCCGGGAAACTCGTCGAGGCGTGAGCGCCGCTCCATGGAATCAACGAAAGGTCTACGCAGGGACGTTCACGAAAGGGGGCCTGTTCCCCAACCGTGTCGCCCTGAATACCGGTGGCGCTGTCCTCAAGCGCAGAGGCAAAGGCCGCTTCCCCCTCCAGACAGTCAAGAGCGGCCTGTTCATCCCAGAGGAGATGGTGACCGGGGACAGCGAGGCTGCGTTCTACGAAACGGTGCAGCGCGAACTGCCAGCACGCCTCGCACACGAGCTGTATCGCGTCCTCTGACGCCTCTGCCAACTGACGCAGGGGGGCAACACCACCTCGGTGTCGCGCTCCCCGCCCCCATGACGTGTTGCCGAAATGTCGCAATAGCAAAAAGGGACCGTGTTTTGGAACCCTCACGGTGCGGCGGAAGTCCGGCCCGAAATTCGAGCGTTTTTGCCTCCCTGAAAAACGCGTTTTCCTTGTCAGCCGAGGGACGATGGCAAAAGCAGGCGTTTCGGCCGCGATAGTCGGTGGACACCTTGATCTGACCCGCCAGAGGGCCGCCCAGATGGTTGGGGAGGGCATTCTGGTCCGGTTGGCGGACGGATCGTTCGACCTCGACGATTGCCGGCTCCGATACATCCGTTGGCTGCGCGGCGAGGACCGGCGTGCCGCTAAATCTGCCGGAACGGATCGGATGCGCGACGCGCGCGCCGCGGAGATAGAGCAGCGGATGGCCGAGCGCGATGGCCGGATGATCGCCGAGGCCCAGGCCGAGACGCTCCGGATCGTCGATGAGTTCGGTGGGCCACTGAAATCGGACCTGATGGCGCTGCCGGCGCGCGTGACCACGGACATCTCGCTTCGGCGGAAGATCGAGAACGGGATCGATGAAGCCTTCAACGCGGCCGCAAAGCGGGCCGCCAACGCGGCAGACCGCGTGCCAGCGTCTCAATCAGCTCTGGCAGTCGCCTCCGCGACGAAGCCCCGAGGTGTGGGCTGCCGAAAACCGGGTCTACCCGGCAAGCGCGGGCGTCCCCGGTCCTCGTGATCCGGGTCTGACCCCGTACATCATTGCCTTTGAGCGGTTCTTCGACGACCCGCGGTATGAGGTCTGCGCCCTGATCACCGGGACACAGATGTCCAAGACTGACGGCATCCTCGACGTGATGGGGTGGCGGCTCGATACGAAGCCGCGGCCGCAGCTTTATGTCGGGCCATCCAAGGATTTCGTGACTGAGCAGTTCGAGCCCCGGCTCATGAAGCTGTTCGACGAGGCCGAGCGGCTGAAGGATCTGGTGGCGCGGGGCAAGCGCAACAAGAAAACCCGGAAGACGGTGAACGGCGTGTCCGTCCGTCTAGCCTGGGCAGGATCGGCGACTTCGCTGGCGTCTGATCAGGCCGGCGATGTCTATGTCGATGAATACGACAAGATGTCCATCGGGAAGGGCGGCGAGGGCGATCCCTTCACGCTCGCCAAGGCCCGCGCGGACACCTATCGGGACCGCAAGATCGCGGTCACTTCGACACCGAAGCGCGGCAAGGTTGAGGTGAAGCGCGACCCGCGCTCCGGATTGGAGTTCTGGGACGTGGCGGATGCTGGCGACCTCGAAAGCCCGATCTGGGCGAAGTGGCAGGCCGGCACGCGGCATCATTGGGCGTGGCAATGTCCGTCCTGCGACGAGTGGTTCGTTCCGCGCGTCTCGATGCTGAAGACCGACAAGGACGCGACGCCGGCGCAGGCCCGACGCAGCACCTGGCTGGTGTGTCCGCATGGCTGCGTGATCGAGGAAGATCACAAGGTGGAGATGAATGCCCGTGGCCGGTTCGTTGCGCCGGGCCAGATCGTCAACGCTGACGGGGTGGTCGAGGGCGATCCGCCGGACAGCACGATGCTGTCGCTCTGGGTTTCTGGGCTCGCGTCCCCGTTTGTGACGTGGGGCGAGCGGCTTGAGGAGTTGATGCTCGCCGAGATGACCGGCGATGCCGAGGCGCGGCAGGGCGCGGTCAACAAGACCGGCGAACTGTGGACGCCCGATGTCGGCGATCTGCCGGCGTGGGAGAATTTGCGGACGCAGGTCGCCCCGTATCTGGCCGGCCGCGTGCCGGAGGGGGCGCTTTATCTCACCGCCGGCATCGACGTGCAGAAGGGGCGCTTGCCGTTCGTCATCCGTGGCTGGGGCGCTCGCGCCACATCGTGGCTGATCGAGCACGGCGATCTGATGGGCGACACCAGCCAGCCGGACGTTTGGGAACTGCTGGCCGACAAGCTGGCCGAGCCTATCGACGGCATGGTCATCAAGCTGGCGTTCCTCGACTCTGGTTTCCGGCCCGGCAAAAAGTTCGAAGTGCCGGTGAACCGGGTCTATGAGTTTTGCCGCCTCCACCGGAGGTTCGTGTTTCCGTCCAAGGGGTCGTCGCGTCCACTGATGCGGCCACTTGTCAAATCGAACATCGAGGTCACCCAGCAGGGCACATCCTCGAAATATGGGCTCGAACTGATCCGGCTGGATACGGATTATTGGAAGTCCTTCGTCCACGAGCGCATGGCCTGGCCGGCCGAGCAGCTTGGTGCATGGCATTTCCACGCCGAAGTGACGGACGATTACCTGCGTCAGATTGTGGCTGAAGCCCGCACCGTGACCGACAACGGCAAGGTGGTGTGGGTCGAGCGGTCGAAAGAGAACCACTTCCTCGATGCCGAGGCCATGGCGGCCGCGGCGGGGTTCATGCTCAACGTCCACCAGATCCGGCCCGGCGCGCGGCGTTTCGTTCCAGATGAGGACGCGGCGGTGGTCGTGACCGTGCCCGATGTTGTCGCCAGCAAAGCCATGTCGGCAGCCGCGAAGGCGAAGAAGAACCGATTCCGCGAAATGGCCCAGCGCTTCAATCGCTGAACCCCTGAGAGACCTGAATGTCGAGACTGGCGCGCCTCATCAATCGCGGTGCGCGCGCCGTCGTGGCGCGTACTGGCGGGATGGTTGCGCCGCGCGCAGCCTACATGAAAGGCGAGATGTCTTCGTTCTTCGCCGGCTGGCGTCCCGTCCTGCGGGATTCGGCGGACGACGTGCAGGTGGCGTGGGTTGCGGCGACGGCGCGCGCTATCGACGCCTTGCAGAACTCCGGCTGGTTGTCCGGTGGTGTCGACCAGACTGTGGCGTCGACGATCGGCACCGGCCTCGGGCTCATGGCAAGGCCCGATCCGGCCGCGATCGGCTGGACCCAGGCGCAGGCGACAGAATGGCGGAAGGACGTCGAATTACGGTTCGAGGCGTGGTCTAACTCGCCGATGGAGTGCGATCTGGCCGGGCGGATGACGCTGGGTCAGATGACGGCCTCCGCGCTGCGGACCTGGTACGCGACTGGCGAGATCGTTGCCGTTCTGCCGTGGCGCCAGCGCATAGGCGCGGTCTCCGGTACGAAGGTGCAGTTGATTCAGCCACACCGGCTGACACAAACCACCGAGCCATTGAACCGGCTGTTTCAGGGCGTCCGCATGAACGCGGACGGAATGCCGATCGCCTATCGGTTCAACGTCAAGAATCGCTTCCTCGGTGAGAAAGAAATCGAGCGCCCGGCGCGGGATTCGCTCGGCCGACCCTTGGTGATCCATGTGTTCGATGGCGCACCGCAGCAGGTGCGCGGCATCACGCCCATGGCGCCGGCGCTGAAGGTCGTGCGCCAGTATGACCAGTTGGCCGACGCTACGCTGACCGCCGCGCTAATTCAGGCGATCTTTGCTGCCACGGTGGAGAGCGAGGCGCCGACACAGGACGTGCTTCAGGCACTTCAGGACGAGGGAGAGCAGGCGACCACGCAAGGCGTGGGGCCCGCCACCATTGAGGGCCTGATTGCCGCCCGTGCTGGCTGGTACGACGGGACACAGATCGACCTCGGCGTTCACGGCAAACTCGCTCACATGTTCCCGGGCGAAAAGCTGAAGTTCAATCGCTCGGAGCATCCGAACAGCACTTATGAGGCGTTCGCGAAGTTCTTGTTGCGGGAAGTCGCCCGGTGCCTCGGCGTCACCTATGAGACCCTCACGGGCGATTACACCAACGCGACCTATTCCTCGGTCCGGATGGCGACCTCCGAGGCGTGGAAGGTCATCCTGTATCGCCGGGAGATGATCGCCGGGCGGTTTCTCCAGCAGGTCTATAGCGCTTGGTTGGAGGAGGAGATCGACGCGGGCCGCATCCCGTTCCCCGGCGGCATCGAGGCGTTCATTTTGAAGCGCGCGCTGGCGACCCGTGCTGCATGGCGCGGCCCGGCCAAGCCGACCGCAGATGAGCTGAAGTCCGCCAAGGCGAACGAGATCAACCTTCGGATGAAGGTGACCACGCGGGCGGAAATCTGCGCCGAGAACGGACAGGACTGGGAAGACGTCGACGAGCAGGAGGCGGCCGAAATCGCCAATCGCGAACGGCTCGGCCTCCCGCCGGTGATGCTCGATGGCCAACAGGTCCAGCTACCAGACCCTGAAGAAGAGCGAGAAGCGGCCTGATGCCTGTCGTGGACTGGAGTGATCCCTGCGCCCGCTACGAGGCGCTGCGGGATGCCTATTACCGTGCCCAGACCGGCGGAGCCGAAACGCTGATCCGCTACCGCACCGACAGCGGTGAGCGGGAGGTTCGATACGCGCAAGCCAACATCTCGGTACTCCGGGCGGAGATGGATCGTGCCCAGGCGGAGTGTGCCGCCAAGAACGGGCAGGTGGTGCCGCGGCGTCGCTTCGCCATCCGCGCCGGTGCGCGAAGGATTTGTCCATGAGTGCAGAATTAGCGACGCGACTGCTGAACCGCCCGCTGTTGGTTCATCCGCTGCGGGCGGAAGTGCTCGCCTATGTGCTGCACGAGCGCATCGGAATATCAGCGGAGCCGCTGTCTCCGGACGCCAGCGCCTTCATGGGTTCGCATCGCCGGGAGGACGGCGGTGTTCGTTTGTCTCGCGCGGCCAATGGCGTGGCTCTCGTCCGGGTGACCGACACACTGGTGAACAAAGGCGCGTGGCTGAACGCGAGTTCGGGCTTGACGTCCTACGAGGGCATCGCGGCGCAGATCCGCGACGCGGCCGCCGACAAAGACGTCCATGCGATCCTGCTGGACATCGACAGCCCCGGCGGCGAGGCCACGGGCATGTTCCGACTTTCTGAGCTGATCCAGCAGGTGAAGCAGCAGAAGCCGGTCGTGGCGTTCATCGACGACATGGCGGCCTCCGCCGCCTACGGGATCGCCAGCGCGGCCACGGAGATCGTGGTGTCACCAACCTCGATTGTCGGCTCCATCGGCGTCGTTCTGCTGCATGTCGACCGCTCTGGCGAACTGGCCCAGAAGGGCGTGCGTCCGACGCTGATCCATGCCGGTGCACACAAGGTCGATGGGAACCCGTTCGGCCCGCTGTCGAAGGAAGTTGAAGCCGACATGCAAGCCTTCGTCGGCAAGTTCTACGGCCAATTTCTCGACACCGTAGCAGATGGGCGGGGCGCTCGTTTCAGCCGAGAGGCTGCGCAGGCGACCGAAGCCAAGACATTCGTGGGCGCCGATGCCGTGAAGCTCGGTCTCGCGGACCGTATCGCCACGCTTGATGAAGTTTTGTCCGGCCTCCGGGCCACCACCACGGGCTCGACCCGGACCACCTCCAACGGGAGAACACCTATGTCCCATGACAATCAGACCGCCGGCATCACCCAGGAAGCGCACACCGCCGCAGTTTCAGCGGCTCGTGATGAAGGCGTCCGCGCCGGCACCGAGGCTGCCCATGCCCGTCTGTCCGCCATTCTCGCCGATGATCGGACGAAGGGTCGCGAGCGCGCTGCCATGACTCTGGCATGCAAGTCTCCCTCGATGTCGGTCGACGACGTCTGCGCTTTCGTCGCGGAGAACGCCGCCCCGTCCGCTTCACTCGCGGCCCGCGTCGGTGGCGAGCACACCGAGGCTCTGCCCGAGGGCGGCACCAAGCAGAGAGCCGACGAGCCGGACTTCCTCGCCCGCGCCAAGCAGCGCTACGGCGTCGCCTGACGCCTCCTAAACCCCCGAAACCACCTCATAGGAGGCCAACATGGCTCTCGTTCTCGACAACCCGAAGCGCGTCACCGACGTCGTGAAGATGGACACCCCGCTCTATACCCGGGAGGAAGTTGTCATTCCCTCCGGTGAGGGCGTGCTCGAAATGGGCACTATCCTCGCGCGTGTGACCGTCGGCAGCGCGTCCTCCGCACCGAAATCCGGCGGCAACACCGGCAACGGTACGTTCGTTCTCGACCCCACGACTCCGGTTCTCGCGGGTGCCAAGCCGGGCATCTACTCGGCGCGGTTCACCACGACCACGAGCATTCGGCTCGAAGGGCCGGATGGCAACGTCCTCGGCGACACCGCTATTGGCGGCACCACAGGCAACAGCGTCGCGATCGACGAGCAGATCAAGGCGCTGGTCACCCAGGGTGCGACCCCCTTCGCGGTCGGCGACGGCTTTGACATCACCGTGGCGGTTGGCAGCGGCAACTACATCGGCCTGCCTCTCACCGGCCCCAACTCCAAGTCGGCGGCCGGCGTGCTGATCAGCAATGTCGACGCCACCAGCGCCGACGCCAAGGGCGTGATCATTGCCCGCGGTCCGGTCGAAGTGGTGAACACCGGTCTGATCTGGCCGGACACCATCACCGACGCCGACAAAGCAGCCGCCATCGCTGCTCTTGAGGCGCGCGGCATCGTCATCCGGCGCGCCGCGTAACAGCGGCTCGCCTCCACCTTCCTGCGAAAGCGGCCGCTCGCGGCCATCTATGGAGAATCCAACATGAGCACCGTGCTCCAGATTTTCGCGAGCAACCAGTTTTCGGCTCGCGTCCTCACTGAGGTCATCAACGTCGTCCCGAACAACGTCAACAAGATCGGCAATATGGGGCTGTTCCCCGTCCGGCCGGTCCCGACGACGTATGTCCGGCTTGCCTATCGCGATGGTGAGATCACCATCCTGCCGGTTAGGGAGCGTGGTGCGCCGTCGACCAAAAATACCCGCCGGGGTCCGAAGTTCATCCACTTCGACATCCCGCACATCCCCCATGGCGATGCTGTCATGGCGCTGGATATCCAGAACCGCGTCCGCCTCGGCGAGCCCGGGGCCTTCGAGCGCGCGCAGGACCTCGTGAATGAGGTTCTGGAGAACATGACCACCAAGCACTACCGCACCCTCGAACATATGCGAGTCGGTGCGATCAAGGGCGAGATCATCGACGCCGACGGCACGGTGATTTACGATCTGTTCGACGAGTTCGGAATCACCCAGAAGGTGGTGGACTTCGACCTCGGCAACGCGAACTCCGATGTCAGCGCCAAGATCGTGGAGGTGCTGCGCCACATCGAGGACAACCTCAATGGCGAGACCTTGAGCGGCGTGCGCGCACTGTGCTCCCGTGAGTTCTTCGATGCCTTCATCAGCCACCCGAAGGTGAAGGAGGCGTATGACAAGTACGCCTCCGCCCAGGAACCGCTCCGGAACGATGTCCGCAAGGGCTTCGTCCACAAGGGCGTCGTCTGGGAGGAGTACCACGACGTGTTCTCCTACCTTCAGGACGACGGCAGTTCGGTGAGCCGCCGGGCGGTCGCCGCTGGCGATTGCCACTTCGTCCCGCTGGGCACGACCGCCACCCAGACCTACACCGCGCCGCCGGATTTCCTCGACGACGCGAACATCGCTCCGCCCGCTGGCAAGCTGATGTACGCCAAGCAGGAGCGCATGAAGTTCGACAAGGGCATCGAAATCCACACCGAGAGCAACCCGCTCCCGATTGTGAAGCGCCCGGCGCTGCTGGTGAAGGGCACTCTCACCTAAGCCGGACCCACCTCTACGTCCTCGCAAACCGCCGGCCTCGCGCCGGCGGTTGCGTTTCAGCCATCAGAAAGGCCCCACCATGCGGATCAAAATGCTTCGCGACCATGAGTTCGCGGTCGACGTGAACACCCGCCGGCGACTGCCGAAGGGCTTCGTCTTCAACCTGGCCGATGACACCGCCAAGGAGATTGTCAAATCCGGCGTGGGCGTGGCGGTCGATATGCCCGCGGGCGATGGCGAGGAAGTCGACCTCTCCAAGCTGAAGAAGGACGATCTGGAGGCGCTGGCGGCCGAGCGCGGAGTCGACATCTCCGAGGCCAAGACCAAGGCCGAGATCGTGGCCCTGCTTGAGGCGGCGGAAGCGGACTGATGCCGTCTCCGTTTGCGGCCCGCGACGCGAAGCTGTCCGGGGCAATCGACAATGCGTTCGGCGAGGCATTGACCCTCGCCGGGCGCCGGCAGGTGGCTGATGTCAACCTGCCACGGGACGAAGACCCTGATCGCTTGCCGATGCTGGTTGTCGGAACATTCGATGACGCAACCGGTACGATTTATCCCAACGCGCGCGGCTACGCCTCCGATCATGCCTACCAGCGCGCGGCGTCGAAGCCTATCGCGACCATTGATGATGCACTTTTGACCTGGCAGCCTCGGGATGGGGACCTCCTGACCAGAGTGTTCAATGGCGCGGTCTATGAGATCGCTCGCGTCCAACCCGACGGCTATGGGCGGACGGTTCTAACGCTGACGGCGAAGAAATGAGCCTTGCCCGCACCGCAGTCCGGCTTCTGGCCGTTGGCGTGATGACCGGGACGGATGGCGCGCGGCCGACAATCGCGGGCCCTCGGGTCTATGACAGCCGGATATCCGACCTCGCGCCGGAGACGTTCGCGGAGGACGCAAAGCCGGTCCTGTTGGTCCTCACTGACGAGGATTCGGGCGAGGCGTTGAGCGACGCCAATGGGGGCCCGCCGTTCCGTCGCCTTATCGAACTCGTCATCGAGATGGCGATGGTCGAGCGCCACAAGGTCGGGGACGGCTATGTTGTCGGCTATCCCGACACAGACGCTCGGCTGGAAGCATCGCTCGATCTGCTGGAGCATCAGGTTCTCGACGTGCTGGGGAATGGCACAACCGACGCCGCCCTGACGTTCCAGAGCCACATCCGAGTTTGGCGGCGCGCCGCACATCGGCAGGTGACCGATGACGCCGGCGTCAAGATGGCCTGCCGCATCCTGAGCCTCACCTGCGAGATCAGCGACGATCAGGGTGGTCCGATGCCGGGGGCGACCGGTCTGGACCGGCTGCCGGAACCGCTCCGCACGGTGGCGCACGTCCTGCCGCCGGGTTCCGGTGGCGCGAACACCTGCTCCACGCTGGCTGCTGCGATCAGCGCGCAGCCCGATATCAGCGTCCCGTTCGAGGGGGTCGACTGGCGCTTCGACGCCGGCACCGAGGACAAGGACGAGCACGTCGTGGTCGGCAAGACCGACTTCGACCAGCCCTGAGGATCATCATGGACACCGTCTATGTGAAGCCGGCACCCGGTGGGCGTGTGCGGCAGCCCGAACGCGCGGGGCGCGTTATGCCCGAGGAGGGCGACCACGTTCAGCGCGATGCCTATTACGAGCGGCTTATCCTGGGCGGCGATGTCGTCGTCAGTGAGCCGCCGTCTTCTATCCCGAACGATTCCGAACGACCTGCGGCGCGCTCGCGTCGGAAGGAGGATTGATCATGGCCGTTGCCTTCAACACGATCCCGTCCAACCTGCGCGTCCCTCTGTTCTACGCCGAGATCAATGCAGGTCAGTCGCCCTATCAAGGCCCCAGCCGTCTCCTGCTTGTCGGCCAGAAGACCGCTGGCGGTTCCGCCCCTGCGGATGCGCCGATCCGTCTCGATGGTGATCCCCAGTCGCTGGCCGGCGCCGGCTCGATGCTCGCCGAGATGGCGATCTGGGCTCGGCAGAACCATCCGTTCGGCGAAATCTGGCTGCTGCCGATTGCCGATCCGGCCGGCGACGCCCAGACCTTCACGGTGACGATCGCAGCCGGCATCGCGGGCAAGTCGGGCACTCTGGTGCTGTATGTGGCCGGCGAGAAGGTGCAGGTGGCCGTTACCACCAGCGACACCAACGCAACGGTTGCCACGAACCTGGCCGCAGCCATCAATGCCGGCTACCACAAGTTCGATCGGCCGCTGACCTTCCCCGTCATTGCCACCGTGGCGTCCAACGTCGTGACTCTGACCGCACGGAACGCGGGTGTGCTGGGCGGAAAGATCGGCATCGACAAGGACCTGGTTGGCGACGAGGGGCCGCTTCAGCAGTATGCCACCATTGCCGCCGGCGCCCCCGGGACCGGTACGCCCTCGCTCTCCGCGGGCTTTGCCTCGCTGGGTGATACCGAATTCGACTGGATCGGCGCGCCCTATGCGGACCCGACTTCGCTCGCCGCGGTGGCGTCGCTGCTCAATGCCACGTCCGGCCGGTGGTCGCCGCTCCAGCAACTGTACGGCCACTACGTCACCTCTCTGTTCGACAGCTTCGGCAATCTCGCCAGCGCGGGCTCTGCGCTGAACGATCCGAGTGTATCCGTGATGGGCGTGGTGAACTCCCCGTCGCCACCCTGGCGCTGGGCTTCGGCACTGGCCGCCCGCATCGCGTTCGACAAGAACCTTGGCGGTGAAGTCGATCAGGCGTACCGGCTCAGCCAGCCGCTTCAGACGCTGGAATTGCTCGGCATTGTCCCGCCGAAGTCCCGGTTCAACTGGTTCTCGATTCAGCAGCGCAACCAGCTCTACCAGGATGGCATCAGCGGGTTCCGGGTGACGGCCGACGGAAAGGTGCTGATCGACCGCATCCTGACGACCTATCAGGTCAATTCATGGGGTCAGCAGGACATCACCTGGCTGGACGTCGAGACCCGGGCGCAGGTGGTCTATTTCACGCGCTTCATGCGGCAGAGGATCACCCAGATCTATGGGCGTATGGCGCTGGCCAGCGATGGGGCTGAGGGGCGGCCGGGCATCGTCACGCCGCGCATGCTCAAGGCTGAATGTGTCATCGCCTACAAGATGCTCGAGGCCGGTGGTCTGGTCGAGAAATCGGATTTGTTCGCCGAGAGCCTGGTCGTTGAACGGTCCGCCGATCCGAATCGGGTCAATGCGTACCTGCCGATCGACGTGGTGAACCAACTCCGCGTCTTCGCGGCCAACGTCACCACCTTCCTCGAATACGCCGCCTGAGCGCGGCGCGTCCCCATCTCGATTTAGGAGGTTCTCATGCATATCAGTGGCGGCCGCGTCGCAATCACGGTCAATGGCATCGTGTATCGCGCCCGCGGCGAGGTTTCGATCAGCACGGCGAAGATGACGGGCTCGGTCGGCACCAATCAGGACGGCTCGGTGTACAAGACCATGACGCCGAAGCCGGTATCGGTGGAATGCTCCTTCGACCGGCTGGTTGACAATAACGGTCGCCGCGTCAAATGGGACCAGACGATGCTGCTCGCCAACAACATCGGCGTGGTGGTGGTCGAAATGGACACCGGCCGGCAGCATCTCATCACGAATGCGACGTTCGTCGGGGACCCGGTCGAGAACGTGACGACCGGCGAGGTCACCGGCGTCTCGCTGGCCGGGGAATCCTACGAAGTGATCGAGCGCTGATATGCGGGACCAGGTCACCATCCAGCTCAAGAAGCCTCTGTCTTCGCCTGCCGGCCCGGTCAATCGGATCGTCATGCGCGAGCCGACCTTCGACGAATATCTCCAGATCGGAGATCCGCAAACCGTGGCGATGTCCGCGGAAGGTACGCCCTTCGTGGTCGAGAATACGGAGGTCATCAAGCAGTATTTCGCGGTCTGCCTAGTGGAGCCGAAAGAGGTCGAGGTGCTGTCGCAGGCCAGCGCTTATGTCGCCCGGGAGGTGAAACAGAAGTTCCTGGGTTTTTTCCAACCCGACACGACGGAGGAAGAAGCCTCCGAGACCTCGCCGACGAGCTCGTCTTCGGAGGTTTGAACGTCGGGCTGGCCAGCGTGATGCCGCTCACGCTGTCTGAATTGCAGTATTGGCACCACCGCGCGGTGCTCTGGCTCAAAAAGAACCCTCGCCGGTGACGCATGGCCAAGATCATTGAAGCCAAGGCGCGGATTACCGGTCAGGAGACCCTGTCTCCCGTTCTCGACAAGTTGTCGAAGAAGCTCGACCAACTCGGCAAGAACAGGGGGATGGCCAAGCAGGTCGATCAGGTCTCGGCCTCCCTGAAGGGCGTTCAGGCCCAGATGACGGCCATCGACAAGTTCATGGCCGCCAAGTCGGGCTTCAGCGCAGCGAACACCAAATTCCGCGAAATGCAGGTCGCGGTCGAGCGCGCGGCCCGAGCGATGAAAGCGGGCGAGGGTCCGACCAAGCAACTGGCGCGGGACTATGAGCGCGCACAGCGTGCCGTGTCGAATGCGGCGAAGGCGTTCGAGTCCCAGCGCACGGCTTTTGCCGGCGCGCGCCGGGCTCTGGAAGGCATGGGTATCCCGGCCCGCAAGGCGGCGCAGGCGCAGGATCAATTGCGGGCCGCAGTGGAGCGCACGAACGCTGCGCTGGTCCGTCAGGAGCGGTTCGGCCGTACTCGGCAGATCGCCGGCAACGTCGCCGGCACCGTTGGCATGCTGGGCGGTCTTGCTGCCGGCTATCAGACCCGCAACGTGGCGAAAAAGGCTGTCACCAGCGCGGCCGAGTTCGACATCGCCGTTCGGAAGCAGCGGGAGCTGACTGAGGGCAACATCAGCCGTCAGACCCAGGCTGACATTCTGATCCCGCAGGCGAAGCGGATCGGCCAGGAGACGCAATTCACGAATATCGACGTGGTGCAGGCGCAGACGGCGTCGATGCAGGGCCTTCCGACCGGCATAACGGGACAGATCCGGGCTGAGGTCGCGGCCGGGATCATGGAGAACGTCAAGCACTACGCTATCGCCATGGAGACCGACCTGAAGCAGGCGGCGGAAACGGTTCGGACCTATCTCCAGACCACCGGAAAGGACATCTCCACCAAGGAAAAGGCCCTCCGGGAAAGCCAGCTTGCGGTCAACCGCATCATGCGAATGGCGAAGCTGGGTGGCATGTCGGCTGATGACGTGCCGCAGTATCTGAAATATGGAGCCGGTGCGAACAGCGTCGTCGGCGTGTCCGAGGATGCATTCCTCTCCATTGGTGCACTGGCTCGGCGCGGTGGCATTCCCGGCCAGGAGGCCGGCGTGTTCATGCGGCAGGTCGCTGGCAAGCTGGCTGCGCCGACGAAGAAGGGCCGTTCCGCGATGCTCGCGGCCGGCATCAACTATGACAACTATATCCGGATGCCGGATCGGCTGGACGTCGGCCGGCTTGAGACGCAGTTCAAGCAGGACATCGGCATCAGCTTCAATGACCGGGTTCGCAAACGGCTTGAGAAGGTCCTTTCCGATCCAGCGGCGATCGAGGACCGGGGAGCATTCACCGAAGCAGTCACCAAGGCGACGTCGTCGCTGTTCCCGGTGACCAAGAAAGGAAAGATTGCGGCTTCCGACCGGGCCAAGATCGCCAAGGCGGCTGGGACGTTTCACAACTTTTCTGCGCAGAGCATCGATGCGCAGGGGCTGCTCGACAAGCTGATGGCGTCGAACCTGAGTCTGGCTCAGATCAATTCGATCTTCGACTATCGGCAGGGCGGCCGCTTTGCGGTCACCCAGCGGATGCGAGACGAATACAACGAGTCCCGCGGGGCATTGCGGGAAACGGACAATGATCCGAACTTCGCGAAAAGCCGCGCCGACGAGATCATGGCGGGCCTGGGCGGTGCTCTCGAAAACCTCAAGGGATCGATTGAAAACCTGACCTTGTCGATCGGTGAAGCAAACGAGGGCCTCCTCAAGGTCTCGTTCGACAAACTCGGAAATGCCTTCGACTGGCTGTCCAACCTGCCGAAGCCCGTCATGCAAGGCGCGTCGCTCACGGCTGGCGGCCTCGGCCTCGCGGCCGGCGGCATGGCCATGTACAAGCTCTGGAACGGCTTCGGGCTGTCTGCCTCCGCTGTTGCACTCGACGGTGCTGCCGCGGCGCTGACAGGCGCTGCTGTGACGCTCAAGGGCGGGGGAGTGGCTGCTGGTGCCGCGGGTGCTGGCGGCGCTGCTGCTGCCGGCGGAGCCGCGGGTGGCGCTGCTGGCTGGGGTGCCCGGCTTGCCGCTATGGGTGGCGCTGCGGTGCCGTTCCTCACCAACCCGATAACGATAGCCGGTGGCGTGGCGGTTGGCGGCTTGGGCGGTGCCCGGCTGATCAACTATCTCGATCCCGAAGGGGCTTCGCAGGAGGCCACGCTTCGGGCTCGGAATGCCGCTCGCCGGCGCGGAGGCATGGTCGAGGCGTTCAACTCCGACCGCGCGCGGCTGGGGTTGCCGTCTCTTGGTGCTGCACCGGCATGGCCTGCGATGGTGAGCGGCGGCCAAATCCCGACGCAGGCGCAGTTGACCGGATCGGCCGAGGTGCGCGGTGAGGCCAGCCTAAAGGTCGAGGTGCAGGCCAGCAGCAACTTGTTGCAGATCGTGGAGACCATGCGGCAGGTGCCGATTGGTCTCAGCGGCATGTACAATGCCAACGGCCCCGGCAGCACAGGCAAGTCATCGCCCGACGCGGCCGCTCCGCAGAATAGCTGGGGCGGTGCGGTCGGCCCGCGGTAGGAACGGACATGGCTCGCAACTGGCTCACCACGCTCTGGGCAGCGTCTTTCAGGGGCGTGCCGTTCCAGACCGAGACGGATTCCGTGGGTGGCGGCCGCCGTGTTGTCGCCCACGAATTTCCGATGCGGGATGACCCGTTTCTCGAGGATCTGGGGGAGTCGAAGCGGTCGTTCGATCTGACTGCCTATGTAGCCTCGGACAATGCGGACGGCGAGGCGGCGGCGCTGATCGCCGCATGTTCGCAGCGCGGGCCGGCGATCCTTGTCCTTCCGCTGGAAGGGCCGATCACCGTCCGGTGCTTGGAGTTTTCCCGGTCTCGGGAGAAGGACCGGGCCGGCAAGGTCGCCTTCACCCTGAAATTCCTGCGGCAGGGCGCGGCGTCATCGCTGCTCTCGGTCGCGTCTTTGGCGAATCTGGTGTTCGTCGCGGCCGATGCGCTGGTCGGGATCGCGTCCGCGAACTATGCCCAGTCCGTCACCGTGGCGGGGCAGCCTGAACAGGTGGTTTCGGCCGCGGTGTCGGCCATTCAGGACGGTGCTGCGACGTTCGACGCTCTCCGGACCTCGGAGCCCGTGGACGTTGCCGTCAGCGCGACCCAGAGAGACGCCCTACAGGCGATCTATGACACGGCCGGCATCTTGGTCGGGTCCGATCCGGAGGCGGTTGCAGCGGCCCTGACGGGCTCTGCGCAGGCCATTGGCGACGGCATGTCCGGAGAGGCCGCAGTGCGGGCCTTCGGGCCGGTCGTGGACTCCTTGGTGGCTGAGCGCGCGCCGTCGTATCCGACGCGCAATGCCCGCCGGGCTGACGCCAATCGGGTGGCCGGATATCGTGTTGCGCGGCTCGCCGGCATCACCGCATATGCCGAGGCCGTGGTGCGAGTGTCGATCACGGATCGGCCGGCCGGCATCACCCTGCGCGCCGATGTGGCGGAAATGTTCGAGCGTGAACTGAACGGCCTGCGCGGTGGCGACATGGCGCTGAACACGGCGTTGGTGGACCTGCGGAATGTGACCATCGACTATCTGTCCCGGGCGATCCTCGACGCCGCACCGGTGGTGACGGTGGAGGCCAATGCGGTTCTGCCGAGCCTCTGGTGGGCCTTCCGGCTGTACCGGGACCCGCTGCGGTCTCGGGAGATCGCGGCGCGGAATCTCGTGCCGCACCCATCATTAATGCCGACGAAGTTTGAGGCGCTTGCCCGCTGATGTTCGACCCTCGCAATCCGTTCGCCTCGGGTATCCGTGGCGAGCCCGAGGTGGTGTCGGTGCTGGTGGGCGGACAGCGGTACACCGCCTTCACCCGGACGCAGGTGCGCGCTGCATTTGACGAGGCGGCTCGGTCGTTCCGATTGGAGGTTGCAGCCGAGCTGGGCGCCAGCGCGACCAACGCGGTGTTCGCGACCGGCACGCCGGTGCAGATATTCATCGGCGGCGACCTGGTACTCGATGGGTTCATTGAGCAAAAGCAGCCCAACTTCGACGCTGACAGCGCGTCGATCGCCGTGAGTGGCCGGTCCAAGTCGGCGGACCTGATCGACAGCAGTGCGATGCACGATACTGGGTCCTTCGAGGACGAGACGCTGGACGAGATCGGCAATGCGATTTCGGACGGTCTATCCGCGAAGTTCCTGACAGACGAGCAGTTGGAGCAGATCCCGCGCTATCAATTGACGCCGGGCAAGAGCGTGTTCCGCACCGTGGAGGAACTGGCCCGCCAGCAGGGTCTCACTATCACCGGGATGGCAGATGGGAACGCCAAGCTGGCGAAGGCCGGCAAGGAGCGCCACGCCGGAGGATTGTTCGAAGGCAAGAACATCAAAGCGGGTTCGTCGGATCACAACGAAAGCAACCGCCACAGCCGCTACATTGTGCGGGGGCAGCGGCCTCTGGACCACGGTGTGGATGCGCTGGAGATCGAAGCCATTGCCCGCGACGCTCAAGTTGGTCGAAATCGGCCGGTTGTGATCATCGAGCGGGAAGACACTTCCAAGGAGCGCGCCAGGACACGGGCGAAGAACCGAAAGGATCGCGCGGCGGGTAACGGCCTGAAAGCGCGGATCACGGTGCCGGGCTTTCGCGATGACACCGGCACGCTCTGGACGCCGGGCCATCTGGTCTGGGTGGAGTCCCCGTTTCTCGACATCGCGCAGGACATGCTCGTCGAGAGCGTGGACTACGGGCAGGACTCCGGAGGATCGCTTACCGCGCTGGCGCTCGTCGATCCACGGGCCTATGGCGGGAAGGGCGGAAAGGGCAACAAGTCCGGCGACGAGTGGTCGATGGACGACAGCGACGCCGAGTGAAACATGTCATTTGAGATCGACGAGGCGTTGCGGGGTGTCCTCCGCCGCGCACGCATCACGGCGGTCAATGACGACGGCACGCAGCAATTTGTCGATCTGTCCGGGCTGAGAGCCGACAAGCCTCGAAACATCCTGCGCGTCCAGCAGCACGGGCTGTCCAGCAATCCACCTTCGGACGCCGAACTGGTGCTGATGGGCCTGGGCGGGGCTGGTGACCGTCAGGTGGCGCTCGGCGGCGAGCACCGGGAGCACCGTCCGAAGGGCCTGCCTTCGGGCGGGACAGCCCTCTACGACGCGCACGGCAAGATTTTGAAGATGGTCGAGGACTCGACCGAGTTCGACGCCGGCGGCAAGCCGGTCACGATCAAGAATGCCTCGACCGTCAGGATCGAAGGCGCCGAAGACGTAGCCATTGGCGTCGGCACGCGATGGGTGCGGATCAGGCCGCACCGCATCGATCTCGCAGTGAAGACGCCGACCGAGCAGGCTGACCATAAGATGGTCACAGAGGCCGGTCCGTCTGACGTGATCTGGGGAAGGATTGACTGATGCGGGTCCGGATCAGCGAGGGCAGCGATCCGCAGCCGCAATTGCTCATAGACAGCGTGTGGTCGCCCGAGAACGGCTTTGCCGATTGGGCGGTTGCGGGGCCGAACGAGACGCTGAACCGCGGTGGCCTGCAAGCCACGGCCGCGCTGCACACGGCGGTGGTGCTGGCGCTGTTCACGGATCGCAGGTGCCCGGACGATCACCCGCTGCGAAAGTATGTTGGAGACGGCGATCCCCGGGGCTGGTGGGGCGATGCCGTCGATGTCCGCGTCGATCTGTTCGAGGACGAATTGGGCTCGCTGCTCTGGACGCTGGAGCGGGCGGTCTTGACCGAGGACACCCGCCGGTGGGCTCAGAGGCTCGCCGAGGAAGCATTGGCGCCGCTGATCCGACAGGGCGCGGTGGTCCGGATCGACGTGCAAGCCGAGGCCAGACAGGCGCTCAACCGTCTCAATCTGTACGTCCAGCTTTATGGCCGGGATGGCACCCGGAAATACGAGCATCGCTTCGAAGATATCTGGCGTCAGGTGGCGACATGAGCTTTTCCATCCCGACGCTGCCGCAGCTTTTGGAGCGGTCGCGCCAATCGCTCCGCACCAATCTGCCGGGCACCGACGCCTGGGTGTGGCCGAACAACCTGAACGTCGTCGCGAAGGTGTTCGCGGGCATCGTGTTCGAGGTATTCGCTTTCGCGGAATACATCTCGCGCCAGATGTTCGCCCAGACGGCCGACGGTGACAGCCTTGACCGTCATGGGAACGAATATGGGATGCCGCGCCTCCCGGCGGAGCCCGCACGCGGCGTGGTGGTGCTGACGACGACGGGGCCGGTGACAGTCGAGCCGAGCGCCGTGTTCGAGCGGGGCGATGGCGTGCGGTATCGCAGCCTCACGCCTGCCAGCATCGGCGGGACCGGCACCCTTGAGGTCGAGGTGGTTGCCGTCGCCAATGGCAAGGCGGGATCGCTAGACGCTGGCGCGCCGCTCGCACTGGTGGCCGGCGTTACGGGCCCGGCGACTGCGGTGGTCGGTGCGGGCGGGATCGTCGGCGGTGCCGATGTCGAGGACGACGAGGCTTATCGCCAGCGCATCCTGTTCAGGAAGCGGTATCCGCCTCACGGTGGATCAGCCTCCGACTATGTCATGTGGGCCAAGTCGGTTTCCGGCGTGTCCCGCGTATTCGTCGAGCGGCTATGGGCCGGCGCCGGCACCGTGCGGATCTTCGTGCTGATGGACGACCTCTATCCCCATGGCATCGCCCCAGACGGCGAAGTGGCGCGCGTGGCGGACTATATCGCGGCGGTGTGCCCAGCCGGGGCCATGGTCACGGTGGCGGCTCCAACGCCCGTCCCGGTCAACATCACGATCACCGGCCTTGAGCCCGACACGACGTCCGTGCGGGAGGCCGTCCTGTCCGAACTGCGGGACGCCTTCGCGCGCGAGTCTCGCCCAGCCGGGACAGACACCACACACGGCGGAATGTCCTTCCTTTCCGTCCCCACGTCGTTCTCGCGGTCGTGGATCTGGCAGGCGGTGGCGAACGCGACCGGGGAGACACGTCACATCGTCACGGCACCCGCCGCTGACGTGACGCTCAACCCAGGAGAGATTGCCACCCTCGGGACTGTGACGTTTGCCTGATGCGCTGCCCCACGCTCCCAGAAAGCATCGCGGCGACCGTCGCGCTGCTGCCGCGCGGCCGCGCATGGCAGAACCATGAGGCGACGCCGCAGGAGTTTGTTGATCCGCCGTTCATGCCGGTGGCCTTCAGCGCGCCTGGGTTTCAGACGGAGCACAAGCCCGGGACGATCCTCTACCGTTTCTGGTCCGCCATCGGCGCCGTGCGCTGGTGGTTGGAATCTCGCCTGTGTGCACTCCGCGAGGAGTTTTGGTGCGCCAGCAAGACGGAAACCCACAACGAGTGGATGGCCGAATATGGCCTTCCTGACCCGTGCGACCCGTTTCCGGACCTCTGCGCGAAGGTCTCCGCCATCGGCGGCACGCGCTGCGAATACTACCAGGCCGTCGCCGCAAGGGCGGGCTGGGCCATCGAATGCATGGACGGCACCGTTCAGTGCGGTGCGCAGACAGGCTGTGACGAAGCTGGTGACGCACAGACGGGCTATTCCCGAAAATCCGGCTTCTTTATCGTCGTCTACCTTGGCGACAGCCCGTCGTTCTATGGCGGCGGCGAGACCCAACCTCAAACCGGATTGATAAGCGCCGGTGAGGCCATGGCCTGCGACGCACCCGACATCACCGGCTTGCGGTGCCTCATCGAGCGCATGGTCCATGCGCACCTCGAAGTGAACTACATCCTCGTTTCGTAAGGCGGAACCGATGCCCGATATCCTTGGCCCGAGTTCGACGAACGCTGTCACGAGTCGCCCGTCCGGAGAACCGCGTGGCGATCTTGATACGTGGTTCAAGGACTGCACGTCCCCGACCGCGAAGGACGGAACCGTCATCCCGGCGCAATTCCTCAATGACGTGCTGGCTCAGCTTCGTGTTGCATTCGACTATTCCGGGATTCTCCGGAATAACGCGGACGATATGCTTTGGCGGGCCATGCAGTCCGTGGGCCTCCGCTACGGGCAGGACACGGGCTCGGTGAATGCTGCGGTGGTGACGTTCTCACCGGCGGTGACGGCGCTCGGCGCTGGCCTCGCGGTGCTGGTCCGCGTCGCCTACGCCAACACTGGCCCCATGACGCTGACCGCCAATGCGATGGCACCGAAGAACTGGTCGTTGCCGGATGGCTCGCCGATCCCGTCGGGAGCGTTGGCGCCCGGCATGATCACGATGTCGGTCTACGATGGTGCCAAGTTCCAGTTGCTGTCACGCTCCTTGGGCTCCACAGGCGGCGGGGCGTCGCGGTACGCGCCGGGCGAACTGGTCATCGCGACTGGCAATGCTCCGCTGGCCGGCACACTCAAGGCCAACGGGCAGGTCATCAACCGCGCCGATTATCCAGCTCTCTGGGAGTACGCAGCCGCCTCTGGCCGGATCGTCACGGATTCGGTCTGGCTCGATGCCGGGCAAAACTCATGGGCGGCCTATTCGTCCGGCAATGGCACGTCCACCTTCCGACTTCCCGATCTGCGCGGTGAGTTCATGCGCATGTTCGCAGATGGTCGCTCTGGTGTCGATGCTGGTCGCGCGCTCGGGGCTGCGCAGGCGGACATGGTCAAGCAGCACACACACGGCGTGGACCTTGGCGGCAGCTATGTGACGGCCGGTGCAGGCGCTGACTACGGCAAGATCGGCAACGGTGATGTGAACGCCGGCGCTGGCAATTTCTCGGGCGCGACGATCACGCCCTTTGGGGGCGCCGAAACCCGGCCGCGCAACTTCGCCGGTCTTGCCTGCATCGCCTACTGATCACACCTATATTGAGGCAATCCGATGGGTATTCAGGTCAAGCATCTGTTCACTTCCCTTTCGGCGGATGGGAATTGGCAAGGTGCCGTTCAGCCATCGAATTGGAACGAAGCGCACGATGTAGAACTGACCGGCCCGCTCGCGCTGCTGGATCAGGTAGCGCCAGCGGCGGGGCAAGTTCCCTACTTCAACACAACTTCCTCAATGGGTTTGGCCGCGCTCACTGCTGTGGGGCGAGGCATACTTGGCGCGCCCTCCCACGGAGAGGTGCTGAACCAGATTGGTGGGCAATCGCTCACCCAGAAAGGACAGGCTCACGGCTACGCGGCTCTCGATGGTGACGCGCGCCTTCCGATGAGCCAAGTGCCAGCCGTGATGCTTGCTCCGAGCAGTCCTATGCGCGGCGGTTATCCCGTAACGAACCTAAGGTTCGGGGCTGCGACGGATGTGGTGAAGGGCGAAGTCCAGGAGGCGGACGGAACAGTTTCGACCGTCATCCAGCGCGTGCTTGGTACGTCCAACATGGCGCTGCTATCCAGCACTGCGGCGCTGCGCGGGATATCGTTCTACGGCCAGTCAAACGCCATGGCGAGCGGCGAGAACACGACGCTCGTTGAGCCACTGTTTCCCCACCACGTCATGACGTTTCAGGGAGCGCGGAATAGTAGCTCCGCCACCATGGAGAATCCTGCGACGTTGCAGGACTTCGAGCCTCAGCACGACATTCTATTGCAGGGCGCGTGGATTAGCACCCTGACCGGCTTCGCCATCGAGGCGCAGAACCGGGACGCCGGCCGCGCCAGCCCCGGATATGTCGTCAAGTCGTTCGCCAAGGGCGGATCGCCTTTGGGCGACTTCGTGGAGGGCCAGCCGGTCTTTGAGAACCTGGTCCAGAACGTTGCCCGCGCGAAGGCAGTCGCGGCGCTCTACGGCCGCGATTACGTCCACGACGCGGTATTCATCGTGCATGGTCCTTCCGGTCCATATGTCATGAGTACCTATATCGATCTTCTGACGAGCATAGTGGCGGCGCTCAAGAGCCGAATCGTTGAAGCGACCGGGCAAAGCGATGCGCCACACATCTTCATTGTGCAGGAGAACCACGGTGACACCGGAACAAACATTCAAGGGGCAATGCTGGGCCAACTGAAAGTGGCGCAGACGGTGGCGGGAGTTTCTCTCGTGGGACCCATGTACGACAACCCCTTTTGGGACACCATTCATCAGTTGGTCAAAGGCCGTATGGCGACCGCCGAGTTGTGCGCGCTCGCCTATCATACCGTCTGCACTCTCGGTCAGACGTGGACGCCTCTCTGGCCCATCAACTACGAGCTAGATGGCTCGGCAGCAGAGATTGAGTTTGCCGTCCCAGAAGGCCCGCTTGAGTGGGAGTACGAGCGCATCCGGTCAGTGCCAAATGGCGGCTTCACAATGTACGCCGCCGATGGGTGGAGCGGCCCAACCAACACAACGGTCGAAAGCGCCGAGATCAAAGGTAACAAGGTCAAACTAACTCTTAGCGGCGCTCCTACCGGGACCGTCCAGTTTACAGCCTATGGGGAGACGCAAGACGTTGTCGTAGACGGCTGGGGTTCCAACCGAGGTCAGCTTATGAGCCGGGGCTCAACCAAAAGCTTCTTCCACCGCCTCGGCTACGACGTGCCGGAAACGGTCAATCACTATGCCGTACTTTGGCGGAGCAACATCTAATGAAAGTACCAAACGGCAGCCTGCTTCTCTGGCCACGAGGCACGGCCAACCTGCCGCCGGGGGAGACTGCCGCAGGATTCAATCTCAGCAGCTTCTCCGGTGTGACCAACACTGTCAGCCGCTCCACCGACGTGCCGCCTAATAGCCCCATCCGCTACTCGGCAGAAATATCGGTGGAGGGCGACGTTGCGGGCGTTACGGAGACGCTATGGCGTGGGCGTATCGCCAACGGCGCTTATCTTCTTCGCGGAAAAAGGGCGGTGCTATCCTTTTACGCAAGGGGGGCCGCCGGCACATCGTTCAATGCCGGCGTGGGGAGCACCTTTGCGACGATGCGGATGGGGGGAGGGTGGCAGCGTCACACGGTGGAAACGGCCGTGGCGCTCGATGCCACCGGGAACCTCCTGATTGCGCCATTCCAATCACCATCAGCCGATGGCCTCTATTACATCGCTGGCATCCAGTTGGATGTGGACGACCTACAACCCTACAGGCCTCAGACCGAACAACAAGAAGCCTTGGCGACCTGGGAAATTTATCGAGGCGTCTGGCGGCGCGTCGGCGGCGGAGGCAGTGCGGTTTCCGTGACCGGCACCACCACCGAAACAGTGGTCGCGAGCGTGATTATTCCCGCCAACTCCATGGGCACGAAGGGCGGCTTCCGCGTCACCCACAACTGGTCCCATACGAACAACGCCAATGCCAAGGCCCTCCGCCTCCGGGCGAGTAACGGTGGGCACAACCTGGTGGTGGCAAACGTAGCGGCCGCATCCCAAGCTCGCTCACATTTGCTTAGCCAAGCCCTCTATCGGGACAACATCGACTACCTGATAGCCGGCACTAATGCAGGGAATGCAACGGCCTTCGGACAGTCAACCTCTGCCCAGGTATCAGGAGCCATGTCTGCCTATCTCGACATCACGCTCTCACTAACGGTGGAGTTGGCCGACACGGCGGACACCGCGACGCTAGAGTCGCTTCTCGTCGAAACCATGTTGGCGGATTGAGCCGCAGGCGAATAGCGGGTCACTCGTGCTTGTTCGCGAGTGTTTGGATCAAGCCAGGCGTTAATGACGCGCACCGAAATGAGACCTCCGATGCGACCACTCATCGCAGCGGCGCTGCTTTGCGTCTTAATGACGCCGGCCGCCGCCAACCCGGAATGGCCCGTCCAGATCACGGAGGCCGTCCAGAAGGCCCCTGAGCGCCCCAGAGCGGGCCGTGGAGCGCCTGCCCGTCGCGTGGTGCGCGATGCCCGTCCGAAACGCTGGTGCGGGTGGTACATGCGCCAGAGGCGTGACGTGGCCGACAAGCGGTTCAACCTCGCCCGGCACTGGCTGCACTACGGCCGACCGACGAGTCCCAAGCCCGGTGCGGTGGTCGTCTGGCGTGGCCATGTCGGCGAACTCGTCCGGCAGGTGCGCGGCAACATCTGGGAAGTGCACTCCGGGAACGACAGCAACGCCGTCCGCACGCGGCCGCGCTCAATCGCCGGGGCCATCGGCTTCCGCGCTCTCTGAAACAGGATTCCATCATGACCGTCACCTTCAAGGGTGCGGGGCGTCGTATCGACGACCTCGACCTGCCGCGCATTGGCGCCATGATCGGCGTCGGCGAGGACGAGATTCACGCCGTGATGGACGTGGAGGCTGCGGGCAGCGGCTTTGACCGGCAGGGCCGGGTGAAGATGCTGTTCGAACCCCACGTCTTCTACCGCAACCTGTCTGGGGCGAAGCGGGATCGGGCCGTGAAGGCCGGGCTCGCGTATGCCAAGTGGAAGCGTGACTATCCTGCCGACAGCTATCCGCGGCTCCTGAAAGCCATGGAGATCGACGAGACGGCGGCGCTCAAGGCGGCGTCATGGGGGCTTGGACAGATCCTCGGCGAGAACCATCGGTTGTCCGGCTACCCCACGCCGCAGGCCATGGTCAATGCGTTCGCGGAGGACGAAGCCGCGCATCTGGAAGGCATGATCCGCTTCATCATCGCCAAGGGGCTGGACGTCCACATCCGCAACCACAACTGGGCGGCCTTCGCTCGGGGCTATAACGGCGCCAGCTACAAGGCGAACAAGTACGACACCAAGCTGGCCGCGGCCTATGCGAAGTGGGCAAAGATTCCGGACACGCACTATGATCCGAAGGCGACGGGCGCGTTGACCGTTGCTGGTCTGCCGCTGGTTGGTGTGACCGTCCCGCACGGGGAAACGTCATCCGACATCGAGGCCGTGCAGCGGACGCTGATTGACCTCGGATACTTCGAGGTCGGCGATCCCGATGGGAAGTGGGGTGGCAAGACCGCCGCCGGCATCGCGGCCTTTATGAACGACCGTCGGCTCGATGGTGCCCCTGTCATCACGGAAGACCTCAAGACGGAACTCGCCAAGGCCACCATGGCGCACCGTGCCGAGGTGTGGAAGCGGCCGATTGCCGAGGCGCGGGAGAAGGCCACGGCCGCCGATATCGCTCCGACCGTGCCGGCGGTGAAAGAGACCTTCCGCTCCCGTCTGGTCGCCCAGATCGGCACCGTCAGCACCGGCGTGGCAGCGTTCGTGGGTGTGCTCCGCTCCGCCTTCGACGACGTGCGGGAGCAGCTTGAGCCCATCACTGACGTGATCGGCGCCGTCCCGTGGTGGGTCTACGCCGCGCTCGCCATGGGCACCGGCCTCTACATCTGGTCCAGCCAGCGGAGGGCCGAGCAGTCCGTCGTGGACCTGAAGCGGGAAGGCCGGCTCGCATGATCCAGTCCCTGCTTGGGCGCGTGGCCGGCATCAAGGCCACGGTGCTGGTCTACGCCGCCGCCATCGCGTTGGGCGGGATCATCGTCCTCGGCATCTTCCAGACTGGCCGGCGGTACGAGGCCGCCAAGTGTGAAGCGGCCGCTCTCCGCGCCGAGATCGCCGTCGTCCGGCAGGACCTCAATATCGCCGAGCAGGCGGCCGCGTCCGCCCAGCGCGACGCCGAAGCCCTTGAGCAGATGCATCAGTCCAACCAGGAGCAGATCCGTGACCTGCAAACCGAGATCGATAAGGCACCTGCGGATGCTCGCTGTCGCCTGTCTGGTGATGGCGTCCGCAGGATGCTCCACCTCAAGCGGTAGGGAGCCGCTGGCCCGGAGCCTGCCGATGGAGCCCCCCTTCGCCCGTGAGGTGGCGGTGCAGGACCCCCGCGTCGGCGAGGACGTGCTGGTGGTTGCCGCGCGGGAGCGGGCGGGGCGGCTTCAGGCCAATGCCGTCATCCGACGATTCCGGGGCTGGTACGGCGATGTCCGGCGATCTTATGGGGGCTCGCCGTGATGATCGTGCGCATCGCCACGGGCATCAAGCGCCACTTCCCGACACGGGTGAGCGAGTGGTTCCTGTCGGGCGCTCTGGTGGCGTGGGGGTGGATTCTGCTGTCGCCCGGAGACACGTTCTCTGCCTCCCCATCATTCGCCCATATGGCGGTGATGGCGTCAGAGCGTACCTGGGGGCTTGCTGCGATCACGGTCGGCTTGGTCCGGGTTGTGGCGCTGATCATCAACGGCACCTTTGCGGACACGGGATACAGCCGGGCATCACCCTATGTGCGGGCCATCATGTCTATTCTGGCCTGCTTCGTCTGGGCGCAGATCACGCTGGGACTGATCGGTGCCCCGAACACATCGACGGGATTGGCGGTGTATCCGATCCTGTTCCTGCTGGACTCATGGAATTGTGTAAGGGCGGCCGGCGACGCTGGCGAAGCGCGAAAGGCCCGCACGGATGCAGCCGTCTGATGTCGCCGGGCTTTCAGCCGCTCAGCAATGGATCGTCAACATCGCGCTGTTTTTCGGCGTGGTGGGAGCGACGTTCTTCAATTTTTTTCGCAAGGCCAAGGCACCCACCGGCACGACGGACATGATCGTGGATTCGCTGACAGTGGCCGACATGCAGCCGGCCCGAAATCTGGTCGTCGAGGTCAAGAGGCTAACCGAGGCGACGGTCCGAGTGGCCGAAGCTCAGGAGCGCGGAGCGGAAGCCCTTGCCGAGGTTGCGGAGCTGATGCGCCGTAACGCGGAAGGCGAGACCGATCGGCGGCTCGCCAGGCTGGAGGCCCAGCAGCGATAGGTTCGGCGGGCCCGCCCGCCGCTCGAAGCCCTCTGGGCGTTTTCTCCCAGACTTGCCCCGCCACCTTTACGGGTGGCGGGGCTTTTTTTTGTTTGGAGCCCGTGCATACTAAACGCCTGCCCACAGCAAACCTCCTGTCACAATGCTTCGATATTGCAACTTTAGGCGGCTACCTGCTGCGCTTAAGATCGCGCTAGCCTCAACATTGGTACTGGCTTGTTTTAACCTGCTTTGGGCACTGAAGCAGTCGAGCTGGGATATAGATCAAGGTCTCGCTACACTGTTCGGTGCATTTTTCGGTCTGTCTGTGGTCGCATGGCAGACGGAGCGTGGCTTCAAAAATCTGGTCAAGGCGCAAGCGGCTCAGGCTAAACTAGATCGGGAATCCAGAGAGCATGCGTTCGCCCTTCAAATGAAGGCTGATGCTGATAATGCCGAAAGGGAACTACGAGCATTGTTATCGGCATTCTGGGCCGAAATAATAGCAGTTCAATCAGCGGTTACCGAACAGGTGCAAGCGACCCGACTATGGGGCTATATGATAAAATCAATTATGGAAGCAGGTAGGCCGGCTGCTGGTTGGAATGTGTTTAAGCAAGTTGGTTTTGAGGCGCCAATCTACCAGGCGAACGCCGCAAAAATCGGGATTATAAATCCTAGCTTGGGTGCCGACATCGTAAGAGTGCTGTCAAAGGCAAGCTCCTCTGCGATAGAAACCAAGTTTGAAGAAGGTATCGACTACGGAACAGTGTTCACATTGTATCAAGCTAGGGAGCAATATCTCGTTGAGTGGCTTTCCGAGTTGAATTTGGTCGCAAGCCGTATTGCTGCGGCGAACAATGGTCATCCGGATCCAGGTACGCTGGCGTCCACTCTTGCAGTACGAAAGGCTAATTTCGAGTTCGCTCTGTCGGGCCAAGATGGCAAGTCCTAATGTGCAACCTCTACTCCCTCACCAAGGGGCAAGCCGCCATCGTTGCGCTGACCCGCGCCATGCGGGACACCACGGGCAACCTGCCGCCCCAGCCGGGCATCTTTCCGGACTACGCGGCCCCCATCGTCCGCAACGCCCCTGACGGTGCGCGCGAGCTGACCATGGCCCGCTGGGGCATGCCGTCTTCGGCCCAAGCGCTCTACCAAGCCACGATGCGCCGGGCGGACAAGCTCCGGGCCAAAGGGCAAGAGGTCGATCTCCCCAAGCTGGTCAAGCAGGAGCCGGACAGCGGCACCACCAACATCCGCAACGTCAAATCCCGCCATTGGACCCGCTGGCTGGGCGTGGAGCACCGGTGCGTGGTGCCGTTCACGTCCTTCAGTGAGCTCAATCGGGAGGCCGGCGGCGATATCTGGTTCGCGCTCGCCGAGGAGCGGCCGCTCGCGGTGTTTGCCGGCTTGTGGTGCAACTGGACCAGTGTGCGCAAAATCCGGGAGGGCGAGGTCACCGCGGACCTCTATGGCTTCCTCACCTGCGAGCCCAACGCAGAGGTCGGTGCCATCCATCCCAAGGCCATGCCGGTGATCTTGACGGAGCCCGATGAGATCGAGACATGGCTCACCGCGCCGGCGGAGGAGGCGCTGCGGCTGCAACGGCCGCTGCCGGACGGCAGCCTCCGGATCGTGGCGAAAGGTGTAAAAGAAGATGGTGGCGCGGCTATCTGACGACGCGCAGTCGCGGAGGTGAGCGGGGGAGGCGCAGGGTCAACTGGCGCTCCCATCCGACATGCCGGTCCACGAAGCGCTCAATCGACGACGACACGTCTTCGAATGCCATGTCCGCGCGTCGCTGGATCTCTGTGGCGATATCTGCGGACACGTCTCGCGACCAACCTTCCAGCGCGTTGAACGCGATGACGGCCACGGGGTCGTTGTATTGCCCGGCGATCAGATCGCCGATGGTACTTTCCAGATCAGCATGTTGCGGATCGGTCTCCCGGAAGACCTGGCCGCGGGCGCCGAAATCGTCCAGCACCAGATAGACCGTCTCGCCGGCATGACCGGGAACGATCGAGGGGGACGAACGCATCACAGAACTCCTCGGACGGGACTCAATCTGGGCCGAAGCGATTCGTTCCGCGAATTTGGCCTGATCACACTTTCTCTTGACGAAGTTCCGATTTCGTTCTCCCTTCCCAGCCTCAGTGGAGGCCCGCCATGTCGGTCACCTATTACGTCGCGCTCCCGTTCGTTGATTCGGAGGACGGCCCGGCCCCTGCCGAGGCCACGGAGTGTCAGAGCCCCACCCAGGCGATCCGCCGGGCCGAAGCCCTGGCGCGTGACCCCAAGTATGTCGGGGCCGTCGCATTCGGCCGGACGGGAGATCCAGCGTTGGGCGAGTTCGGCGACGCCGAGGTGCTGGGCAGCTATGGCGACGTGCCGACCGATCTGAGCGTCCTATAGGCTCCAGTCTTTGCGCCGTTGGTCCTGAAAAATCCTGACGATCTCGTTCGTCCTTGCCACGCATGCCGCGCATGCGGGGCCGTCAGGGTCCGGAGCGCACCGCTCGCACCGCAGGATGTCCATCACCTCTTTGCGCGTCGGCTCCGACAGCAGCATCCGCAATCCTGCCTCGCACAGCTTGGCGACCTGTGGCCCCAGGCGCACGTTGTGTTGCTCGTCCCAGACCATCGCCAGTTGGTGTGCGATCCGCTCAATGTCGGACCGCGAATAGTGGTGAGGGTAGGGCTTGCGCGGCGGTGGCGCAGGCGGTGGGCAACTGTGATGCGCACCCGGCTCGCTGGTCCGGGTGTAGGTCGGAGGGGTACTGCGGCGGCGGGACATGGCCTCGGGCTCACAAAGAGGGCCGGCCAATTAGCATGAGAACGAGACGAGAACAAAGCGCAGAATGGGTTCCCCGAACGGTGCGTGAACGGGAGTTTGGAAACCGCGAGGCTGAAATTGGAAACCGGTCGGCTATGGCGACGTTCGCGGAAGATGTAAGTGTTGGAAAAGTCTGGGCTTTTTGGTGAGCGCGCTGGGGCTCGAACCCAGGACCTATTGATTAAAAGTCAATTGCTCTACCAGCTGAGCTACGCGCTCGCGAGGCCGGAAGCCGGCGTCGGAAGCTGGCTGTGTAAGGGCGTGGAGCCACGTGGTCAAGGGGACCGGCGGCCTTGCCTGCCTCGGAAATTCCGGGGCGATCATCGTCGATATCCGGCCGGCCTGCGGCTTCGGGACGCTGCGGGCCGGCCGAATTCATGGTAGAATTCGCCTTCGGCCATTCTGCCAGGGAAGCTGCCATGCCCGTCGTCAACCGCATTGCGGAAATCCAGGATGAGGTCGCCGTCTGGCGACGGGACATTCACGCCCATCCGGAATTGCTCTACGACGTCCACCGCACAGCGGGACTGGTCGCGGAGAAGCTGCGCGGCTTCGGCTGCGACGAGGTCGTGACCGGGATCGGCCGCACCGGCGTGGTCGGCGTCGTGCATGGCCGTGGCGCGGCGGACCAGGCGCGCAGGGTGATCGGCCTGCGGGCGGATATGGATGCGCTTCCCATCAAGGAGGCCACGGGGCTGCCCTACCAATCGCAGACTCCCGGCCTGATGCATGCCTGCGGGCATGATGGGCACACGGCGATGCTGCTTGGCGCGGCGCGCTATCTGACCGAGACCCGCAATTTTGCGGGCACCGCCGTGTTCGTCTTCCAGCCGGCCGAGGAGGGCGGCGGCGGCGGCCGCGCGATGGTCGAGGATGGCCTGATGGATCGCTTCGGCATCCAGGAGGTCTATGGGATGCACAACATGCCCAACCTGCCGGTGGGTGAATTCGCGATCCGGCCGGGCGCGATGCTGGCCTCGGTCGACAAGGCGGTCATCGAGATCGAGGGCAAGGGCGGCCATGCGGCGCGTCCGAACACGGCCATAGACCCAATCGTCGCCGGCGCATTCATCGTCACCCAGCTTCAGACCATCGTGTCGCGCAATGTCGATCCGCTGGATTCCGCCGTGGTCTCGACCTGCGTTTTCCAGGCCGGCACGACCGACAATGTCATTCCCCAGACCGCGCATCTGGAGGTGACGATCCGGACCCTGCGACCCGCCACCCGCGATCTCGTGGAGCAACGCCTCAAGGCGATCGTGGAAGGCGCGGCGCGGCTCCATGGCGCGACGGCCAGGGTGGATTACATCCGCAACTATCCGGTGACGGTGAACCATCCGGAGCCGACCCGCTTTGCCGCCGGCGTCGCGGCCGGCATCGTCGGTGCGTCGCAGGTCGATACGGAAACGCCTCCGCGAATGGCGGCCGAGGATTTCTCCTACATGCTGGAGGCGCGGCCGGGCGCGATGATCTTCATCGGAAACGGAGACAGCGCCGAGCTTCACCACCCGGCCTATGATTTCAACGATGAGATCATCCCGATCGGCATGTCTTATTGGGCAAAGCTGGTGGAAACCGCGCTGCCCGCGTGACGGCCGCGCGCCCGCTGGCGACCCATGCCGGCGGGACGATCCATGACGAAACAGGGCTTCCGCCGGAATATGCGGCGCGCGGCTTATAAAGTGCGGCTTGGCAGGCGTTTCGTGTGGGTGTCTTTCGAAGTGCCGCGAAAGCCGTTGCGCGAGCCATCCCGGAGCGCCTTGCCGTGGCGGGGTTTCCTCCTTGCGAACACGTCCGAGCCGAAGCGGGCGGTTTGCGCGAAGGCTGCGGCGTCCCCTGAAGACCTGCGCGGGCAGGGCCTGCCGATCCCGCTATGCTGATGCTGAAACGCGCAGTAAGGCGGCTGGTCGTTCTATGACAGAACTTTCAGTTACGGCGCTTTCGGGTGCAGCACCTGTCGTACGCGACTCGTCGCTGCAGACACTTGCGATACCATCCCCGCCTGTGCAGTCCTTGCGGAGCCGGAGCCGGAGCCGGAGCCGGAGCCGGGGCTTGGCGCGGGTGCGCATCTGCGATAGCCGTTGCGGAGGCTTGCAGCATCGCGATGAGGCGCTGAAGACGCAGACGAATTCAAGGCGCAGGTCGCTTCGGTTCACACGCAAACGGCCGGGTCATTTTGGTCCCGGCCGTTCGTGTTTGCCTCAGGCAATCTCAAGCATTTCTGGCGTTGATGGAATCAAAGCCAAAGCTCCATGTTTTTGTTTGAGGCGTTTCTTGCGCGCAGTGATCCGCACTTCACTCCAAAGCGCTCCAAACGGCCTCAGGAAGTGACGTCGGTGCGGTTCTCCGACTGGGACGGTGCGGACGGCGGCGCCGCTGCTGGAAGAGGCATGACGATCTCGCCGGCCGTCACGGCCTGGCGGTCGCCGGGCAGGGCGACGAGACGCCCCAGCCGCTCGACGCCCTCGCGCCAGAAGGCGAAGTCGTTGAGACGGGTGCCGTCCAGTGCCGCGATGGCCACCGCCGCGAAGAACGGCAGGCTCTGCACCATCAGCACGATGGCGAAGATGTTGATCTCGTGAATCTGCTTGTAGTTCGTCATCACGAGGACGGCCGCGCCGAGCACCAGCAGGGAGCCGAAGATGGCTTCCCAGAAGGCGGGGAAATCCGCGCCGCGCCGGGTCGCTCCGCCCTTGGCCGTGCGCATGAAGGGCAGGTGGTCCTTGACAAGGCCGGTCGCCACGGCGCGCGCCACGGTCCACTGCACGGACATGGCGGCGATGACGGAGCCGGCCATCTGCCCGGCGGTGGTGGAGACGCGCAGCCGATACAGCACAAGGAAATGGATCAGCGAGACCGCGAAGGACGCGAGGATCGGGATCGTCAGGATTCGATCCGGCACGGCGATCTCGGCGAAAGCCACGATCGGCACCCAGACGAGGTTGAGGCCCGCGACCACGACGCCGAGGCTTTCCGCGCCCAACCAGCTCAGCCAGCCGAAGCCGTAGCCCCGCTTCTGCTCGCGTGTCAGTTGGGCGGAGCTGCCGGGCAGCAGGCTGCGCCAGTGCTTCTTGATGATCTGGAAGCCGCCATAGGCCCAGCGGTAGCGCTG
>Ga0182747_1000310_pt1 | contig 49806 bp, 43 predicted proteins | sample eDN3rd30CBELigBY_FD_128526 | JGI IMG/M metagenome (GOLD analysis project Ga0182747, IMG submission 128526) | Enriched backyard soil microbial communities from Emeryville, California, USA - eDNA 3rd pass 30_C BE-Lig BY (version 2) (version 2) | ecosystem: Environmental > Terrestrial > Soil >... | reverse complement strand
TTAATTCCGGAACGCGCGGCGCGGATGACCTCCGGCACGGCCTCGTCATTGTTCGGCGCCATGATGTGGACGCCGGCCACCTGGCGGTTGGCGGCGAGCGCGGCGATGAGGTCGACGGCGATGGCGCGGCCCTCGGCGGCCGGATCGGCCGCGGCCTCGAGGCGGGCAACCGTGGAGTCGGGAATGATCGTCCCGAACAGCTTCTCGCGCATCCAGCGCGCCGATTTCGCCGAGCGCAGCGGCGCGATGCCGATAATGAGCTTGAGATCACCGAGGCCGTGCTCGGCGAGCCGCGCCGTATAGCGGGCGACGACGTCCGGGTCCATGCAGAACTGGGTCTGCGCGAACTGCGCGCCGCCGGCGACCTTGCCGGCCAGGCTCTTGGGCTCCCAGCCCGGCGCCGGGTCGATCGGCGCATCGGCGGCGCCGAGGAAGAAGGCGGCGGTGCCGGCGACCTTGCGGCCGCTCGGCAGTTCGTTCTCGTCGCGCAGCTTGCGCGCGGTCTCCAGCAGGCCGCGGGCGTCGAGATCGAACACGCCCTTGGCGTCGGGCTGGTCGCCGGCGGACGGATCGTCGCCGCGCAGGATCAGCATGTTGCGGATACCGAGCGCGGCGGCGGCCATCAGGTCGCTCTGCAGCGCGATGCGGTTGCGGTCGCGGCAGGTGAGCTGGAGGATCGGCTCGATGCCTTCCTGGATCAGGATCGCGGCGGCGCCGAGCGCGGCCATGTGCGCCCGGGCGCCGGCGCCGTCGGTGACGTTGACCGCGTCGGCGAGGCCCTTGAGCGGGCCCGCCTTGGCGACGAGATCGGCGCGGTCGAACGACACCGGCGGCGTGATCTCGGCGGTGATGACGAAGCGGCCGGCGGCCAGCTTCTGCTGCAAGGTTTCCATGCTGCTGGCGTCGCAAAAAACGGTGGACCTGGCAAGACTTGCAATGGCAGGCGTTGGGATGCTTTGTCATCGACGCGGCGCCGGTGGGCGCCGGCCCGCATACCGGATGGATCCATGATGCTGCAATCTCTCGACGACGCGCTGTCAGGTATTACCGACGGCGCCATGCTGGTGGTGCCGCGCGAAGTCTGCGGCGTGCCGATGGCGGCGACGCGGGCGCTGATCCGCCGCGGCGTGAAGAACCTGCATCTCGTCGCGCTGCCCACCTCGTCGATGCAGGCCGACATGCTGATCGGCGCCGGCTGCGTCGCCACGCTGGAGACGAGCGCGGTCAGCCTCGGCGAACTCGGGCCTGCGCCGCGCTTCACCGCCGCGGTGCTGTCCGGCGCGATCAAGATGAAGGACGCGACCTGTCCGGCGCTGCACGCCGCGCTGCAGGCGGCGGAGAAGGGCGTGCCCTTCATGCCGCTGCGCGGGCTGCTCGGCTCCGATGTTCTTAAATATCGCGACGACTGGAAGGTGATCGATTCACCGTTCGGCAATTCCGATCCGATCGTGCTGTTGCCGGCGATCAATCCGGACGTCGCGCTGTTTCATGCGCCGCTCGCCGACGAGCACGGCAATGTCTGGGTCGGCCGCCAGCGCGAGCTGGTCACCATGGCGCATGCCGCCAAGCGCACCATCGTCACCGTGGAGAAGATCGAGAACCGCAATCTGCTCGACGATCCGCTTTACGCGGCCGGCACCTTGCCGGGCTTCTACGTCGATGCCATCGCGGTGGCCGAGAACGGCGCCTGGCCGCTGCCGCTGCCGGACCGCTACCGCGCCGATACCGAGCACTTGAAGATGTACGCGGCGATGGCGGCGAGCGAGGCGGGCTTTAAAGAGTATGTGGGGAAGTATTTGGATGAGAATGTGGTGGCATGAGCTTTCTTATCCCTCCCCCGCAGGGGGAGGGTGGCGAGTGAAACGAGCCGGGTGGGGCGCTTGCGCTGACGCCGACCCCACCCGACCGCTCGCCATAGCGCGTCGAAGACGCGCGTATACGCGCTTATGGCTCGCGGCCACCCTCCCCGAAGACGGGGAGGGATAAGAAGTGACCTTCCTCCCCGAAGAACTGCTCGCCGACCAGATCGCCAACACCATCGGCGATGTGCGCCATGTCGCCGTCGGCAATGCCTCGCCGATCCCGGCGACCGCCGCGCTGCTGGCGCGCGAGCGCGGCAAGCTCACAGGCACCAATCGGCCTTACGTGTCGCTGCTGGGCAGCAGCCAGCACACGTTCTGGACCGACGGCGGCCGCGAACTGTTCGACTGCGCCGGGCAGGGCCGCATCGACGTGTTCTTCCTGTCGGGCGGCCAGATCGACGGCGAGGGCAATATCAATCTCGTCGAGATCGGCGATCACGCGCATCCGAAGGTGCGCTTTCCCGGCTCCTACGGCTCGGCGCATCTTTATTACGTCGTGCCCAAGGTGATCCTGTTCCGCACCGAGCATTCGCGCCGCACTTTGGTGCCCAGGGTCGATTTCATCAGCGCCGCGGGCCGGAGCGAGCCGAACGTCCACCGCACCGGCGGGCCGGTCGCGCTCATCACCAACCGCTGCCTGTTCACCTTCGCGCGTGGCCGCTTCACGCTCAAAAGCGTGCATCCCGGCCATACGGTGGAGGAAGTGATCGAGCACACCGGCTTCGACTTCGACCGGCCGCAGACCGTGCCGGAGACGCCGGCGCCGACGCCGGCCACGCTCGCTTTGATGCGGGAGAAGGTGGCGCCGCAACTTGAAGGACTGTACCCGCAGTTCGTGGCGCAGGTGTTTGGAACCGGAGCGGCGGCCGGGTAACAAACAGCCCGGATAAACAAACAGGCCGATAGACGTTTCCATTGGCTGCGCTATAGTCCACGTTCATGGAATAACGCTGCCGCAGTCCTGTCCCGCCTCCATGACCCCCGGAATGCCCGTTCGCCGCCTGCCGCTCCGCCGCCGGAGCCACGCGCTGGCAATTCTGCTTCTCTCTCTCTTATGTCTTTGGCCGGCTCCGCCCGCTCGCGCCGTCATCGGCGGCGAAGAGATGCGGATGGAATTCATGATGACGCGTTATGTCGTCGGCATCCGCTACGAGGACGAAAGCGGCGCGAAGAAAATCTGCGCCGGCGCCATCATCGGCCCGTCGATCGTGCTGACGGCCGCGCACTGCATCCCCAGGGACCGCTCGACGATGAGCGTCGTGTTCGGCGACTCGATGCGCCCGGACCGGGCCGTGGCGGAATTGGCCGTCGCCGGTGTCCGCGTTCATGAGAAGTACGAGTTCATTAAAGACCTTCCTCTCCCAGATTCTAACGACCTCGCCGTCATCAGGACAAAGGATCCGCTTCCGTCCGCGGCGAGACATATGCAACTGGCCGCGAGCTTGTTCCCAGTCAGCCAGATTCCGACCGTTTACGTCGCCGGCTACGGCGCGATCGGCGTCGGCCGTGACGGCAAGGCGGTGGGGCAAGGACAACTCCATTCAGCGATCGCTCACCGGGCGGCCGACAAAGACCGAATGTACGAGCAGAATCTCATGATCGTCGTCGATCAGAGCAAGGGTACCGGAATTTGCATCGGCGACGGCGGCGCGCCGATGCTGGTGGAAAATAAAGAAGGCTTCATCCTGATGGGCATCGCATCCGTGATTTTCGTGGCCGATAATGGCAGTAATCCATGCGGCGGCACCACGGCCTTCGTCAATGTACACGCGTTCGAGGAATGGATCATCCAGCAAGCGTTCGAATTGATGCAGGTGTACAAGTGAGACATGGCGAAAGACATGACGATGTCGGGTGACAAATCGCGGCCGGTTCTCACGCGTCGCGTGACGGGCCGCAAGTTCTTCGCCTTCCTGCTCGTGCTCCTGTCGGCGATAGGAAGTGCGCCATCCCACGCTGTCGTCGGCGGCGAGCGGATGAGAAATACGATGTTTTTGACGCGCTATATCGTGGCGATCACCTACAATAACGACGAGGGTGCCTTCAAGGCGTGCACCGGCGGCATCATAGGTCCGCAAATCGTCGTCACGGCGGCGCATTGTGTGCCCAAGGACATTTCATCCATGCGTGTCGTCATCAACGATACGCAGTTCCAGGACGACGCGATCGCCGTTCTTCCGGTCGCCGCGGCGCGCATTCATCCGCTCTACGAGCAATCCAAGCGCGACTTCGACAATGCTTACGATCTCGCCGTGATCAAGACACGCGGCCCCTTGCCAGGCCGCAGCCTGCATCTGCAAGTGGCGGGGCGTAATTTCCCGATCGAACAGATTCCAACCGTATACGTGATCGGTTATGGGGTCACCGGGTTCGACAAGAAGGGGCAGCCGATCAACAACGGCTTGTTGTATTCCGCCGTTGTAGAGCGCCTCGGCGGCGAGGACGACGATAAATTCATCAGACTCGATCAGAAAAAAGGGACTGGCGCCTGCATCGGCGATTCCGGCGGTCCCATGGTGGTCGAGAATGCGGGCGGCTACATCATCATGGGAGTGGCATCGACCGTCTTTAACGAAGCGGATTCCAGCCGAAAGAGTTTGTGCAGCGGCAAATCGACCTTCATCAGCGCGGCCTATTTCCGTCACTGGATCAGGAAACAGGCTTTCGAGTTGATGCAAGTGTATCGATAGTCATGCCATCGAACGACGTTTTGCTGCGGTAGGCGGTAGGCCGCCGTGACCGATGCGGCGACGACGAGGTATGCCGCATTTTGATCGGGGGGGTTGGGCTCTGGCGCCGTCCGCTGCAGCGCACTAAATTCGCGCCATGTCCGACTCATCGATCCCTGCCGCCGCACCCAGCCTTCTTCGCAATACAATGTCATGGCTCGCCTGGCCCGGCCTGCTGGCCATCGCCATGGGCATTCAGGCCATCGGCTTCGCCGTCGGCTGGCCGGCGGTGTTTTTCAACATCGCCTATCTGGTGCTGGCCGTCAGCCTGTACATCCTCGAGCGGACCATGCCGCATGAGCCGGTGTGGAACGACAATGACGGCCAGACCTTCGCCAACATCGCGCATACGCTGACCAGCAAGGGCGTCGTGGAGGCCGCGGTCATCTTCTCGACCGTCATCGGCATCTCGACCTATGTCACGCCGGCGGCGGAGCCAGGTTATGGCATCTGGCCGCGCACGTGGCCGATGGCGATCCAGGTCGCGCTCGCCATTACGCTCGCCGAGTTCGGCCTGTATTGGGCGCATCGCCTCGCGCATGAATGGCCGTGGCTGTGGCGTTTCCATGCCGTGCATCACAGCGTGACGCGGCTGTGGATCGTCAACACCGGGCGTTTTCATTTCGTCGACAGCTTCAAGAGCATCGCCATCGGCATGGCGATCCTGCTGTCGCTCGGCGCGCCGATGGAGGTGCTGATTTGGCTGTCGGCGATCACGGCCTTCGTCGGCATGCTCACGCATTGCAATGTCGACATGAAGTTCGGGCCGCTGTCGTGGTGGTTCAACACGCCGGAGCTGCATCGCTGGCATCACAGCAAGGATCTGCGCGAGGGCAACAAGAACTACTCCGAGAACATCATGCTCTGGGATCATGTGTTCGGGACGTTCTACAATGCACGCGATTACCGCCCACCGGTCGATATCGGCATCAAGGAAGAGATGCCGGCGGGCTTTCTGCAGCAACTGGCCTGGCCGTTTCGGCGGCGCGCATGACTACCGCATTGAAGCTTTGTGCGGTGCACAGATGGTGGGTTTTTATGAAGCATTCCGGCGTGCGATGCGCCGCCTGCCCGTAAACCTGCAAAGTTCCCTTTACCGATGTATTCTGTGACGTGAATGCAACAGCGGGAGGATTTGTCGCTCAACTCCGCCGCAAGTGCGATTTACCCCCTTCGCCCACGTTGCCAGTGCCAAGGACTCCCGGCACCATGATGCCCATGAAAGCGCCAATGGATTAATGGCGCGGCATGTGGGACGGACACTTGGGGGACGACAAATGTTCAAAAAAGGTGGGATGAAGGCGCTGCTGCTCGGTTGCTCGAGCATCGGCCTGGTACTGACGGCGACCGTGGCGGCGCAGGCCGGCGGTTTCGCGCTTCGTGAGCAGAGCGCTTACGGGCAGGGCACCTCATTCGCGGGCATCGCGGCGGGTGGCGCGCTGTCGTCGATGTTCTGGAACCCGGCGACGATGACGCAGTTCGGCGGTCTCACCGTGGAAGGGAGCATGTCGGCCATTCTCCCTTACGCCAAGCACAAGAACGCGGCCGGCACCGAGGTCGTCAACAATAGCGGCGAAGCCGCCGTGGTGCCTTCGAGCTACATCTCCTATCAGTTCAGCGATCGCCTGTGGCTCGGCATGGCGGTCAATGCGCCGTTCGGTCTCGGCGTGAATTTCCCGTCGCCGTGGGGCGGCACCGGCAACTTCTATGCCCAGGACACCAACGCCGCGACCTACAACTTCAACCCGAACATCGCCTACAAGCTCACCGACTGGCTCAGCGTCGCCGTCGGTTTCCAGGCGCAGTACATGTGGGTGAACTTCCAGAACGCGCAGGGTCTCAACGGCCCGAACCTCACGCTCAACGGCACCGGCTGGGGCTACGGCTTCACCGCCGGCGTGACCATCACGCCGACCGCCTCGACCACGATCGGCATCGGCTATCGCTCGGCGCTCAACAACAAGATCGACGGCACCTTGTCGGGCGGCATCGGCGCTTCGACCAACGGCGCCATCAACACCACGGTGAACCTGCCCGACATTCTGACCATCGGTCTGCGTCAGGGGATCACCGACCGGCTGACTGTGATGGCCGGCTACGAGTGGTCGAACTGGAGCCGCATCGGCACGCCGCGCATTCTCCAGAGTTCGGGCGCCGCGGCGCTCGGGCCGACCGCCGCGCCGATCACGCTGCCGTTCCAGTACGAGGACGGTCACTTCTATTCGATCGGCGCCGAGTACAAGCTCGATCCGGCCTGGACGATCCGCGCCGGTCTGGGCTTCGAGAAGAGCCCGATCACGGACCGCGAGCGCACGCCGCGCCTGCCGGACAACGACCGCACCTGGTACTCGGCGGGCCTCTCCTGGAAGCCGGCTTTCATGCCCGGTCTCAACCTCGACCTCGGCTATTCCTACATCGACGTGAAGAACACGCCGATCAATGTGGTCGCGGGCAATGGCTGGTTCAACGGTCTTGCGCCCTATGTCGGCTCGGTCGACACGCACATTCACATCATCTCGGTCGGTGCGCGTTACCAGTTCGGCGTCAAGGAGCCGGCGCGGGTGAAGCAGGCCTATCTGAAATAGGCCGGCGTCTTCGCCAAACTGACAATGAAAAGGCCGGCGGTGACGCCGGCCTTTTTTTTGCGTGAGGGCGGGCCCGAAAGCCTCAGAAGGCGGTCGGGATGGTGCCGCCGTCGATCAGCAGGTTCTGTCCGGTGATGTAGCCGGCCTGCGCCGAGCACAGGAAGGCGCAGGCGGCGCCGAACTCCTCCGGCGTGCCGAAGCGCTTCGCCGGGATCGTCGCCTTGCGCGCGGCGGCGGCCTCGTCGACCGACTTGCCGCTGCGCGAGGCCGCGCCCGACAGGATGCCCTTGAGGCGATCGGTGTCGAAGGCGCCGGGCTGGATCGAATTGATGGTGATGTTCTTGTCGGCGACGGTGCGCGCAACGCCGGCGAAGAATGCGGTGAGGCCAGCGCGCGCGCCGGACGACAGGTCGAGGCCGGGCAGCGGTGCCTTCACCGAGCTCGACGTGATGTTGACGATGCGGCCGAACTGGCGCGCGGCCATCTTGTCGATGACCTTCTGCGTCAGTTCGATGGCCACCACCATGTTGGCGACGACGCCGTCGAGGATCATCTCGCGCGTGAGTTCGCGGAAGTCGCGCGGCGGCGGGCCGCCATTGTTGTTCACGAGGATGTCGGGATCCGGGCAGGCGGCGAGCAGCGCCTTCTGGCCCTCGGCGGTCGCGACGTCGGCGACCACGGCATGCGTCTTCACGCCGGTCGCCTTGGCGATTTCGGCGGCGGTGGCTTCGACCGTCTTGGCGTCGCGGCCATTGATGACGACCTCAACGCCGGCCTCGGCCAGCGCGAAGGCGCAGGCCTTGCCGAGACCACGGCTCGATGCGCAGACAATGGCCTTGCGGCCGGCAATACCAAGATCCATGGGCTTCCTCGCGTGCTTCGGTTGTGCGTGCGCCTGTTAGAATGCGCGCGCCGCAGCCCGTCAAGGGTGCGCGGCGCGCCGTTCCCGGCGCTCGCGGTCACCACACGCGGCGCAGCGTTCCTTTGCCGGCGTAGCTCGAACTGTTGCCGGAGAATTCGCCGTCGAAGTTGGCGGCCAGCGACCAGCCATTGCCGACGCCGAGTTCGGCGCCAGCCGACAGCAGGGCGACATCGGCATTCGGCTCGGCGCCATCGACGGTGAAGCTCGTGCCGGGCAGGGTCTGGAACGAGGCCGTGGCGCCGCGGCCGCTATAACTGTCGTGCGCCCAGGCGGCGCGGCCTTTCAGCGTGAGCGTGCCGCTGGCAAACGCGTAGGACTTCGCCAGTCGCAGGCCGAGTTCGGTGCGCATGGCGTTGGCGGTGCGCGAGGCATAGCTGAGCGCGAACTGGCCGGAGCCGGAGGTGGCGGTCTCGCCATAGCCGGGCAGATGGAACGACGCCATCTGCAGCGCGCCGTAAGGCGTCACATCGAGCGCCGGCATCGCGACCCGATAGCCTGCTTCGACGCGGCCGCTCAGCGACTGCGGCTTGAAGTTCGCATGCAGCACATCGGCGCCGGCGGCTGTGACGGTGCGGTCGGTCGAAGCATCGTGCCAGCCATAGCCGAGCAGGGCGGCGACATAGGCGTTGCCGATGTCATGCCGGCCATAGAGCGCGGCATGGAAGACGTCGGACTTGCCGGAGCCCAAGCCGCCGTCGAGCGAGAAGCTCGTGCCCGCGCCGCCGAGCGCGAAGCCGACAACGCTGGTCGGCCCGGCGCGATAGGTCGCGCCGGCGACCGCGCCGTAAACCTTGCTGGTCGTGGTGCTGCTGCCGACGGCGGCATTGCCCGAGACGCGGCTGTTGCCGCCATAGGCGCTCGCCCAGATGCCCCAGCGCGCGGCGACAGAGCTTTTCGTCAGAGAAGCGATGGCGCTGCTCGCCGCATGCGGCCGGCGCACAGCTTGCGCGTAGCCGAGCGCGCTCTGGCCGACGTTCTCGGCCGGTCCGGCCACCCCGAGCGCACCGAAGGCGCCATCGAACACTGCGGTGGTGAACAGATTGATGCCGGCGCTCATCGGCTGAACCAGCGACGCACCGGCTTCGCCCGACACCTGGCTCAAGCCGGTAGAGGTCAACGTTGTGAAGGCTGTGGGAATGCCGCCGGTGCTGTTGAAATAATTGGTCAGCGTGTTCGCGACGTTCTGCTGGTTGCGATTGAGGCCCCCGGCCGGCACCTGATAGGCGAGAATCAGATCGAGATAGACGTTGCTGGCGTCGTAGTTCAGCTTCGCGGTCAGGTTATCCGGCAAATTGGTATTGGTCAGCCCGCCGGTGAAAGAACCGCTGATCTGCGCCGCGCTGATGATGGTGTAGCGCGTCGCTACATAGGCGCCTGGCGCGTAGCTCGCATTGACGGCGCCGGCGAGATTGGCCGTGTTGGTGACATTGGTGCGATCGGCCGCGGAGGGCGACACCTCGACATTGTAGGCCGAAGTCGTATTGAAGGTCAGATCGCCGTTGACGGTGAGGGCGCCGATGGAATTGCCGGGCGCCAAAGCGGCGCCGTTGGCGATGACCGTCGTCGGTAGAATGCCGTTGCCGCCGACACTCGCCCCGTTGTTCACGGTCAGGAGCGACGATGACGCGATCGAGCCGTTGACCACCAGCAAGCCGGCGTCGACCGTGGTCGCGCCGGTGTAGGTGTGGGTGCCGTCCAGCGTCAGCGAATTGGCGTCGCGTTTGCTGACGTCGCCGCTGCCGGAGATCACGCCGGACACGGACAACGCGCCGCTCAGCGCGCGGAAGGTCAACGTCGAATTGCTGCCGAGCTGGAAGTCGTTGGTGTAGGTCGTCGGACCGGTGAACGCCGCGAAATCCACCGCGGCGCCGTCGATCAGTTCGACGTGACCCTCGAGACTCGCGGTGGGGGTGGATGCGAAGTACAAATTGTTGCTGCCGCCGAAACGAATGGCGGCGGCTCGGGTCACGCCGTCATTGTTGAGGCCGCCCGCGATGACGCCGGAATTGGCGATGGTCGCGCTGCCATTGGTCATGATGCCGACGCCGGCCGCGCCGCCATTGGCATCGCCGCCACGGATGCTGCCGAAATTGGAGATGCCGATCGATGAAGCGATCAGGTTCATGCCCGCGCCGCTGTCGCCGGCCGTGGAATTGCCGTTGATGCTGGTCGCGCCGGCGCCCCCCTGACCGCCGGTGATCGTGCCGTATTGAGTGAACGTCGCGCCGCTGCCGGTCACGACAATGCCGTCTCCCCCGCCGCCGCCACCGCCGGGGTATCCGCCTTGTCCGCCGGCGCCGCCATTGCCGCCGGTTATGCTGCCGCCATTGATCACGCTGGTGGCGGCGTCGACAAGGAGCCCCGAGCCGCCACCGCCGCCGCCGCCCCCATTAGCAGAGGGGCCGCCCGTTCCAAGGCCACCCTGACCGCCATCACCGCCCCGGACCGATACGGCGCTGATCGTGAGATCGCCGCCCGTTGTATAAATGCCGGCGCCGCCGCCGCCGCCGCCTGTGGCGAAGTTCACGCCGGCCCAACCCCGGTCGCCGTCGTCACCGGTCACCCCCGCATTGACCGTGACGGATCCGAAGAAGACTGCGCCATTGGAGCCGCCACTCACAGGTCCGTTGTCGCCGCTGCCGCCGCTGCCGCCATTGCCGGAACTGCTGGCGCTACCTGGCGTCGCGACCGTGGCGCCGCCCCCGTCGAGCGTCGTGCCGTTGCCGCCGCCGCCATTGCCTTCGCCGCCGCTGCCGCCGCGCGGCGCCCAGGGGCCATCGCCGCCGGCGGCGTTACAGGCCGTGATGAAGGGCGTGCACGGCGCGGCCGCGGCAGGAACCGCAAGACACGTCAGACCGAAAATCAGGGCGAGGGGAGAGACGGTGGCAAGTGCACGGACGCGGGATCGACGTGGCTTTGCCGCAGAGGAGCGCGTGGGGAACTTATCGAACTTTCCTACAGCGCATTGGCGCGCCGCGTATTCCAAATCAGTCACTGCATTCCAACCCGTACAATGTCGCGCGGAGCCGGCTTCGCATGCGCGTGCCGCTGCTTTTTGCGTGGCAATTCCTCGCCGGGATTCCTGACATGATCGTCCTGGTGATGCAACCGGACGTGGCCGATCCTCGCGCATGAAAGCGCGGCGAGTTCCCTCTCACAGGGCCGGATGCGGGAATGCGGGACTGTATTCGTTGGCATTTTAAGAACGGATCGCGGCGTCCCTGCCGCGTCTTGTCGTCGCACTGTCGCACGACGCCGTTAATCGATCGCCGTCGGACAACTTCTCGATTCGCGAGGGGCAAGATGCGCGATCCCGCCAAAGACGTGATGGAAAAGGCCTATGCGAAATGGGCGCCGGTTTACGATGTGCTGTGCGGGCCGGTGTTTCTCAACGGTCGGCGCGCCGCGGCGAAAGCCGCGCATGAGGTCGGCGGCCGCATTCTCGAGATCGGCGTCGGCACCGGATTGTCGTTCGACGATTACGACGCGACGACGCAAATCACCGGCATCGATATCTCCGAGCCGATGATCGCGCGGGCGCGCGAGCGCGTGGCCACCGGGCGCTATCCTTTCGTCAAGGAATTGCGCGTGATGGATGCGAGCGCGCTCGATTATCCCGACGCGTCGTTCGATTGCGTGGTCGGCCAGTTCGTCATCACGCTGGTGGATAATCCGGAGCGCGTGTTGTCCGAATGCGCGCGCGTGCTGCGCCCCGGCGGGCAGATCATTCTCGTCAATCATCTTTATTCGGAGAAGGGCATTGCGGCGGCGGTCGAGCGGTTGCTGGCGCAGAAGGCGCGCAAGCTCGGCCTGCGGCCCGAATTTCCATTCCAGCGCCTGGCCGACTGGGCGACGAGCCACGGCGGCGCCGAGCTGATCGAGCGGCGCAAGGTCAAGCCCTTCGGTGTTTATACGCTGGTGCGGTTCCGCCGGGCGGAGGCGCGGAGCGTGGCGGCGTGACGGGGCAAATCCGCTGTCATCCGACTGTCACATGACTTTGCTATGGGGGCGAGACATGAAGCACAACCTGATGAGTGACACGCCGTGACGGAGACCGTCCCGCGGCGCTTTCGCGCGCTTTTCATTTCCGACATCCATCTCGGCACCCGTGGCTGCCAGGCCGACAGATTGCTCGATTTCCTGCGCCACCACGAAGCCGACACCATCTACCTGGTCGGCGACATCGTCGACGGCTGGGCGCTGCGCTCGTCCTGGTACTGGCCGCAGCAGCACAATGACGTGGTGCAGAAGCTGCTGCGCCAGTCGCGCAAGGGTGTGCGGCTGATCTACATCCCCGGCAACCACGACGAATTCCTGCGCGACTATTACGGCACGCATTTCGGCGGCATCGAGGTGGTCGAGAACACGGTCCACGAAGCCGCCGACGGCAAACGCTATCTGGTCGTTCACGGCGACATGTTCGATCTCGTCGTCACGCAGGCGCGCTGGCTGGCGCTGCTCGGCGACAAGGCCTACGACTTCGCCATCAAGGCCAACCGTGTCTTCAACGCCATGCGGCGCATCTTCGGCGCGCCGTACTGGTCGCTGTCGAAGTGGGCCAAGATGAAGGTGAAGAACGCCGTCAATTACATCGGCGCCTTCGAGAAGGCGCTGGCGACCGAAGCGCAGCATCATAACGTCGATGGCGTGATCTGCGGCCACATCCACACCGCGGCGCTGCACGACGATTTCGGCCTGCGCTACATCAACTGCGGCGACTGGGTCGAAAGCTGCACGGCGGTCGCCGAGAACCAGGACGGCACCTTCGAGATCATCACCTGGACCAGCGATGGCCGCGTCACTGCGCCGGTGGCATTGCCGGCACAAGCGCAGGCGGCGTGAGGCTTTCACCCGCTCGTCCCCGCGAAAGCGGGGACCCAGGAGCGGAGCGATGATCTTTATTTATTCATAAGAACTGGATTCCCGCTTCCGCGGGAATGAGCGGAGATGGAATGAAAATTCTCATCGTTACCGACGCCTGGCACCCGCAGGTCAACGGCGTCGTGCGCACGCTGGGGCAGGTGGCGCGCGAAGCGGCCGGCTTCGGCGTCACGGTCGAGTTTCTGACGCCGGGTGAATTCCGCACGCTGCCGATGCCGAGCTATCCGGAAATCCGCCTGGCGCTGGCCAGCGGCAGCGCGATCGAGCGGCGGCTCGACGCGATTGCGCCTAACGCCATTCACATCGCCACCGAGGGGCCGCTCGGCCACGCCATGCGCCGGCTCTGCATCCGCCGCGGCCTGCCGTTCACGACGAGCTTTCACACCCGCTTTCCCGATTATGTATCGGAGCGTGTCACCCTGGCGCCGAAATGGTCCGGCGATCTCACCTGGGCGTGGCTGCGCCGCTTCCATGCGCAGAGCGCCGCGGTGCTCGCGGCAACGCCGACTTTGGTCGGCGAGCTTGAAGGCCGCGGCTTCAAGAACGTGAAGCTGTGGCAGCGCGGTGTCGACGGCCGCGTGTTTCATCCCGAACGCAAGCGCATCCTCGATCTGCCGCGGCCGATCTTTCTCACCGTCGGCCGTGTTGCGGTGGAGAAGAATCTCGAGGAGTTTCTCAGGCTCGATCTGCCGGGCACCAAGGTCGTGGTCGGCGACGGCCCGGCGCGGGAACATCTGACGAAGAAATATCCCGATGCGGTGTTCCTCGGCGCCACGCATGGCGAGGAACTCGCTGACATCTATGCCTCGGCTGATGTCTTCGTGTTTCCGAGCCTGACCGATACATATGGCCTGGTGCTGCTCGAAGCCCTGGCGAGCGGCGTGCCGGTCGCCGCGTTTCCGGCCGATGCGCCGCGCGATGTGATCGGCGCCGCGCCGGTCGGCTGTCTCGATGCCGATCTGCGCCGCGCCTGTTTCGCTGCGCTCGATCTCGACAAAGCGGCATGCCGCGAGTTCGCCGAAGGCCTGACCTGGGAAGCAACCGCGCGCACTTTCGTGAAACACGTCACGGAAGCGACGCAAAGACCGCTGCAGCGGCGCGATCGCGAGCGTTCCGCAGCATAATCGCCCGGTTTCGTGCCAATTCACAGGCGAACCGTTCTCTTGCCGGGCCACGCCGGCAGGCGTAGCCTTCGTACATGGGCATCATCGACCAGAAACTGCTGCCGACCGCCGCCGATGTCGAAGGCGCTGTAGCTCGGCTCAAGGGCGTCGCGGTGCGCACGCCGCTGATCAATGCGCCGGTGCTCGACGAGCGCCTCGGCGCCCGCGTCTTCCTCAAGGCGGAAATCCTGCAGCGCACCGGATCGTTCAAATTCCGCGGCGCCTATAACCGCGTGTCGCAAATTCCGCAGGAGAAGCGCGGCGCCGGTGTCGTCGCTTATTCCTCCGGTAATCATGCGCAGGGCGTTGCTGCCGCGGCCAAGCTCCTCGGCATGCGCGCCACCATCGTGATGCCGGACGATGCGCCGAAGGCGAAGATCGAGCGCACGCGCGGCCACGGCGCCGAAGTGGTGCTGTACGACCGCGTCGGCGGCGAAGACCGCGCGCTGATCGCGCAGCGTCTTGTGGACGAGCGCGGCGCCACTCTGGTGCCGCCTTACGATGACCCCATGATCATCGCCGGGCAGGGCACCATCGGCGTCGAGATCGTCGAGGATCTGGACAGGCTCGGGCTCAAGCCGGACATCGTCGTGGTCGGCGCCTCGGGCGGCGGACTTGCCGCCGGCGTGTCGCTCGGCATCAAGTCGCGCGCGGCCTCGGCGCGGCTGTTCACCGCGGAGCCGGAAGGCTTCGACGACACCTTGCGCTCCTTCGTGCTCGGCGAGCGCGTCGCCAACGAGAAGGTCACCGGCTCGATCTGCGACGCGCTGATGAGCAACACGCCGGGCGAGTGGACCTTCCCGATCAACAAGGAATTGATCGGGCAGGGCATCGCGGCGAGCGATGCGGAAGTCGCCGCCGCCGTGCGCTATGCCTTCATGGAGTTGAAGCTGGTGGTCGAGCCGGGGGGCGCCATCGGTTTGGCGTCACTGCTCGCCGGCAAGCTCGACAACGTCGTCGATATCCGCGGCAAGACCGTGGTGGCGATCCTGTCGGGCGGCAATGTCGATGTCGAGATGTTCGCCAAGCTGATTGCGGGCTAGGCCCTCGTGTCATGCCCCGCGAAAGCGGGGCATCCAGTAATCGCAGGCCTCGGTGAATACTGGATCGCCCGCGCTCGCGGGCGATGACAGGTACGGGACCCGGCTCTATGTAAACAGCGCGATGCGTTCTTCGTCGCTGAGCGCCATCAGCGGCGCCAGCGGATCGGCTTCGGCATGGCCCCTGATGGCCGGAGCGGGCGCGGCGGCCTGTTCGATGCGTCCCATCACGGTGTCGATGGTGCTCCTCGTCGCTTCGGCAGCCTCCGGTGCGGAAGCCGCTTCGGCCGACGCGAGATCGACGCTGACCATTACGGTCGCGGCCGGCTCGGCGATCGCGACGTCGGTGATGACGTCGGTCACGGCGACTTCCGTCACCGCAACTTCTGTCTCGGCGATCGCGAGTTCCGGCATCGTTGCCTGAGACGCCGTCTGCGGCGCGACAGTCTCCGGCGTTGCTTCGACGATCGCCGCGGCCTCGGGCAGCGTGGTCTGCACCACCGCTCCGGTCGCCATCTCCGGTTCGGCCATCGCCACGGCCGGCGGGTCCAGCCACAGTTCGTAGGTTTCGACGGCGGCGCTGGTTTCGGCCGTTACTTCAGACTTGGTTTCGGTTTTGGCTTCGGCGGCCAGTGTCGACGACTCGGGCGTGGCCACAGCCGGCAGCGGCTGCATCAAGGCCGGCGTTGCGATGAACGGCGGCGTCAACGTGGTCCAGCTTTCCTCCGGCGCATGACGCGTCGTCAGCGGTCGTCCGTTCTGGAAGGCGCGATAGTCGAATTCGACGATCGGAATGATGGTTGCCGTCTTGCGCTTGGCCTGGGCCGGGAAGAGCGGCTGCGGCGCGCTGGCGACCGGCTCGATCCGGATCTGCTCCTGCACCAGCGACATCAGCGGCGCGGCGGCGGTCGGGTGCGGGATCGGCAGTTCGGGCTGCTCCTCCGCCGGCACCGCGGCCAGGGCTTCGCCTTCGCGCGCTGCCGCCGGCAGCACCAGCGCCTCGATACGCGCCTGCGTGAAGTCGATCAAAGCGGCGAGCGTCGCCGCCTTGATGGCGGTCGGCGTGTTCTCGGTTTGCGGCCGCGCGCTGCGCAAGGTGTCCAGCAGAGCCTTGAGATCCTGCCGGATACGGTCGGCTTCCGGCGAATGCGCGCGGGCGGTGGCCTCGAGGCGCTCGAGCGCCGTCAGCACGATTTCGGTGTCGGCCTGGCGATTGCGGCGGGCAAATTCCTGAAGGAAAGCGCGACCGCGCGCAGTCGAACTCAGGGCCTCGCAGAACGACTGATAATCGTCCTCGGCAACCTGCTCGACCGGCATCTCGTGCCGTCTGCTAACGCTTTCCGCAACCATCGACGACGCCCGTTTTGCTTCGTGGCCATAGGCAATTTCGGTTCCCGCGTTTATCAATCAACGAACCTGATTCGGCCAGCCTTCGGTAACAGCCAACCACCGTTGATTCGCGCGCGAAATCAGGCTGCCGGAGCCGAGCCCGCCCGATGCGGCCGCCATTTTTGTCGAATGAAACGGGTTTTGCGGCGCGCATCGCGGCATTTTACGCCGCTTTGTTCGTGCTCAGCGGCATTGTGCTGCCGTTCTTCCCGGTCTGGCTCAAGGCCAAGGGCGTCGACGCGGCGCTGATCGGAATCACGCTGGCGGCGCCGCAGGTGCTACGCGTTGTCGCAATCCCCATCGTCACCCGGCAGGCCGACCGCCGCGATGCCCTGCGCGGCACGCTGGTGATGCTGAGCGCGCTGGCGCTCGCCGGCTATTGTGCCGTGTCGATGGCCGAAGGCGGGCTGCTGATCCTTATCGCCTATTCGCTGACCGCGCTGGCGACGACGCCGATCATGCCGGTGCTGGAGACTTACGCCTTGCGCGGTCTGGGCGCGCGCGGCCGCGCCTATGGCTCGGTGCGCCTGTGGGGATCGGTGGCTTTCATCGCCGGCGTGTTCGGCGCCGGTTATGCGGCCGACATCGTTCCGCCGCGTGAACTGATCTGGCTGATCGTCGCGGCCAGCGCCGCGGCGCTGGTTGCTGCCGTGAGCCTGCGGCCGCTGCCGCCGCACGAGCCGGGCGTGCTCGCGGCGGCGCAGCCCCGGCGTCTGCTGCGCGATCCGGCGTTTCTGGTCGTTGCCGCTTCGGCCGGGCTGACGCAGGCGAGCCACGCTGTCTATTACGGCTTCTCCTCGCTCGAATGGCGCAATGCCGGGCTCGACGGCACGGCGATCGCTGCGCTGTGGTCGGTGGGCGTGGTCGCGGAGATCATCCTGTTCGTTGTCGCGGCGCGGCTGCCGGCGTTTCTGACGCCGAGCATGATGCTGGTGCTGGGCGGCGCCGGCGGCGGTTTGCGCTGGCTGGCGATGGCGTTCGATCCGCCGGTTTATCTGTTGCCGCTGCTGCAGATGCTGCACGCCTTCAGCTTCGGCATGACGTATCTCGGCGCGCTGTTCTTCACCAGCCGGCATGCGCCGCCGGGACAGGCGGCGACCGCGCAGGGCTATCTTGCGATCGTCATCGGGTTGGCGATGGCCGCTGCCATGGGCCTGTCCGGCTGGCTCTACGGCCTGTTCGGCGCCAAGGCCTATGCGGCGATGGCGCTAGCGGCGGTCGTTGGCTGTGCTTATGGCGCTGTAGCGGACCGCGCCGCGCGTCGTGCTGCTGGCGACGCGCTTTGAGACCTGACGCTCGAAGCGCCGGTCGGCACGGCGTTCGGACTTGCGCTTCGTCTCGGCATCGGCGCGCCGGGTTTCGTTGCGCCTGGAGCCGCACTCGGGCACCAGCGCGTGGACCGCGTGACCCTGCAGGTAGATCATCTTGCGCGACAGGCCGCCGTTGCGGTTGATCCAGCGGCGCACGTCGCTCGGATAGATATTCCAGAGCGCCTCGGTGCCGAGCTTGCTCGTCACCGGCGCGCCGTCGGCGTCCGGCATCCAGGCGGCATGGAAGCCGAAGCGGGCGCGCGAGGTCGCGCAAATGCGCGCGCGCGGAATGAGGCCGAGAACCAGGGTGCAGGCCGACAGGCAGTTGCCGTCGATCATGACGTTCTCGCCGGATGAGCGCAGCATGGCGAAGGCTTGAAGGTAATGGCCGATCTGACCGCCGCGGTCTTCAGCGATGCGCATGGTCGCCGATGCGGGCGACGTCATCGCGGACGTCACCATCGACGCTACCGCGACCGCACAGAGCAACGTGCTCCTGAACCACATCCCCGAACCCCGTTTTGAGGCGCGCTCGTCCCCAGGCGCCATATTGGCAAAGTCTAAGCCTAATCGGGGGCTGACGGAAAGGTTTGGTTAACCACTTTTCGTCGGAAAATGACAAAAGAATTCAGTCCGTTGTGTCAAAACGAGAGTTCCGCTCACGCCCTCGTATCGCAATGGCACGCGGCGCCGGCGCCGGGCTGATAGTGCCGGTCGCGGCCTGGAGACACTCGTCGGCCATGCGCATGAAATTCGCGCCGACGTTCTCGTCGAGGCTGGCCGCGGCCAGTTTCCGGCAGAGCCGGGCATGGGCCATCAGGCGCTCGGCGATCTTCGATTCTGCCATGTCCCGTCCCCCGACCGAAAAGTTGTCCTATGAGTACTTTCGTACCAGGACGGGAAGGGACGGCATTGATCGCAATCAACTAAAATTGGTGTTTCTCAGCCCCAGAGCGCCGGGTCGGGCGGAAAAACCAGGCTGCCCTCATAGCGGAGCCCTGGCGTGCGGTCCTGCGCCAGCAGCAGCGGGCCATCGAGGTCGGTGAACCGGGCGGCTTGCGCCAGCAACAAGGCCGGCGCCATCGACAGCGACGTCGCCACCATGCAGCCGGCCATGATCGAGAGCCCGGCCGCGCGCGCCGCCTGCGCCATGGCCAGCGCCTCGGTCAGGCCGCCGGCCTTGTCGAGCTTGATGTTGACGGCGTCGTACTTGCCACTCAGTGCGGCCAGCGAGGCGCGGTCATGCGCGCTTTCGTCGGCGCAGACCGGAATGGGACGGGCCATGCGGGCGAGGGCATCGTCGCGGCCCTCCGGCAAAGGCTGCTCCACCAGCGCGACACCGGCTCTGGCGCAGGCTTCGAAATTGGCGCCGAGATCGGCCTCCGCCCAGCCCTCATTGGCGTCAGCAATGAGGGTCGCTAGCGGCGCGGCCGCGCGGACTGCGGCAATCCGCGCCGGATCGCCGCCGTTGTCGGCATTGCCGCCGAGCTTAATCTTCAGCAGCGGCCGGTGCGCCGCGCGCGCGGCGGCCTGCGCCATGGTTTGCGGATCGGCGAGCGAAATCGTGAAAGCCGTGGTCAGCGGCTTGGGCGCGGCGAGGCCGGCAAGGTCATGGACGCGGCGGCCGCTGCGTTTGGCTTCCAGGTCCCAGAAGGCGCAATCGAGCGCGTTGCGCGCCGCCCCGGGCGGCATGCCCTGCTGCAAATCGGCGCGGCCGAGGCCGCCGGCCAGCGGGCCGCGCATTGCTTCGATCGCCGCTGTCACATTCCCGATACTTTCGTTGTAACGCGCGTAAGGAACACATTCGCCGCGACCGGCTTGATGGCCGTCGGAAATCGTTGCCACGACCACCACGGCCTCGGTTTTTGCCCCGCGGCTGATCGAAAACGAGCCGGCAATCGGGAAGCGTTCTGCGGCGATCGAGAGGGAAAGGGCCAAAGCGCGACCTTTTGCGAGGTGACGAGGCGGTCGGAGGTGGGGATATCCGGACCGTACCGGCGGGGTCAAACCCGGAATGTAGCCTAAATCCTTGAGAATCAGGGCTGGCCGGGGCCCATTGGCGTCTCTATCTGAGCATTGGCGGGCGCAGGAGCAAGAGAGTTTGAACGGCGACCCATTCCTGCAGGAATCACTGCAAGGCGACAGGCTGGCGGTCACCGGCGGCGGTGCCTGGACGGCCGCCCATGCGCGCGTCCTGGATTCGCAAATCACGGGGCTCACCCGCCGCCATCGCGGCGTGAAGGCTATTTCGATCGACATGGGGAAGGTCGAGCAACTCGACACCTTCGGCGCCTGGCTGCTCGAAAAGCTGGTGCGTGAAACGGAGGCTAACGGCGCCAAGGCCGAAGTCTCCGGCCTCAAGGCGGACTACAGCGCCCTGATCGACGAGATGCATCAGGTCGATCTCGAACCGCTCCGCAAGCGCAGCGCGGCGGGCTCCCTGGTCTATGCCCTGTCTTCGGTGGGCGAGAACATCAGCTCGGTCGGCGGCTCGCTGCTCGCCATCGTCAACATGTTCGGTGCGCTGGTGACCGCCATTCTGCGCGTGCTGACGCGGCCGCAGACGTTCCGAATGACGTCGCTGGTGCATCAGCTCGACATGGTGGCGTGGCGGGCGGTCCCGATCGTTCTGCTCATCACCTTCCTGATCGGCTGCATCATCGCCCAACAGGGCCTGTTTCATTTCCGCAAGTTCGGCGCCGACGTTTATGTCGTCGACATGGTCGGCATTCTGGTGCTGCGCGAACTCGGCGTGCTGATCGTGTGCATCATGGTCGCCGGCCGCTCCGGATCGGCCTACACCGCCGAGCTCGGCTCGATGAAGATGCGCGAGGAGATCGATGCGCTGAAGACGATGGGTTTCGATCCGACCGAGGTGCTGATCCTGCCGCGCATCCTCGCGCTCATCATCGGCGTGCCGATCCTGACTTTCCTCGGCTCGATGGCGGCGTTGTATGGCGGCGGGCTGGTGTGCTGGCTCTATGGCGGCATCGCGCCGGACATCTTTTTGTCGCGGCTCAAGGAAGCGATCGCGCTGAACACCTTCCAGGTCGGCATGATCAAGGCGCCGTTCATGGCGTTGGTGATCGGCGTCGTCGCCTGTGTCGAAGGCCTCGCCGTGAAAGGTTCGGCGGAATCGCTCGGCCGCCAGACCACTGCTTCGGTGGTCGAGGCGATCTTCCTTGTCATCGTGATGGATGGCCTGTTCGCCATCTTCTTTGCCTCGATCGGGATGTGAGCGATGGCCGCGACCAACGGAAAACGCGAAACGATCATCGAGGCGCGCGGCGTTGAAGTCGGGTTCGGCGATCGCCTCGTGCTCAAGGGTGCCGATCTCGACGTCTATCGCGGCGAAATTCTCGGCTTCGTCGGTGGCTCCGGCGCCGGCAAATCGGTGCTGATGCGCACCATCATCGGTCTGATTGCCAAGCGCTCCGGGACGATCAAGGTGTTCGGCAGCGATCTCGATAAACTGCGCGACGATGAGCGTCGCGCCATTGAGCGGCGCTGGGGCGTGCTGTTCCAGCAGGGTGCGCTGTTCTCCTCGCTCACGGTGATGGAGAACCTGCAATTCACGGTGCGCGAGAACCTCAATCTGCCGCAGCGGCTGATGGACGAACTGGCCGTCGCCAAGCTGGAGATGGTCGGCCTCGACGCCAGTGTGTGCAGCAAATATCCGTCGGAACTGTCGGGCGGCATGATCAAGCGCGTGGCGCTGGCGCGGGCGCTGGCGCTCGATCCGGAGATCGTTTTTCTCGACGAGCCGACCTCGGGCCTCGATCCCATCGGCGCCGGCGATTTCGACACCCTGATTGCGACCTTGCAACGTGTTTTGGGCCTTACCGTTTACATGGTAACCCACGACCTCGACAGCCTGAGTACGGTCTGCGACCGAATCGCGGTGCTGTTCGACGGCAAGGTCATCGCGGCCGGGACCATGGAGACGATGCTCCAATCCGAGCATCCATGGATGAAGGAATACTTCCGCGGCAAGCGTGCGCGCGCGGCGATCGGCGCCCGCGAGGCGGCGCTGACGGCGGGTAATGGCTGAACTGGAGCGGATCGATGGAAACGCGAGCGAACTACGTATTGATCGGAGCGTTCACACTGGCCGTGGTGGCCGGCGTGTTCGGCTTCATCTACTGGTTCCAGAACATCGGCGGCACCGGTGAGCGGCTTCGCTACAGCATCGTGTTCGACGGCTCGGTGTCCGGCCTGCGCACCGGCGCGACTGTGCTGTTCAACGGCATCCGTGTCGGCGAAGTGACCGGATTGCAGCTCGACCCGTCGAAGCCGAAGCAGGTGGTCGCGACGATGTCGGTCGACAAATCGGTGACGGTGCGCGAGGACACGAGGATCGGACTCGAATTCCAGGGGCTGACCGGCATCGCGTCGGTGTCGCTGATCGGCGGTAGTCCGTCGGCCAAGGCGCTCGCGGGCGCGACGGCCGGCGAAACGCCGCCGGTGATGGTGGCGCCGGCCAGCGCGACGCAGGACGTGACCCAGGTCGCGCGCGACGTCATGCGCAAGGTCGACGAATTCATCAGCCAGAACCAGCAGTCCTTCAACGCGGCGCTGCAGAATATCGAGAAGTTCACGGGAACGCTGGCCAGCAACTCGGCGAAGATCGATCAGTCGCTGACCAATATCGAGAAATTCACCGGCGCGCTGGGCTCCAATTCGGACAACATCGACAAAACGCTGGCCAGCATCGAGCGCTTCACCGGCGCGCTGGGCCGCAATTCCGATCGCATCGACAATATCGTTGCGGGCCTCGAGAGCCTGACAGGCGGGCCGGACGGCAAGGGCGGCGACATCAACGCGGCCGCCCGATCGATCAAGACGCTGGCCGACAACCTCGACAAGCGCACCGAGGCGCTGACCCTCGACATTGCGCGGCTGGCGCGGACGGGTTCGCGGACGCTGACGACCATCGACCGTGCGGCGAAGAATTTCGACGAGAACCCGAGCCGTATCATCTGGGGCGGCTCGCCGCCGGATCAGAAGCCGAAACAGCCGCGCACGCCGGCGGTGCGATAAGGTCGCAAGCTTCTCCTTCTCCCCTTAGGAGAGGGAAGCAAGAAAGCCGAAGTAAACGAAAACGGGCGCCGCGAGGGCGCCCGTTTTTATTTGTGTCGCCTATCGACGGCTCAGTCGAAGCGGCCCGCGGCGTGCGCCAGCATGGTGTAGACCTTGCCGGTTTCCGACGTGAGGTAGGTGCGCGCCACGACCTGGCCGCGGTCGTCGCGCGAGACTTCCTCGAGCAGCCGTTCGAACTCGCCGATATAGCGGTCGACCGTCTGCTTGAACTCGCGGTCGGCGCGGTACTTGCGGCGGATCTCATCGAAGGCCTGCTGTCCTTGCAGCGTGTAGAGGCGGCGCGTGAACACATTGCGCTCGCCGCGCTTGTAGCGGTCCCACAGATCGGCCGCGGCTTCGTGGTCGATCATGCGCGCGATATCGACCGACAGACTGTCGAGTGACTCGATCGAGTGCCGCGCGGTGCGGTCGTCACCGCGGGCGCTATCGCGGTCGCGGCCGAGATCACGGACGCTTTCGCGGGCCGGCTCGCGACCATAATCGCGGGCGGGTTCACGGATTTGCGGCTCGTTGTCCTCCCGCGAGGCGCGCGACAACAGATCGCTCAGCCAGCCGGTCTTGCCGCTGCCCGACGGTGTCGGGGCCGGCGGCGCGGCCGGTTCGGCGCGCCGCGGCGACGACTGCGACGGTGTGTAGCCGAGGTCGCGCGGCGGGGCCGGGCGGGGCGCCGGCTCGGCGCGGGCGACCTGCTCGCGGCCGCCGATGACGGCGAGCGCCGGCTCGTCGCGGAAGCGGCGCTGCGTCGGTTCGACGGCGTCGAGGTTGCGGCCGTGGCGCGCGACGATGCGGTTGAGTTCGGCCAGCGCTTCGATCTGATCGACGATGGCGCGGCGCATTTGCGCGGCGTTCTCGGCGGTCTCCTGCGGCAGTTCGAACACGCCGCGGCGCAGTTCGGTGCGCGTGGCTTCGAGTTCGCGCTGCATCTCCGACGCCATCTGCTTCATTTCCTGGACGGTGTCGGCGTAGCGCTGGGCGGCTTCGCGGAAGAAGCTCTCGGTGTCTTCCGACGACTGCTCGTACATGCGACGCACGCCCTTGGCGGCATTGTCGAAGCGCTCCTGCAGGCCGCGGAACATCGACTCCGCTTCCGACGAGGTCTGCGCATAGACCTGGTTCATGGTCTCGAGCGTGCGGCGGCGCTCTTCTTCCGAGGTTTCGCGGACGATCTCGAACTGTTCGGTGATGGCGCGGGTGCCATCGGCGCTCGATTCCGACACCAGGCGGGCGACCTCGCGGGCGCGAGCCGAGGCGGCTTCGAGGGATTCGTCGAGCAGGCCCGAGAAGCGCTTGAGGCGCTGCTCGATATCCTCGGTACGGATGTCGAGGGTCGAGACGAGCGAGTCGAGCTGCGCGCGGCGCTCGTTGACGTGCTCCTCGGTCTTGCGGTTGCTGTCGTCGATGATGGCGGCCGCCTTGGCAAGGTCGCGCCCATGGGCGTCGAACTGGGTGGCGAGCTGGCCGAGATCGCGCAGCGCGTCGGCGGTGAGGCCGCGGAAGCCGGTGATCGTCGTCTCGATGCGGTCGGTGGCGTCGGTGGTGGAGCCGTTGACGCGCTCCATGGCATCGACGAATTCCGAGACGCGGCGCATCAGGGTGTTTTCCAGCGCGCTCATGTTCTCGTGCGAGCCGGACAACACCTCCTGCAGCATGATGTTGGCTTCGCGCAGGCGCTCGAACAGGGCGGTGGTGTCGGAGCGCAGCATGTTGTGCGCTTCCATCATCTCGGTGACGGTCGAGGTCGCGGTTTCGCGCGAGCGCTCGATGGCCTTGGCCGCGGTGTCCTGCAGTTCGCCCAGCGTGCGGTTCACCGAATTGGCCGCGGTCTCGCCGGCGGTGTTGATCATGCGCGTGATCTCGGCGCCATTCTCGGCGACGGCGCGGCTGAAGGCCATGCCCTTGTCGCTGATCTCGTTGAGCGCCTGATCGGCGGCGCGCGTGATGTCGGCGGCGAACTGCTCGCTCTTCTCGGTGAGCGCGCTGAGCACGCCGCTGCTGCGGTCGGACAGCACCTCGGCCATTTCGTGGGTGCGCTGACCGACGGTCTCGGCGATCTCGGCGGTCTGTTTGCTGACCGTGGCGGTGATCTCCGTCGTCTGCCTGGTGACCGTCTCGGTGATTTCCGTGGTCTGGCGGGTGACCGTCTCGGCGATCTCGGCAGTGCGCTTGCCGACCGTCTCGGCAATCTCTTCGCTGCGCGCGGCGATATTGCGGGCCACCTCGTCGGACAGGCCGGTGAGGGTCTTCTCGGCGCTCAAGGCGCTGTCGCGGATGGCGGTGGCGGTGGACGAGGAGAGCGCCGTGAGCGCGGCCTCGGCTTCCGCCGTGTTGGACTTGATGGTGTTCGACAGCGCCTCGGCGCTGCCGTGCAGCGTTTCGGCCGCCGCGACGGCGCGGCTTTCCAGTTCGCCGGACACCGCCGACGTGCGGTCGATGAGGAGTTCCTCGATGCGGTTGATGCGGCCGTCCAGCGTCTCGGTGACCTCGATGGCGCGGATGCCGAGGGTCTTGTCCATCTCGCCGATCTTGGCGCCGATGGCGTCGGCGACTTCGGTGCCGCGGGCATTGATGGTGCCGGTGATATCGCCGATGCGCTTGTCGAGCGCCGCGACGATCTCGTTGCCGCCCTCGTTGAGCGTGTTGGCAAGGTCGGTGACGCGCACGCCGAGCAGGTCCTCGAACTGGACAAGGCGCTTGTCGAGCGTGCCGGCGAGGGCGTCGGCGCGGCCGGTGACGCGGTCGTCGAACGAGTCGAGATAGGCGCGCATGGCGGCGGCGACGTCGTCGGTGCGCTGGCCGAGGCGTTCGATAAGTTCGCTGCCGTAGCTCTTCACCGTATGGTCGAACTCGGCAACGTGGCGGGTAATCAGGCCGCCCAGCGCGGTGGAGTCGCGCGCGATCTTTTCCGACAGCGCGGTGCCGTTCTGATCGAACACCGCCTCGAAGGCCTTGAGGCGCTCGATGAGCATCGCTTCGGTCTGATCGTTGCGGTTGTCGAGGCTGGCCGAGAGCTGCTCGGCATGTTGGCGGAAGGTGTCGGCGATCGACTGGCTGCGCGCGGCCAGGGTTTCGTTGGTGACGGTGCCGGTCTCTTCGATGCGGGCGACGACATCGCCGCCGCGGGCGCCGATGGCCTCGACCAGTTGCTCGGAACGGGCGGCGAGCTGATCGGCGATCTCCGCCGAGTTCTTCGCCAGCGCGGCGGCGTATTGCTCCGAACGCGCCGACATCGCGTCGGTGAGCTGCTGCGCGCGCGTCGCCATGGTGTCGACGGTGCCTTGCGTCTTCTGCGAGAAGCCCTGCGCCACCTGATCGAGGCGCGTGGTCATCATCTGCTGCAGGCGAGCCGCCATGTCGGCATATTCGTCGTGGATGTGGTCGGCCTTGAAGCTGAGGCTTTCCGACAGGCGGTCGCTCGCCGAAGCGATGGCGGTGGTGGCGCGGTCGCTGGTGGATTCCAGCCGCTCGAGCAAGGTCGAGCCGCGCTCGCCAAGCGCGTCGATCATCGAGTCGCCGGCGTGGCCGAGCGCCAAGGTGATGTGCTCGCCCTTCTCGGTGAGCGTGCGGGTGACGCGCTGCGCGACGTCGTTGACCTTCTCGGCGACGAGATCGCCGACCGAGGTGATGTCGTGCGACAGATCGAGGTGGACGGCGCCGATGGCTTTGCGCACCTGATCGGCCTGGCTGACCAGCGTTTCGCGCTGGTTGTTCAGCTCGGACAAGAGATCGCGAATCCGCACTTCATTGTCGTTATAGGCGCGTTCCAGCGCCGACACTTCGTTGTGCACCAGCGCCTCGAGTTCGGCGGCGCGCGCCAGCGCGCGCTCGACGCCGTCACCCATCGCGGTGACTTCGCGGCGGATGGCCTGGCCGACCGATACGATCTGGTCGCGCGCGGCGGTTTCCGGCTGGGCGAGACGCATGGCGACTTCCGCCATCGACTCCGCGACCATGCGCAGGTCCTGCGAGCGGCTGAACAGGTGGGCGAGGACGTAGAAGAAGATCACCGGCACGATGACGGCGCTGGCAATGCCGGCGACCGCGGCAACGCCGAGATTCGGCGCATCCAGCATCGGCAGCAATTCGGCGCGCGACAGATAGACGAGGGCGGCGGCGCCCGCGGTCCAGGCGAAGGCAGCGGCGGTAGCAATGGCGTAGGGCGCGCGGGTGCGGCGGCCGCCGCGCAAGGTCTGCAGGATCGAGCCCATGCCGGCCGCATCGTCATTGGCCGGCAGGCGCGGTGCGCCTTCGCCGCTCCACTGTTGTGGCGCGGCCTCCGGCTCGCGGAACAGGTCCGGCGTCACCGGCGGGGCGTCGAATTCGAAGGTGTCGGTCTTGTCGGGCGCGGCGGGAGCAGGGCCCTCGGCGGCGGCGTCCTTGCGCGGGGCGGTAATATGGACGTTGAGCGCATCCTCGAGAGCGGCCATTGCCTGGTCCGTCGCCGTCTTGGACTGCTGCGGGTTGTTCGCCATATCGGATCGCCTCGTGTTACGCGCACTTCAAACGTCAGCTTGCGGCCCGCTCGGATGAACGTGCCGCAAGGTGTCGGGGCCCGCGCCGCACTTCGCGCGGGAGACCGTCGGCCGGGGATGAGATACCAGGGCGGAACCTTCGTCCGCCTCCCCTCAATCGGCAGAAATTCATCCTATCGTATTGGCAAAGCGAAAGAAACCGGACCGCTAAGGATGTTTTAATCATCGTTAATGGGCCTTAACCACGGTCCGGGTGATGTCCCGGAACGTGCCAAGGTGCGGGACGGACAGGGGTTTTCGCGATGACGCTGATGGCCCTCCGGTCGTCGATCCCGGACGACCTGAAGGCGACATTGCGGCGACGGCGTGGCCATCCGCTCCCCGGCTGTTTGGACGGTTACGCCGGCCTTAACCACCGGGCCCGGTTCCTCCCCATTTGCGGACCAGACCAGGTCCGGCGTTTACCCGGCCTTTGCCAGACGGGGGCACGCTGGCGCGGGCATGGTGAGGGAGGCGGCGGCCATGGAAAGCGCGGCACAGATTAACGATGTGATCCTGGACCGGGGTCACCTTTCCCGCATGACCCTCGGCAATCGCGGCCTTCAGCAGGAGGTGCTCGCGCTTTTCGATCGCCAGGCCGAAATTCTGCTCGTGCGCATGCGTAAGAGCGACGGCGCCGGCGTCGGCGCGTTGGCGCACACACTCAAGGGCTCGGCCGCCGGTATCGGCGCCGCCGAAGTCGCCCGCGCCGCGGAACTGACCGAACACGCGGCCAAGGGCTCGGCCGGGGAATGTTCGGCCGCGATCGACCGGCTGGCCGATGCGGTGGAGAAGGCCCGCGCCTTGATTGCCGAACTGCTCAGCGAGGCCGAAACGTAGCCGGCTACGGCTGGCATTCAATTTGGATTGACGATATACGGAGCGCGCCCGCTCTCAGGGCGCTTCCCCAACTCATTTTGAATTCCTCCCATGCCCAAGATTACGTTTATTGATTTTTCCGGCACCGAGCGCACCGTCGATGCCGACAATGGCTCGACGGTGATGGAAGCGGCGATCCGCAACAATATCCCGGGCATCGAGGCCGAATGCGGCGGCGCCTGCGCCTGCGCGACCTGTCATGTCTATGTCGAGGACGCCTGGCGCGAGAAGACCGGCGAGCCGTCGCCGATGGAAGAGGACATGCTCGATTTCGGTTACGACGTACGGCCGAACTCGCGGCTGTCATGCCAGATCAAGGTCAGTGACGCCCTCGACGGACTTGTCGTGCGCACGCCCGAGAAGCAGGCGTAAGTTTTTCTCAAGGCGCGGTGGCATCGTCGATGAAGACGATGCGACATGTCTTGGCGTGTTCTCCGCAGGACTTCAGCGCCTCGCTGCGCGCCTCGTCGATGCTGCGGCGGGCCGAGCGCCATCCGAAAGCGCCGTCGCGCGCGACCGCAAAAGCCTTGTGTCCCGGCGCGCGTCGATACTCATCGAAAGATTGCCGGCCGCGCGCGTTGAGCTGCGATGGCGCAGTGAGGGCAGGCAGCGGTGGCAGCGCCGCAGGCGCGGCGCGTTGCTTGAGATTGCTGTCGGCGAGGAATTGATCGACATACGGCGTCCACTGCGGGATGCCGGCCGCCGAAAACAGGCGATGACCATCCTTGCCGAAGGCCGGCGCGCGGATGAACTCAACGCGTCCACCGCTCGCCGTGAAGGCGCCGTGGAATTTCTCCGCGAGCTTCGGCTCGAAGAAATGATCGTTGGCGGTGTAGACCCACAGCATCGGCAGGCGCGAGGTTTGGCCGAAGACGCCGAAGGCCGCGATGAGGCGCGCTTCGCTGCAAACGTCGTAGTCCGCGCGCGAGCCTCGCCCGCCAGCGAAGCTGACCGCGGCAACGAGGCCGGGCGGTGGATCGGCGGCGAGCGCCACCGTGGCAAAACCGCCGGCGGACTGGCCGACGGAGATCACACGCGCCGCATCGACGTCGGCGCGTTTGCCGAGCGCGATAATGGCGGCCCTGATGTCTTCGGCGCCGGCACGGCCGGAGCGGACATAGTCGCGGTTGTTGCAGGGGCCGGAGTTCTCGGCGAACTCGCCGCCGGAGGAACCATAGCCGCGCCGCATCACGATCGCCACGGCGAAGCCGCGCCGCGCGAATTCCAGCGCGTTCAGGTAATAGCCGGCCGGCGTCATGCCCGGCCGCTCTTCGACCTTGCGCGGGGCGCCATGGCTGATGACGACGAGGGGATAGCGGCCTTGTTCCGCCGGCCGCACGAAGATGGCTTCGAGACCTTTCGAGCCAGCTTCGCGCATCGGCAGGCGCAGGTCTTCGCGGATGTAATCCTGCGCGGCGGCCGGCGCGATGAGAAGCGCCGTCAGCATCGCTATGAATGCGAGACGATAAGTCGGCATGGAAAGGCCCCCGAGTGACGGAGGTTATATCATGCCGGTTTCAGTTTGGGTGCGGGGTGTGGATGAAGCGCCGGGCGGCGATGATGGCGACGACGAAGGGCGCCAGCAGCACCAGGCGGCTCTGGTAGCGGTCGACAGGATGCGAGAACACGCCGCAGATGATCGCGTTGGCGGCCAGCGCGGCCAGCAGCACCAGACACAGGGCGTAGGACCGCTCCGACAGGCCGAGCCGGCCACGGAAGATCATTGCGAGCGCCAATGCGATCAGCGACAGATAGGCAACCGGCAGATGCAGGGCGTTGAGTGGTTCAACATCGAAGGGCTCAGCCTGCTGCCGTGCGGCCAGCAGCGTCGGATAAAGCCGGGGGATGAATTCTTCAAACGCCCAGCGGGTCGGTCCGTTGTCGTCGATGCCCACCTCGGTCTGGAATGAGAAAAACTGCGCGTATGCCGCCTCGGCGGCGGTGCTTACGTGCATTGCCGGATAGTCGCGCAGCGTATCGCGGATAATGCGCTTGGCCTCAGGCTCATACGCGTCCCAGCCGCCCATCTTGTAGAGCGGCGAGCCGCCCCACCACAGCCACGAATCGGCGTCCTCCTGAATCTCGTCTTTGTAGTCACACAGCTTGATCGCCGGATCGGGGCAATGCTCCTTGAGGTAGCGCGTGATCATGCCGTCTTCGACCAGCCGCCCGAACAGGAAGCTGGAGCCACCGGGCGTGAAAGCGAAGCTGCCGGTGAGCAATGCATTGGACACTGGACACAACGCAATACCCGCGGCGACCGATGCCGCGGCTAGTGCAAGTCGCGCACGGGGCAACGCCAGCCGGCGGATATGCGTCAGCGCCATCGCGGCGACGACGGCGACGGCCATTCCCGCCGCCGCCATATGGCTGGCGATGGCGAAAGCTATGACCGCGCCGAGCAGCCAGCGCTCCCAGCGCGCCAGCGCGGCGTCGGCATAGCCGAGCAGGTACAGCGACAGCGCCGCCGCCGGAAACAGGACGTCCGGCATCAGTTGTCCGGCAAACCACGGCAGGCTGGTGCCGATGCACAGCAGGGCGACAAGGCCGAGCGCGAGATAGGGGCGGCCGCCAAGGTCGTTGACGCGCAAAGTCATGACGAAGAGCCATGCCATCAGCGCCGCCTGCGCGATCACGCTCGGCCAGAATGCCAGAGGTATCCCGAGATTTAAAAACAGTCCGTATAGTGCCGAACGGCCATTGGCCATGTGCTGCACCATTGGCGCGGTGAAATAGCCGCCGGTATCCGGAAAGATGATCGGAAAGCCGTTCCAGATTGCCGGTGCCAGCATGAGGACAATCATGCCGGCCGCCGCGACGATCCAGGCGCCAGCGGACGTGCCGGCGAACAAACGTCGAGCGGTCAAAGGTTCGGGTCGTGCGATCTGAATTTCGGCCATAGACGCCCCCACGCCACCCGCCGGACAAAGGTTAGGTCCGCCGCTGTCGGCGCCGTTTGATGCAAAGCAAAATACGGGCCGCGACATGAACGCCAGCCGAATGGAACTGGTTCGGTCCGATTATAAATAAATCAGGCGGCGAAGACGTCCCGGGTGGGGCCCGGCGCTGCCGCACCTTCGCGCTGTTCGTACAACCGCAACACAGCGAGTCCGGCGATGAATACCGCCAGCCAGACTATGCGGGCGCCATAGCGGTCGTGCGGATTGGCGAGCCCGCCACAGACGAAGGCGTTGGCCAGCAGCGCCAGAATGCAGACAAAGGCCAGATCGCCGAAGGCGCGGGGCAGGCGGCCGGTCCAGCCCATGATCAGGATCACCGGCAGGAATGCCATCGCGATCAGCGCGACCGGGTAATGCACGGCATTGATCGCCGTGAACGAGATTTCGCCCTTCTGCTGGCGCGCCGCCCACATCGCCGGTTGTAACTGCGGGGCGTGGTCCTTGACGATGAAGTAAGTGTGCCAGATCCAGTTGACGACGCCTTCGCCGCTGCGCACGGCGACGAGCTGCGCGGCGGTGGCTTCGATGGTCGAGGTCAGGACGTCGAGCGGGAAGTCGGCGGCCGAGCCGAGAGCGACTTTTTCCATCTCGGCGCTCATGCCGGCGAAGCGGCCCAGCGCGTCGAAGTCCTTGTTGGCCCAGAACCAGTCGTCGGCATTGTCGGGCAGGCGGTCCTTGATCGCGCACAGCTTGATTGCGGGGTCGGGGCAGTGCTTGTCGAGATACTTGTTGACGATGCCGGCCTGCAGCATGCGGCCGAAATACATGGAGAAGCCGCCGGGGGTCCAGGCGAGGCGTTTCACGAGCATGAAGTTGGTGCCGAGCACGATGACGACGCCGAGCACGACGGCGAGCACGCCCTGCGCGACGCGGACGCGCGGCAGGCGCACGCGGTCGAACAAGGTCAGCACGATCGACGCCGCCGACAGCAGGATCATCACGGCCAGCGTGGCGCTGTGGCTGGCGCAGGCGCAGGCGATCAGCAGGACGAAGGTCCAGCATTCGAAGCGCGTGAGCTGATCGGAGCGCGCCAACAACATGTAGAAGGCGAGGATCGCCAGACCGCAATAGATATCGGTCAGCAGGATCGCGGTGATGAAGGGCAGCGTCGAGACGACGGACAGGACGGAGATGAAGCCTAAAACCAGCATCGGCCGCCCGCCATACCCATGCGTGCGCAGCGTCACGGCGAGGATCCAGAACGTGAGCAGCGACTGGAAGATGATGACGGGCCAGAAGGCAAAGGGCACATTGGCGGTGAGCAGCAGGCCGTAGATCAGCGGCCGGTTGATCAGCAGCGTGCCTTCGTACCAGCGCGCCAGATAGCCGCCGGTGTCATATTCAAGCAGCGGGAACCCGTTCCAGAGCGCGGGTGCGATCAGGAGCAGGGTCGAAAGCACGATGGCCACCGCCCATTGGGCGTGGCTGCGGGTAAAGGGCATCGACTGGGTCCGGCGGCGAGAACGCCGCACTCATCCAAGACAGTTATGGCGCGGTCAAGGCCCGATCGCGGCGCAATCCCGGCGTGTGCTTCTGCCGCGCTGCAGAAGAAAGACGGTCAGCGTCCGGCGACGGACATCGCGGCCTTGCGCAGCGGCGCCGGCAATCTGACCAGCATGGCCTTGGCCGCCGGCGTCAGCCGGAGCGCCGCCGCCAGTACATGGCCGGCTGGCCTCAGGGCGTGGGCGTAATCGGCAACCGGGGCCGCCTCGCTGCAATAACTACGCTTCACCTCGTCGGACGGCGCCAGCAGGTCGTAACGATCGAAGCCGTTGTCCCGGCACCAGGCGATGGTGTCCGCGACCTGGACGCGGCCCGGGCTGTGGCGGGCGAAGTCGTCGACGATGGCGCCGAGGAAGGCGTACCAGCGGCCGCCGGCTGTGAAGGCGACTTCGTAGGCGGCCGGCCGGTCGCCGACGTGAAGTATGGCGACGTTAAGCCGAGGGTCGCCGTCATGGTCAGCAAGGCGCTTGATCGCCGCTTCCCAGTGATCGCAGCCGACCACGCTGCTCGGCAGCCGGCGCGCTTCCACCCAACGCCGTTTCAGCGCCAGCGCGTCGCGCAGGTGTTCGCGGGCGGCGTCTCCCTGGGTCACCTCGAGCCGCAGTGGCCCGAGTGCCGATAGCTTGCGGCGGCAATGGCGCAGCTTGCGCGGTTCTTCAGCAGCTTCGTCGCCAAGGCGGGCGGTGTCGAGGAAGGGCGCTTCGTCGTGATTGAAAGCGGTGGCGTGTTGGCGCAGCAGCGGCGCAATGCGGGCATCGGCACGAACCTTGCGCAGGTGCAGGGCGTCTACGGCGCTGCGATCGGCGGCGGCGTGGAACGCGGCCTCGATGTGGCGCTTCGCGGTGCCCGGCTCGCACAGGGCGTCGCCGTACTGGATGAGCGGGTCGCCGAGAAAGCGGGCGACCTTCACGCCAAAGCGGGTGCCGATCACGGTCGGCAGGATCACCACCGGACGACCGCAGTGGCGAACCACGGCGATGCGCGGGATTTCGCCGGCCTTGAGATGAACTTCCGTGGCGGCACGCGCCATGGCCAGCGACTGGAACGGCGTCGCCGCGCCGCCTTCGTTTTCAAGCGCCAGCCAGGCGTCGGCCACCTGGTCGATGGCCTCGGCGCCATGGAAGACCGTGACGCCGGCGAAATCCGCGGCCGCATCCTGGGTGCGGCCCCGCAGGCGGCCGGCCAAAGCCGGGCCGATACTGGAGGCGGCATCGGCGACGAGGGCCATATCTTCAAGGAACAGAACGCTCAGCATGGGACCATTTCAGGTTCTTGACCGATCAGGCGCGGAGCCTGACAGTCCCACAAAGAGGTTTCGCGGGGGTTGTATTCGCCGCGACTTATCGCCGCGATGCTGCCGTGAGAGTTAACGGATGTTCGTCAATTTCTTCCACGATCTCAAAGCCGCCGGCGTACCGGTGACCTTGCGCGAGTACCTGACGCTGATGGAGGCGATGGACGCCGATCTCGCGTCGCGCCGGGTCGAGGATTTCTATTATCTGGCGCGCACCGCGCTGGTGAAGGACGAGCGCAACCTCGACAAATTCGACCGCGTGTTCGGGCAGGCCTTCAAGGGCCTCGAATTCATAAGCGAGGCCGGGATCGAGGCCAACATCCCCGAGGAGTGGCTCAAGAAGCTGGCCGACAAGTTCCTCACCGAGGAAGAGAAAGCGCAGATCAAGGCGCTCGGCGGCCTCGACAAGCTGATGGAGACGCTCAAGCAGCGCCTCGCCGAACAGAAGGGCCGCCACCAGGGCGGCTCGAAATGGATCGGCACCGGCGGCACGTCGCCCTTTGGTAACGGCGGTTACAATCCCGAAGGCATCCGTATCGGCGGCGAGAGTACGCATCGCCGCGCCGTGAAGGTCTGGGACAAACGCGAGTTCAAGGACCTCGACGACAATGTCGAGCTCGGCACCCGCAACATCAAGGTGGCGCTGCGCCGCCTGCGCAAGTTCGCGCGCACCGGCACCGCCGAGGAGCTCGATCTCGACGGCACCATCCAGGGCACCGCGCACAAGGGCTATCTCGACATCCATATGCGCCCCGAGCGGCACAACGCGGTGAAGGTGCTGCTGTTCTTCGACATCGGCGGCTCGATGGACTGGCACATCAAGGCGACCGAGGAATTGTTCTCGGCGGCGCGCACCGAGTTCAAGCATATGGAGCATTTCTACTTCCACAACTGCCTCTACGAGAAAGTGTGGAAGGAGAACCGCCGCCGTTTCCAGGACACGACGCCGACCTTCGATGTGCTGCACACCTATCCGCACGATTACAAGGTGATCTTCGTCGGCGATGCGTCGATGTCGCCTTACGAGATCGCGGCGGCAGGCGGCTCGGTCGAGCATTATAACGAGGAAGCCGGCGCGGTGTGGATCGAGCGCGTGCTGCGCAATTATCCCTCAAGCGTGTGGCTCAACCCGGTGCCCGAGCGCGAATGGGACTTCACGCATTCGATCGGCATGATGCGCCAGCTCATGGGCGGGCGGATGTATCCGTTGACTTTGGACGGCCTCGACCGGGCGATGCGGGAGTTGGTGCGGTAGACCGTAGCCCGGATGAGCGCAGCGAAATCCGGGGGCGCTGTCCCCGCATTGCGCTTCGCTCCATGCGGGCTACGCGCCTTCCGGCCGGTACCTGAATCCATTGTGCTGGATCAATGCGGGTTATGGCTGGCCGTCTATTTTTAAATTTATGGGAAGCCAATACACCAAAGCGATTCGGGACGAGCGGCTTGAGGCCGCCGCGGCAACGCAGGCCAGCGAGCCCTTGGCGATCAACCGCGCGGCGTGGCCGAGCGGGCCGCTCCTGGCGCGGGCGGTGGTCAGTCATCGCTCCGGGCCGGCTGTAATTTATGACCCGATGCCCGAGACGCCGCCGCGGCCGTCAGTGGATGCGGGCTGACGCGCATACCGCAAGCGCGCGCGAAAGGCGGCCCGTGGGCCGCCTTCTTTCTTTGAGGATCAGACGGCGATCGAATGCCGCTTCTGCGCGGCGCCGAGGTAAGTATCAAATACCGCGGCGACGATGCGCACGAAGGGGCGGCCGGGTTCGGTCACGGCCATACGTGTGCCATCGATGGTCACGAGGCCCTGCGTCGCCAATTCCTTGAGCGCGATCATCTCGGCGGCAAAGGCATTGGCGCCACCGAACATGTCGAGATCGAGTGCAAGATCGCACATCAGCCGCTCGATGATGGCGGCGCGCAGGATGTCGTCGTCGCTGAGGGCAAGCCCCTTCACGGTAGCGAAGCTGCCGCGGGCAATGCTGCGCGAATAGCCCGCGATATCGGGTGCGTTCTGCACGAAGCCCTGCGGCAGCTTGCCGATGGAGGAGGCACCGACGCCGATCAGGATATCGGCATCGTCGGTGGTGTAGCCCTGGAAATTGCGGCGCAGCCGGCCTTCGCTCGTGGCAATGAACAGTTCGTCCTCGGGCAATGCGAAGTGGTCGAGGCCAACGGCTTCATAGCCGAAGCTGGCGAACACCTCGGCGGCGACGCGGGCCTGTTCGAGCCGCTCGGCGGCGCCCGGCAAGGTCGCGGCATCGATCAGCCGCTGGTGCGTCTTGAACCACGGCACATGCGCATAGCCGAACAAGGCCAGCCGCTGCGGCTTGAGCGAGCAGGCCAGCTCGGCGCTGCGCGCCACATCACCGACGCTCTGTTTCGGCAGGCCGTACATCAGATCGAGGTTGATGCTCTCGATGCCGGCCTCGCGCAGCCATGTCGCTGCGCGCTCGACCTGCTCGAAGGGCTGTATGCGGCCGATGGCGTGCTGCACATGCTCGGAGGCGTCCTGCATGCCGAGGCTGGCGCGATTGACGCCGATCGTCTTGAGCGCTGCGACGACGTCGCGGTCGAGACGGCGCGGGTCGAGCTCGATGGCGTGTTCCTTGAGCGCGGAGAGATCGAACTGCGCGGCGAGCTGTGCGGTAATGGTCTCAAGCCATTGCCGGCCGAGGATCGACGGCGTGCCGCCGCCCCAATGCAGATGTGTCAGCCGGGCGCCGTTCAACGATTCCAGCAGTTTGATTTCGGCGATGAGTTGTTCGGCATAGGCGTCGACCGGACCGCGGCGGCGCACCGCGCGGGTGTTGCAGCCGCAATAGAAGCACAGCTCGGTGCAGAACGGCACGTGGACGTAAAGCGAAATCGGCGCGCCCTGGGGTAGTGCATCGAGCCAGGCGCGGTAATCGGTCGGCCCCACCGCGGCGGAGAAATGCGGCGCGGACGGATACGAGGTGTAACGCGGCACATTGCGCTCGGCGAGCGCCAGCGCTCCGTTCAGGAGGCGAACTTCTGCCGCTGCTTGAGAACCCATCGGTCTCCGTCCTTCACATAGCTTGTCTTGACGGCAGCCCAGGCAATCATGTGCGCGCGGCGTTCGCGGTCGACCTCACCGGCATGGGCCCGGAAGGCGTTATTGAACGCTTCCCGGTAAATGTCCTGCGCATGATCCGGCAGGTGCGACCGGACCGAGGGCGGCAGGTCGTGATTGGTGCGGTAAGGCATTACGGACTCGGCTCACGGTTCCTGGGCAACCGCTGGATCAAGGAAAGCTAGAGAAAGGCGGCTGCGGCTCCTTGCGTTAAATCAAGAGAGAGCGGCGTAAGTTTCAGTTCCATCAAGAAAAAAGCGCCGGGGAGGCCCCGGCGCTTGATTGATCCCGACAAAATTCGGGCGAATTCGTAAGGTTCCCGGTCAGGCGGCGTTGGCGGCCTTGGGGTCGGTGTGTTCCTCGGTCGCCTGTTGCTGGCGCTGCAGGCTCATGACCTCGCGCATGACGCGGGCGAAATCCTTGCGGGCGGTTTCCAGCGCTCCCTCGACCACGGCGCGGTCGAGCTTCTCGCGCTGGAGCGCAGCCTTGAGTTCCTCGATGGCCTGCTCGGCGGTGGCGCGGTCGTTGCTGCGCTCCCGGGCGCTGGCGGCCAACTGGGCTTGAAGCGCGGCGACATTCTCCTCGGCGCGGGCGAGCGCCGCTTCCTTGGAATTGAACGCACGGGTCAGGGCGCCGCTGCGCTCCATCAAGGTGGCGCGCATCTGCTCGGTTTCCTTGAACTCGGATTCGCGGCGCAGCCGTTCGGCTTCGAGGTCGGCGACGCGTGCCTGCAGCACATCACGTTCGACCGCCATGTCGGAGAAGCGGCGGTCGAGTTCACGCATGTCCTCGGCGCGCTTCTGCAGATGATCGCGCGCCTCGATGAGCAGGCTGTCCGTGGCCGTGGCGCGAGCCTGCAGCGCCTCGTAGCGCATGCGCTGGCTGGTGCTCTCGTGCCCGTGTCGCTCATGGGCTTCGTCCAGTGCAGCGGCGAGCCGGCCGCGCTCGTTGCTGACTTCGGCGAAATTGCCCTCGACCTGGCGCAGCCGGCTTTGGGCGGCGTTGAGCACCTGTTCGGTCTCCGAGACCTTGCGGGTCAGCCGCGCCGCCTCGGCGCTCATCTTGTCGAGCGTGGCGTTCTGCGCACGCTTTTCGTCGTCGGCCATCATCAGGCGCTGGCGCGCCGCGTTGAGGTCGGCCTCCAGCGTGATGATGCGTTTGCTCAGGGTGGTGGCGCGTTCGTCGAGCCGGCGGTTCTCATCGCGCAGCACGGTATTCTCGCCGGTTTCGTGGGCGAGGCGGCCTTCGAGATCGGCGATCTGGGCCCTGCGCGCGGCAATGTCGATGGCGGTCTCGGCCTTGGTGGCCTCGACCGAGCGCAGCACGTTCTGCGTCGCGGTCAGTTCCTGGCGCAGAGCGGCTGCTTCCTGCTCGGCGCCTTGCAGGCGCTTTTCGAGCTCGGCCGCCTCGTTGCGCAGCTTGCCATAGGCGGTGCGGGTGTTGTTGAGCACCGTCTGCAGGCTGAGCTTTTCGGACTTCTCCGCTTCCAGCGCGCGCAACGTTTTGCTGACCGGATCGGCCAGCTTGCCGACCGCCGCCTTGATGGCGTCGAGCTCGCCGATCTTGGCGTTGGCGTCGAGCAGCAGGTTGCGCAGGGCTTCGTTGTCGCCGCCGATCTGGGCGCCGAGCGCCGAGAACAATTCCTCGTCGAGCTCAAGCGGGTTGTTGACGACAGTGACGGCGGCCTCGTTTCCGGTCGGCGACGGCTGCGCCAAGGCATCGATGGCGCTCGACTTTCTGCCGAACAAGCCCCCGAATTTGCTCATTGAATTCCCCTGATGCGCCGATCCGCCCGGCTTAAGCGACGCACGAATCAAATCGTTTACTATTCCTAACAGAGTGTGAACGCCGAAGGGTAAACGAGCGGTTAACGCGACCGGGATTGGCAGAAATATTCCAGTTTAATCAATGATTTGGACTGATCTCTAAATTTCGGTGGCGCCGCCGCCGAGGTGGCGCTAAGGCGCTTGCGCCGCGCCATCTGGCCTGTGAATAAGGCCGGCGGCCCATCTGTGGCCCGCTCGACTTGTCGGGCGAAGCAGCGGACAAGGGCAGGCTTTCCAGTTTTTTGAAGAATTCCCCGGGGAGACACTCGACATGAAACGTTTCGTTGCGTTGGCCGCGGCCTTGGTCGCTGCCACGACTTTGACCCTGCAGACCGCCGAAGCCGGCGGCAAGCACCACCGCAAGCACATCGACAACCGCCTCAAGGTCGTCGCTGTCGGCACCGGCGCGGCCGCCACGGTCGGCTACTTCGCCATCAACGACTGGCGTTGGAAGTGGGGTGACAATGTGATCCCGGGGCAGTGGGGCGCCATCGCCGGCACCACGCTGGGCTGCGCCGCCGTGTCGACGATGATTGGCACCGTCGTCGTCAATCGTCCGCTGACCCAGCGCGAAGGTCACGTGATGATCGGCTCCTGCGTTATCCCGATCATCGGTGGCTACCTGGTCAACGCGGCCTACAATGCCAACCCGCAGTGGGAGCCGCAGCCCGCGGTCGTGAAGAAGAAGCGCAAGAAGTAAGCGCGCCTTTTCGCTTTAATAAAAACGCCGGCGTCGCTGTGATGGCGACGCCGGCGTTTTTCTTTTCAGAGCGCTTCTGGCTTCAGTTCTTCTTCGCGATGAATACGCCCTCGCACAGGCGGAACGTGAAGGCATCGCCTTCGCCTTGCGGTGCCAGGGTCGCTTTGACCGCCTCGGTCGTTTCGGTGAGCATCGCGCGCAGCAGGCGTTTCATCGTGTCGTCATAGCGCTGCGCCCAGCTCTTGAACTCCATGACCTTGTAGATCTGCTCTTCATGCCCCAGCGTGAAGCCGGCATCCTTGATGGCGACGCGCCATTCCTCCATCGCCCAAGCGCGCAGATGGCTGGGGTCACGGAAGCGTTCGAAGGCATTGATGTAATCGCCGACCGGACCTTCCGGCACGACATTGTCGACGATCGCGAGGGTGCCGCCGCTTTTCAGCACGCGATGGGCCTCGGCGAGAAAGTCGGGAATCGAGTCGAAGTGATGCGGCGCAATCCGGCAGGTGACCAGATCGAAGCTGCCGTCATCGAACGGCAGCGCCTCTGCCTTGGCATAAGTGGTGCGGATGTTGCCGAGGCCGCGCTTGGCGGCCTCGAGCTTCACCATGTCGAGCATTTCCTGGGTGATGTCGGTGGCCCAGACGCGTGCGACATGCGGCGCGAAGGTGTAGGCGACGTGGCCGCCGCCGGTGGCGATATCCAGCACGCGCCAGTCCGGCTTGGGGGAGGTGAGGGCAACCAGCCGCTCGAGGCTCTTGCCCTGTGCATGCGGCTTCGATGTCAGATAATGAGCGGCGGTCTTGCCGAACTGTTCCTGGACCAGGGTCTTGGTCATGAGGGGGCTCCGCAGGCTGTGAGGAACGCGCACGCCTGCATAGCCCGTTATGTCCCGCGGCGAAATGTCACTTTCGCGGCGACAGCTTTTCCTGAAGCGCCATAAACGCGCCGTCAGTCCTTCTTGGCGTTGTGCCCGTGCGCGTCGTCATAGCCCGCGCGGTCGGAATAGAAAGCCAGCGCCATCAAGCCCCCGCCGATCAGCAGGGAGAAGAACACGCCGCCGATAATGGCGAAATAGCCGTACAGCGGAATGTCGCTGGCGAATTCCAGCCAAGCGCGGACGGCGAACCACAGCGACGCGGCGCCGACAGCGATAAGCGGACCGATGATGTACCATTTGCCCATGGCCACGATATAGGCTTTCGGCCCGGCTTTGTCACATCGCGGGATCCCATAAAAAAGACGCCCGGCCATGAAATATGGCCGGGCGTCGATGATGCGATAGGTAATCGCGATCGAAGGCGCTTACTGCTTCGGGGCGGTAGTCGTGCCGCCCATCGGCTTGGTGGCCGACGAACCCATGCCCGAGCCCGTCGCACCGGTACCGGTGGTCGAGCGCGAAGCCGGCTCATAGTAAGCGAAGGTCGGCGCGTCCTTGAGCTGATCCTTGGTGTAGCTCACGGTGATCTTGTCGATCGAGGCCGAGTCCGCCTTGCGCGTGACCGAGATACCTTCGAACGGCAGCGCGACATCCTTCTGGCCGACGCCAAGGAAGCCACCGACGCCGACGACCACAGCGTTGATCTTGCCATCGGGCGCGATGACGACGTCGTTGATCTCACCGATCGAGGCGTTATCCGGACCGTAGACCGAAGCGCCGATCAGCTTCGAGCCACGCCAGTCGGTCGACTGCTGCGAGGTCAGAAAGGCCTGTCCACCGGTCGCGGCGGTCGTCGACGGAGTCGTCGAGGTCGCGGCGGGCGGCGTGCTGCCACCAGCGGGCGGCGTAGCGGACGGCGCGGTCTGGGCGAAAGCCGGCATCGCGAGAACGGTGGCCAGCGCGGCGGCGGTCAAAGTACGTTTCATCATTCGTTTTCTCCTTTTGAGCACGAATCGGACAGGCAAATTCGAGGGAACGCGGCGCGCGCGTTGCCTCACGTGCGCCACATATGAAAAGAACGCAGGACTTGCGCCCTGCGTTCCAAATTTCTTGAAAGATCTGCTGCGTCAGTTTGCGCAGGTTGCGATCGAGGACATCACGCCTTCTCGGAACTTTCCGCCGGCTCGGCTTTGACGTCACGCGCTTTGCGCATGTCGATCTCTTCTGCCTCATCGGCCTCGGCCACAGGCAATGCTTCGACGAGAGGCATGCCGCGGCGCAACGTGGAGCGCAGAGCGGCCACTTCGCTCTGCAGGCGCGAGTTGTCCTTGCGCGCTGCTTCCAAAGCGCCTTCGACGACGGCGCGTTCCATGCGCTCGCGCTGCAGCGCCGAGTTCAAGTCCTCAACGCGCTTTTCAATGTTCGTGCGCGACACCTGCACGTCGGCCTCGAGGTGGCCGTTGCGTTCGGTGAGCGAAGCAATCTTCTCGTCCGCGCGCGCGAGCGCGGTCTCACGGGCTTTCAACGCCTTGGTCAGCGCATTGTTGCGTTCGGTGAGTGCGACACGGGCCTGCTCGAGATCCTTGATCTGGCGCTCGCGCTGTTCGTGCGAGGCCTCGATCTGGGCGAGGCGCTTTTCGGCATTGTTGCGCGAGATGGTGGCTTCGACCGATTTGCGATCGAACGCGCGGACTTCTTCGGTCCGGGCGATCAGGTTCTGGCGCGCTTCGGCGAGCAGGCGTTCGGCGGTGGCGGCGCGTGAGGTCAGCGCGTCGAGGCGCATGTTGAGGCTGTTGCGTTCGGCCTGGTGCTGCTCCTTGGCCTCGTCGAGCGAGGCGGAGAGGCGGCCGCGTTCGGCATAGGCTTCGGCGAAGCTGGCTTCGACCTTGCCGAGCTGGGCGCGGGTCGCGGTCAGCGTGTTTTCGCTTTCGGTCAGGCGGCGGGTCAGGCGCGCGGTCTCGTTGAGGGCGCCGTCGATATTGGCCTGCAGTGCGCGCTTCTCGTCTTCGAGCAGGGCGAGGCGTTCACGCGCGGCGGCGAGTTCGCCTTCGAGTTCCACGATACGCTTGTCGGCGGCATCGAGGTGATCCTGCGCGGTGCGGCGGGCTTCGCCGAGCGCGCGACGCTGCGTCGTTTCCTGCGCAAGCTGACGCTCCAGTTCGGCGATCTGCGCGGCGCGTGCCGACAGGCCGTCGGTCAGTTCGAGGCGGGTGCTTTCGAGGCCGCGGTTGGACTCGCGCGCGAGTTCGAGGTCCTCACGAAGCTTTTCGGCTTCGGCTTCGAGCGCGGTCGCCTTGCGTTCGATCTGGTAGAATTCGCCGCGCAGCGTCTCGTATGAGGAGCGCGATTCCGCCAGCATGTTGGACAGGCCGAGGGTGTGCGACTTTTCCTGTTCGAGCGCGCGCAGCGTCGAGTTGAACGGGCTGACGATCTTGTCGAAAGCGGCCTTGAGTTCGTCGAGCTCGCCGATCTTGCGGCTGGTGTCGTTGAGCAGGTGGCGCAGCGCCTCGTTCTCTTCGCCGATGCGCGAGCCGACGTCCGAGTAATTCTCCGGCGTGATCTGGCGCGCGACGGGATTGGCGGGCGGGTTGCCGGCGGGGCGGGCGACGTCGCCGACTTTGCGGTCGGCCTCTTGCTCGCGGGGTTTGCCGCCAAACAGATCCGATAACTTCGCCATGAGAAAAACGCCTCCGCACACGTCCGGCCTTTGCCGGTACGCTCACACCTGTGGCCTTTAAGATATTATAAACGAATGGGGATTGGAACATTGGCAAGCCCCAATCGCCCGCCTTGGGGCGGCAGACCGCGATCATGGTTAACGGCGTAAACCGTTCTGAAATCGCAATCTTACGCAAAACCGTCGCAAAAGGCAGGCCGCGGAGAACGGGAACTCAGTTCGCGTAGTCCCGCACCAGGGAGTGCCGCTGGCGGTGACGGTCCAACGCCAGGTTGACGAGCCGGGTCAACAACTCGCCATAGGGTACGCCCGAGGCCTCCATCATCTTTGGGTACATGCTGATCGAGGTGAAGCCGGGCAGGGTGTTGATCTCGTTGAAGTAGAATTCGCCGCTCTTGCGATCGAGGAAGAAATCGACCCGGGCCAGCCCGTTGCATTCCAGTACCGTGAAGGCCTGCGCCGCGAGCGCGCGAACCCGCGTCATGGCGGCATCGTCGATCCGCGCCGGTAAATCGACCGAGGCGCCGTCCTTGTCGAGATACTTGGCTTCATAAGAATAGAATTCGTGGCGCGGGTCCGGATTGATTTCGCTGGCGACGCTGACGAACAGCGGGTCGTCCTCGAGCACCGCGACCTCCACTTCGCGGGCATCGATGCCTTCCTCGACGAGAATTTTCAGGTCGTAGCGGAAGGCGTCGTCGAGCGCGGCCTTGAGCGCATCCCAGCTCTTGACCTTATGTACGCCGACGCTGGAACCCATGTTGCAGGGCTTCACGAAGACCGGCAACGTCAGTTTGGCGCGAGCCGCGTTGATGCAGCCGGCCACATCGCGCGCATAGTCGCGGCGCGTGAGAGCCACATAAGGTGCGATCGGCAGCCCGGCGAAAGCGGCCAGCCGCTTGGCCACGTCCTTGTCCATGCTGACCGCGGAAGAGAGTACGCCCGAGCCGACATAGGCGACGTCGGCGAGATCGAGCAGGCCCTGGATGGCGCCGTCCTCGCAGAGCGGGCCGTGCATGACCGGGAAGAACACGTCGATGTCGCGAATGCCGGGTGCGCCGCTGACCGGCAACAGGGCGCCGCGGCCGTCCGGCTGGCTCGCCAGCCGCACTTCCGGCGCATCACGCAGGATCGGCAGCGCCTTGCCCGGCGTTTGCTCGAGCGTCTTGAGATCGTTCAACTGCCACAGCCCGGTCTTGTCGATGCTGACCGGAACGACGTCGAAGCGCTCGCGATCAAGATACCGGAGGACGGACGCGGCCGATTGCAGCGACACTTCGTGTTCGCCGGATTTGCCGCCGTAAAGAACCGCTACGCGAATTTTCTGGGTCATGGCCTTTGACTATCATCGTGCGGCGCCCGCGCGCCACCCTGCGTCACCATCGTGCCGGGCGACTCGGGTATTCGTTTGACAGGGGCTAAGTTATTATAGACCAACGAGGATTGAAACATTGGCGGCTTGGGCTGGCCGGCCAGGTTTGACGGAATGCAGCCGAGGTTAACGGCGGCGGGCGAGCAGGAGGGCCGAATATGGATTCATCGGAGAGCGAAAATGCGCCGCCCCCGCCGCAAGGCGAAACCTATACCTATCGAGCCTCGTTGCTCGGCGCGCCGTTCTCCTTCCGCCTGACCGATGAAGGGCTGGCCTTCGAGGCCGGCCGGCGCGCCGGTCTCATTCCTTATCAGGCCATCTCGCGGCTGCGTCTGTCGTTCAAACCCTCGAGCATGCAGTCGGGGCGTTACGTCGGCGAGATCTGGGCCGCCGATGCGCCCAAGCTCACCATCTTTTCCAGTTCCTGGAAAAGCATGATGATCCAGGAGCGCCAGAATCCTGCTTATTCGGCATTCATTGCCGCCTTGCATCGCCGGCTGCTCGCTGCCGGCGCGAAGACGCAATTCGAACGCGGCAGTGTTCCCGTGCTGTATTGGCCGGGCCTTGCCGTATTTGTTTCGGTCTCTCTCGGCATGGCCGTGCTGATCGTGCGCGCGTTGCAGGTCGACGCCAAGGCAGGCGCTGCCTTCATCGGCGCTTTCCTCGCGCTGTTTCTGTGGCAGGGCGGTAACTTTTTTCGCCGCAACCGGCCCGGCACTTATCGGGCCGACGCGCCACCGGCCGATTTGCTGCCTTAAGGACGTTCAGCTTGTCGCAGTCTCGATGGCTTTCGGTGTGATGAATCGTTCGAGCCGGCCTGACTGCGCATGCAGCTTGCTCCAGTCGTCGAAGGCGAAGTCGATGACGACCAGCCCGGCCGGTGGCAGCTTCTCGCGCAGGCGCTCGCGCGCTTCGATGTCGCCGGCGGCGACCAGCATCAGCGCCACCTCCTGCAGTGACGGATTGTGGCCGACGACCAGCAGAGAGCGCACCGGCGCCGCCGTCCCGGCGACGATGCCGAAAATATCGTCCGGGCTGGCCTCATAAATGCGGTCGTCGGTGCTGGTCCCGGGCGCCGATTTGAGTTCTTCGACCAGATGCTGCCAGGTTTCCTGGACGCGCCTTGCTGGCGACAGCACCACCCGGTCGGGAGCCAGCCCGTGGGTTGTCATATAGGCGCCGATCTGGCCGGCTTCTCTTTTCCCACGTTCGACCAGGGCGCGGTTGCGGTCGTCCTTGCCCAGTTCGCCGGGCTCGGTCTTGGCGTGGCGGAGGATAAGGAGACGCCGCATGGTCAGTTCCGGCTCGAGGGGTTCTGGCTAAAGGGCAGGGCGATGGGCTAAGGGGGTCGAATCTGCGACAGACTATCACCCTTGTTCTCGCCCTGGACCGCACCAGTTCGGACCGACATTAGGCCGAAACGGTGACAGGGCGCTGCGACACGAGACCTCAGCGGATGACTGACCCCGATCCCAGACCTCTGTCTTCGCCGGCGACCTGGTACGAGGCGACGCGGGTGGGGCGGCCCGAGCATCCGCGGCTGGGCTTCGACCTGGACGTTGACGTCTGTGTTGTTGGTGCGGGGCTCGCCGGCCTGACCGTCGCCCGCGAGGTCGCCCGGCGCGGCTGGTCGGTGGCAGTCCTGGAAGGCGGCCGCATCGCCGAAGCGGCGTCCGGTCGCAACACCGGCTTCGTGCTGCCGGGCTTTTCCGAGAACATCGACGCCATGGTCGAGCGCATCGGCCTCGATCACACCAAGCAGCTCTGGGCGTTGTCGGAACAGGGCGTCGACTACGTCCGCCGTACCATTGAGGACAACAATCTGCCGGGCGTCGACCCGGTGCCGGGCTGGCTGCGCGTCCACCAGACCGACGAACCCGATCGGGTGCGCGCCGATGTCGAGCGGCTGCGCTGGATCGGCGCCGACGTCGAGATGTGGCCGACCGAGCGCGTCCGCGCCGAACTGGTGAGCCGGCGCTATTTCAGCGCCATGCATTGGCGCAATGCTTTCCATCTTCATCCGCTCAATTACGCGCTGGGTCTCGCACAGCTCGCGGTCAACGCCGGTTGCCGTATCTTCGAGGAAACGCCGGCGCTGGCGATCGATCCGGCCGGCGTGCGCAAGCGCATCGCCACGCCGAACGGCCGTGTGCGCGCCACGCATGTGGTGTTTGCCGGCAATGTGCAGCTCGGCGATGTGATGCCGTCGCTGTCGGCGACCCTGCTGCCGGTGACGACCTACGTGATGGTCACGGAGCCGCTCGGCGAGCGGCTCGAACAATTCGTACGCTACCGGGGGGCCATCAGCGACACCGACCGCGCCGACAACCATTACCGTATCGTCGATGGCGACCGGCTGATGGTGTCGGGACGGGTTCGGGTCTGGCAGGCCGATGCCGGGCGCTTTGCCGGTGTGCTCGCCGCTGACATCGCGCGCAAGTTTCCGGGGATCGGCCAGGTCAAGGTCGCGCAGATTTGGTCGGGTACGCTTGGCCGCACCATCCACCGCATGCCGCAGATCGGCCAGATGGCCGAAGGGGTGTGGGTCGCCAGCGGCTTCGCCGGTCATGGTCTGAACACGACCGCCATGGCTGGGGAACTGATCGCGCGCGGTATCGTCGAAAGCGACGACACCTGGCGCTTGTTCGCACCCTACGAACTGGTCTGGGCCGGCGGTCGCACCGGCGCCGCGGTGGCGCAAGGACTGTATTGGTGGCGGAGCGCCGCCGAAACCGTTGCACGCAGCCTGTCGCGCTATCGCGAGCGCCGCCGCATTGCCAAGGCTGAGCGCGACGCGGCCGTGGCGGCGGCCGGGCCGGTCATTCCAACTGAGCGTTTGCCTGCCGAGCAACTCGCCGCAGCGCCTGTCGCGTCGGAACCGCCCGGCACCGATGTGCCCGCGGGCACGCTGCCCGAAGGCCAGACCGAACGGCGCAAGAACCGTTCGAAGCGGCGCAAGACGAAGAAGACCGAGCCGGAAGGTTCCCCGCCGGATGCTGCACAGTCACCGGAAAGCACCACCCATTAAGAATTGAGCCGCATGGTGGAAACCGCCGGCGGATTCGCCGGTTGACCGGTGTCTCCGGGGGTAATCCGCAGCATGCGCGTAATGAGAATCTCGACACAAGCCGTCGCGGCCTGCGGCGTGCTTCTTGCGACCGCTCCCGCGTTTGCCGACCAGCCGCCGCGTTCCACCGACTGGACCCTGACCCTTGGCGTCGAAGGCCGCGTGCTTCCGGAGTTCGAGGGCAGCCGGAATGATCTGCTGCGGCCGGTTCCTGTGTTCAGCTTTCGTCGCGCCGGCACGCCGGCGCGGTTTCGCAGCCCGCGCGACGGCGGCGGCGCCGCCCTGATCGACGCCGGGCCATTCAAATTCGGTCCGGCCATCAAGGTGAAGCTGCCGCGCAAGGAGAGCGAAGACATTGTGCTGCGCGGCCTTGGCGATGTCGGCTGGACACTCGAGGCGGGCGCTTTCGCCGAATACTGGGCGACAGACTGGCTGCGCACGCGGGTGGAATTGCGTCAGGGTTTCGGCGGCCACAAGGGTCTGGTCGGCGATCTGTCGGCTGATCTCGTCGTGCCGCTGACCGAACGGCTGACCGTGTCCGGCGGGCCGCGGCTGAGCGTTGGCAATGCCGCAGCGCTGTCGCCCTACTATTCAATTACCTCAGGGCAGTCGACGGCGTCCGGCCTGCCTGTTTATTCGGCAGGTGGCGGTCTGAAGTCGTGGGGCGCCGGTGCGCAAGTCAGTTATCAGATCGATACCAACTGGCGCAGCTACTGGTTTCTGGAGTATGAGCAGCTCGCCGGCGACGCGGCCAGGTCACCCTTGGTCACGCAGCGCGGCTCGATCAACCAGGTTCAGGTGGGGATAGGGCTCACGCGGTCCTTCGACATCCCGGGCCTTTGGTAGACTGCCAACACCCAGAACGCCGAGTTTTCCGTCCATGAGAATTCTGACCGCCTGCGCGGCGGCCCTCCTTGTTGCGGGCTGCGTCGATACCAATTCCAATCTCTCTTCCAGCGGACTCGGCGGCACGGGCGCGTCGTCGCCGCGGCCGAAGACCATTGTCGTTTCCGATTTCGTGGTCGCACCGGAAGTTCTGCTGATCGACCGCGGTTACACCGCGCGGCTCGAGCGCAAGATCGGCGCCTTCCCGACACACGAGCGCAAGCCGCGCACCATCGACCGCGTCAATGACGAGATCGTCGCCTCGATCGTCGCCACCTTGCGCGAGGCTGGTCTCGACGCCCAGCCCGGCGCCGAAGAGGGGCTCAAGGCGTCGTCGAACGCGGTCGTGGTCAGCGGCCGCCTTCGGCCGTCCGACGCCAGCGCCAAAAAGAACGAAGCCGGCATCGGCGGCGGCAAGAGCAACGTCACCGCTGACATGACGATGTCGACCTTCTCCAGCCTCGGCAAGCGTGAGTTGCTCACGTTCTCGGCGCAAGCGGATGCCAAACTGCCGTCAGGCAAGGCGGCGTCGGCCAACAATTCGGAAATCTCCAGCGTGCTGGGAAGTCTCGAAGGCGCCAAGGAGAAGCTGTCGGCCGATGTCGAAGCGGCGGCCCGCAAGCTCGGCCGCGCCGCCGGCGAGAGGATCGTGTCATATGCGAAAGTGCAGGGCTGGCTGACCAGGACGGAGGGCGAAGACGCTGTTGTTCAGGCGCCGAAGCCGTCCGCCGCGCAACCCAAGCAGAAGCCGTTGGAATCGAAGCCCTCGGAATCCCGATCCGATGAGGTAGCGCCATCCGCTGACGACGTGGCGCATGAGCCTGAGAACAGCGAGACCGAGATGGTCAAGCTGCCGGCGTCGAAGCCGAAGAAGAAGCCGGCGGCGTAAGGTGTTGCCGTCGCAGCCCCTGGGCTGCTGGCGGCGTCCAGAAAATAGTCCTTGACTATTATTCCTACAATAGGATAGCGTTCACCCGTCCTGTTCCGGCCGGGGGCGCTGTCATGAGGCGTCGTTTCAGTGGGAGCGGGATGCGGTGCCCGCGGGCCTGGAAAACGCATTCCAGGCGCTCGGGCGGCGACGGGGCTCCGCCCGGAGGCACAAGGACCTCCCGCAAGGAGCTTGCTGACGGTGCGTGCTAGCCGCGAAAGCGGCCCAGCCGCCGAAAGCGCGGCCCGTGCCGTAACG
>Ga0182747_1000303_pt1 | contig 50468 bp, 59 predicted proteins | sample eDN3rd30CBELigBY_FD_128526 | JGI IMG/M metagenome (GOLD analysis project Ga0182747, IMG submission 128526) | Enriched backyard soil microbial communities from Emeryville, California, USA - eDNA 3rd pass 30_C BE-Lig BY (version 2) (version 2) | ecosystem: Environmental > Terrestrial > Soil >... | reverse complement strand
TAGGTAATCTGGACTTCTTCCCATTACCCCGCAAGAAACCTTTGCCCATTGCTCAATCATTTTCCTTCTTTTCTTTAAGTCTTCTTTTGTTTTAGGTTGTAAAAAGGAAAGTCCTACTCGTTCACCAGAAGTAGGTGATTTGTATGTCATTTCTTCAATTTTATTAGGTTGAAGCTGTAGATCGTAGAGAGACGCTTTTGTTTTGACTAATCCTTGGAATTTTGGATGTTCAGAAATTGGACCATCAATCTTTTTCCCGTCATACCAAATCTCAGGTTTTAATTGATTTAATCGGTTAATAAATTCCTGCCCATTAATAGCGCCCATATATCAACCTCCGATAATAATTCTGCCAATAATAAACTATATGTATTTAAACGCTGTAAAATAATGAAAGAAGAAAATTATAATAGGGGCATTTGAGCTTAGTAATGGAAAACAAAGTCTCATAAAGAAAAGTTAAATCTACTGTACAGTTACATATAAGGAATAATGTATTATCTGAGAAAGTAAAAAAACGTACATGAATTAGGTATGTTAGAGCGGGAAAGACATTTTAGTTTCAATGTCTTTCCCGCTTTTTTTTAATCCTGTTTATTTTTATAGACCCATTCTTTAATAAATTCAACCATTCTTTTAACTGAAGGTGTTTCTGAATGTTTTGTAGTATTTAACAAAATACCAATTTTTCGAGATTCGAGATTTTCTAAAGGTTTAGTGACGATATTTTCTCTACAATTATTTAAAAGTAAATTGGGGAGTAGACTAATTCCTAGATTATAACTTACCATTGAAATAATGGTCTCATCACCTTTAACTTGATAAGCAACATTCGGTTTAATATGTTCCTTTTTAAATAACTCGTGAACTTCAAAATGTGAATCGGGATAAGGTAGTATAAATTCTGCTGCTTCTGTTTCCTTTAAATTTATTCGATCTAAACGTGTTAATCGATGCTGTGAGTTCATAACTACAACTATAGGATCCTCATATAATGCTTCAAAAACCCATTTATTATTGTGAGATGTGCCAATCCCAAAATCTATTTTATCCTCTTCTAACCAATGATCTAGTTCAGTTGCATTTCCTTCATGAATCTGAATCTTTATAAACGGATATGACTTTTTAAATTCTCCAAGTATTTTGGGCATCCAATTTGTAGTGATGCTTGTGTATGCACCAATTCGAATTTCTCCTGTTTCCAATCCATTAATTTGATTTACCGTTTCAATTAACTTTTCATATCCTCTTTGCATTTCCTTCATGGCCACTAGTACTGTTAATCCGTTTTTCGTAGGGGAGACACCATTTTTATGTCTTAACAGTAATGGAAAACCATATTCTTCTTCTAAGCTGCTAATCATTTGGCTAATACCTGGTTGCGTGTAGTTCAACAATTCTGCTGCTTTCGTTAAACTGCCAGTTTCAACCACTTTGATGTACACCAAATATTTTTTTAAATTCATTACAATCTTCCCTTAGATATAATATTTACTTATAGTTAGTATTCATTATATTTAGTTTACTTATATTTTTATAAAAAATAAAATGAGTAAAGTACAATTTCTATATGTTTTAGAAATAATCGATCGTCAAATGCAAGGGGAGCGTCACAGTGGGATATATTTTACAGTTTGTTCTAGGTGGAACCGTCATGGTTTGTGCCTCACTTTTAAGTAAATCAAAATATTTGTTTTTATCAGGGATTATCACATTACTCCCAATCATGACTTTAGTGAATATTTCATTCCAAATGAAAAATATGAATATTATGAATTTTAGAATCACACAAAAGAATGCTATTTGCGGTGCTTTTGGTGCAGTAGTTTTGGTTGCTTCAATTTTTATCTTAACAAATTGGTTGAAGCCAGTACATGCTGTTCTTTGTGCAATTCTTATTTATATTTCGTATATGGTAGCAAGTAAATATTTCCTTTCTTAATAGATGACACGTACATAGTAACGCACAAATATTATAAATAAATGACAAAAAAGAGCCTTCTCGTAAGGCTCTTTTCGTTTTCTTATCAAAGTTAAATAGTTATTCATGCAAAGTATTTAATGTATTACTTTTTAAATACCAATTAGATAATGGCGGCTGAAATTTATGTAGTAGGATTCCAATAATTTTACCAATACCGTATGCCGCGATAAATGTTCCAATACCAATGGAACCGATAGAATGAATAAATACTAAACATAAAATAAGCGAGATAAACACATTGAGCATATCGCTCATGATTTTGGCTTTTCCAAATACCATTGACCACTTATTTGCAATGACATTTGTTAATGAATCATAAGGCATTGTCGGTAAGTTTGCCGTAAAATAAAACAGTAAACCAATCGAGACAATCAATAAGCTTAAAATTAAATAAACGATGATCAGCCAAATAGAGTTACTCATAGGTAGGCCATGGGTTAACCAAATTGTTAAATCCATAAATGAGCCAAAGATAAATGAGATGATGAATTGTATGAAGAAGTCTTTCCAATCTATTTGTCTTAATAAGATAGCCTGAATGATAATAAATAGTATATTAGCAATAACCGTCATTACACCAACGGATACGTTTGTAATTAATGCAAGTGCATAAGGTAAAGATGTAACAGGAGAAACACCGATTCCCGCTAAAATGGAAAACGTTGCTCCGAGTGCGAGTAAAAATAATCCGAGTAAATAAATGGTAAGCTTTTTTATAATAACAGTTGTTCGATTCATAATTTCCCTCCATAGATTAGTATAAGGTTTCACGGGTTAGAATAAAAATATATAATTAATAATAAAAACATATAATTTATATATAAGAGGTATTTATGGATATTCGACAATTACGTTATTACAAAGAAATAGTAGATCAGGGAAGTATCTCTAAGGCTGCGGAAGCTTTAAATATGGCACAACCACCGCTTAGTATGCTATTGAGACAATTAGAAGAGAAATATGGAATGTCTTTAATTAAACGTTACCGAGAAAAGTGGGAAGTAACAGAAGCAGGGCAAATGTTATATGAACATGCTGTGCAGGTCCTTCAGCAAATGGAGATGTTTGATGTCAAAATGGGGTATATGATGCAAGGGGAGTCGGGACAACTTCGAATGGGTGTTTCCTCTAGTTGTTTGCATTTAATAGGTGAAACGATTCGTGATTATACTCTGAGGTTTCCACAAGTACAATTACAACTTTTGAAGGGCGATTCTGCGAAACTTGAACATATGTTATTTAATAATGAAATTGATATGGCGATAATTTTAGCACCTGAGAACATGGAGTACTATGAATCAATCGCACTTACTACTGTTCCATTTGCATTAGCGGTTCCTAACGATTGGTATGAGCATATTACAAGTAATTCGTTTTCTATTCAAAAAATAAAACAGTATCCATTAGTTTCATTAGAAGCGATGGAAGGGTATACAATGTTAGAGAACATAATAAAGTATTTAGAAAATGAAAATATCCCACTAAATATCGTTGCTAAGTGTAAGGATATTACGATTGCACAATATTTAGTTGCAAATCAAGTGGGGATAAGCATTTTGCCGAAAATCGAGACAGGTCAATATAGTGAGCTACGTTATATTGATTTACCACAATTAGATACAACTATCCAACCGATGGTAGTTTATAAAAAGGAAGCGTTGTTATCACAGATATGCAAGAATTTTATTACTTTTTTGCACTGAAACTATTGAACCAAACGAAAACGTCTTACACTAGATGCGTAGGACGTTTTATTTTGATAAATCAATATTTCTTATCGTTCCTTATTCTAATTATTCTTGTTTAATACGTACAGTTAGCAATAAGAAAAAGGAAAGTAGGACAATTGAAATGACCCACATCCAAGCCATTTTCATATTGCCAGAATCAATCGCTAGATAAATTGCTGTTGGAATAGTCTGTGTAACTCCCGGAATATTCCCGGCGAACATTAAAGTAGCACCAAATTCACCCAATGCCCGCGCAAAGCTTAATATACTACCAGTAATAAGCGCTTTTGAGGCTAGCGGAATGGAGATAAATAAAAAAATTCTCCATTCACTTGCTCCATCTACTCTAGCTGCATCTTCAATGTCACGGTCAATCCCTTTGAATCCAGACTTTGCGGACTGATACATGAGTGGAAATGAGACAACGATTGAGGAAATGACAGCTGCCCACCAAGTAAAAATAATAGGTTGCTTAAATAGCCATTCAATAGCCTGTCCAATAATACTATGCTTTCCGAAAATGACAATCAGGAAAAAACCAATGACTGTAGGAGGGAGGACCATAGGGAGCATGAGGATTGTTTCTAATACGACCTTCCCCTTAAAAGCTCTCCTAGCCATGGTTCGTCCAATCAGTGTTCCAATCAAAATAACTATAACACCTGATATAATAGAAATCTTGATTGACAACCAAATAGGACTTAAGAATTCTTGTCGTAGTTCACTATTTAATAGTAAATCCATAATCCTCAAACACTTTTAGGCTTTCTTCGTTATGTAAATACTCATAAAATGCCTTTGCAGCTTCGTATTGCTTTGAATCGTTAATGATACCAACAGGATAAATAATGGGAGTGTGACTATCCGGATTAGCTGTTGCAACAATTGCTACTTTATCAGAAACCAAAGCATCTGTTTTGTATACAATGCCCGCGTCAACGTTAGCTGTTTCTACATAGGATAATACTTGACGAACATCCTTTGCATAAACAATTTTTGATTCAACAGCATTCCATATATTTGTCTTTTCAAGAGACTCTTTTGCATACTTACCCGCAGGGACTGTTTCAGGTGTTCCAATTGAAATCTTATCGACATCTTTTTTTGCTAAATCCTTAAAACTTTTAATAGCTTGATCTTCTTTCGGAACAACTAAAACTAGTTCATTGCCAAGAAGATCCGAACCATACTCTTTTGAAATAGTTCCATCCTCAACCAATAAATCAAATTTATCTTCTGCCGCTGAGAAAAATAGATCTACCGGGGCTCCTTGAGTAATTTGTTGCTGCAAAGAACCAGAAGCCCCAAAGTTAAACTTCAAGGTGATTTCGGGATGTTCTTCGAGATATGTATGATGAATCACTTCCAATGCATCTTGCAAACTTGCTGCGGCCGAAATCGTTAATTCAACATTTTCTACACTTTTAGAAGTAGTTTGTGTATCTTGTTTGTCTGAAGTCTGTTCAGAATTCTTATTAGAACATGCTACAGAAAAAAATAGTACAATGAATAGAATACCAGCAAATTTAGACCAATTTTTCATTTTTTCACTCCAATCTATTGTTATTTATAAATAGTTTTATTTTAATATAAATGGAAATAAAAAGAAAATATATAATTTCGTAGTTTTGATGTTTTCAATCGTTTATGATGACAAGTTGTCCCACCTTTATTCTCTCATAGCATCTTCTCCTAATAGTATAATGGCTACAACTTCCAAATTTTAATATTTTAATAGAGACAGATAAAAACCTAAATTAAACCTTCGAGGGTGAACATATGAAAATTTCAATTGAAGAAATAAGCAAAGAGCTTGTAGAAGAGATCCTCATTCGTTGCCATGAGGTTAATGAGGAAATCCACGAAATTATTAAAAAGTTAAAGTCTGACCCCCTTATAGTTTCTGGGACTAAAAAGGCTGAACCATGAAAGAGTATAATGGTTCAGCTTATTCTATTTCTAAAGAGAATTCTTCATTTACTTGGATTTACGTCTTCGTACAAAATGTAATCTCTAACAAAATAAGTCTTTATCTAACATTCTATTTCAAGAACCATAAATTTTAACATCCATATAATACAATGAAGCATATTCTAGCATCTTGTTCGATTTAATCAGTACGACTTCCATTTTAACTTTCACAAATAAGAAGGTGGTCATCATTCAGAATTCCAAGTATCTAGATTTTTTGTCAAAGGCTGGTATTGGTGGGGCACACCCTGGAGGGATTAATCTCACAAAAGAAATATTCAAAAGGGAAGATATTAATAATACCTCCCATATTCTAGATGTAGGGTGTGGTACTGGCCAAACAGCTGCTTATTTAGCATATAAATATAGAGCTAATGTAACGGGATTAGATATTCATCCAACCATGATCACAAAGGCCAAAAAGAGAATGAAAAAATACAACTTACCAGTGAATATCATTCAAGCATCCGTTGAAAAAGTGCCATTACCAGATAACCATTTTGATTATATTGTTTCTGAATCTGTTCTTTCATTTGTTAACAAGCAAAGAGCACTAAAAGAAATCTATCGGTTATTAAAGAATGGTGGTCGCTTCATTGCCATTGAACTGACGATTACACAATTTCTTATGGAAAAAGAAGAAAATGAAATTAAGCAATTTTATGGTTTTAGTTCACTTACTTCTAAAAAAGATTGGATGGCGTTATTGAAGCAGGTAGGTTTTAAAAATATTCGTATACGAAAACATACACCCATAGAATCAATTCCTGATTTTAATGAATTCAATAATATTGACCCCGAACTTTACGAGATTATGGAAAAACATTATCATCTCTTCTACAAGTATCAAGGAATTTTGGATTATCGAATTTATTCCTGTACAAAATAATTGAGCCTCTTCTTCAAATGTATCAAAAAATCGTTTTCCAAATCCATAATACAAGTCCACCTAGGATGTTGATTTAACAACTTTCTTGGTGGACTTTTTCTTTGTAAGGAATATTTCCCATCAGATGGATAGGTGCTTAATTGACTATAAAGAAAATATACGAGAGAATAAATGTTAAGAGATGATATAGAGAGGAGAATCTCAGTTGGAACAGCGCTCACTTATATTACTCGGGTTACTCATGAGTCAAAGTCAACATGGCTACCAAATTAATGAATTTATAGAGAGAAATTTAAGTGCCATTACAGATATGAAAAAACCTACTGCTTATGCAACATTAGATAAACTTAGTCAAAAAGGATATATTGATATTCAACTTGAGCAAGAAGGCAACAGACCGACTCGAAAAGTGTATTCCATCAATGAAAATGGGAAACAATATTTTTATCAATTGTTATTAAAAAATTTATCTTCTCCTGAAAGTATGAATTACCAAGGAGATATAGGATTAATGTTTATGGATTTTCTACCAATCGAAGAATCACTGCCGGCGTTGCAAGAACGATTAAGTAAAAATAAAGATTTACTAGAAATTATTAAACAAACTCCATCACATGGAGAAGAATCTGGAGTAAATCTAGCCATTGAACACAAAATTGCAATGTTAGAAGCAGAGGTTTCTTTTCTAGAAAAATCCATAAAAAAGCTTGATCTTACTTCCGAATAATGTTCCCTCTATCCTTGTCAAATTCAAGAAGCCTCGTTAAAGGTCGTTTGTTTTTGCGTAAATGCCTCAATAATTCATTTCCAATTTCGATTAGTCACGTTTGACTAATCATTGAGAGAATAATATAATCTAATTAAATTAGTCACACTTGACTAATCAGGTTATAAATAAGTAATTGTGATATCAGGAAAATTATTTAGACTAAAAATTTGATTTCAATTAGGAGGAACTATCAATGATTATTGTAACGAACAGAATCAAAACGAAATTAGGTTTTGCTGAGAAAATGGCACCGGGCTTCACAAGACCAGGAGCTCTACAAGAAATGAAAGGCTTTGTAAAAGTTGAAGTATTAATCACTAAAAATCTAACAGAATACGATGAACTTAATGTAAATATGTATTGGAATACGATGGAAGACTTTACTAATTGGAGAAATAGTGATGCTTTTAAAGAAGCACATAAACGACCAGCTAACGGTGGACAAGAATCACCAATTTTGGGAAGTGAAATTATTATTTCAGAAGTTGCTTCAACTTTAGAATAAAAATACTATTACTTCTATAATAGAAATGGGCTAAGAAAGATAACCTTCTTAGCCTATTTTTTATAGAATTTAGGTAATTATAGCTATCCAATCTGGGAACTACCTTTAATCTTCATGTGAAATATTCTAACTTCGCATTAGGGAAGAACTTTTCCATATAAGCATAGAGATGATTTTTTATATCTTCTTCTTCTTCCTTTTGATAAATGTATTTTCCAATTCCATATTTGCCCCATTTATACCGTCTTTTCTCTTCATCTAATTCTAATTTCGTCATTGGGTAGTTTTTTTCGATTACTCTTTTCGCAGGCTTTGTAAAACGATGCTGGATAAATTCAAATGTAATATCATTTCTTGCATCTAGCGGCAATTCTGCGTCTAAACGTTCAAACATTTTATAATAGCCATCTTTCCATCCCTCATGAAGATAAATCGGTGCTACGATAAATCCAAGTGGATATCCAGCCCGTGCGACTTTTCCTGCTGCTTCAATTCTTTTCTCTAAAGGGGAAGTCCCAGGTTCGAAGTTTTTGATGACATAGTCAGCGTTCACACTAAAACGGAATCGTGTCTTTCCATTATGTTTTGCATCAAGTAAATGGTCCACATGATGGAACTTTGTAACAAATCTTAATTTCCCTAGCTCGGATTTTCCAAAGTGTTCGATTGCTCTTTTTAAAGTATGAGTTAAATGATCAATTCCAACTATATCAGACGTACAAGAAGCTTCAAACCTAGTGATTTCAGGTGCACGTTCCTCCATATATTGATCGGCAGCATCAAGAATTTCCTCTACATTCACATATGTACGGATATAGGGCTTACTTCCCATCGTCGTTTGCAAGTAGCAATAATGACAGTGACCCATGCAACCAGTTGCAAAAGGAATCGCGTACTCTGCTGAAGGCTTCGAGGTGTCAAATTTAAGCGTTTTTCTTATACCAACTACAAGGGTTGATTTCGCCACTCGGTATTTCTTAAAATCATTATCTCCGGGAAGATTTCTTACTTGATTGTGAGAGGTCGTTTCTCGAATTTCAATATTCATTTTACTAAACTTATCATATAACTCTTTTCCTAAGGGATACTCTAAGGCAGCGGGTTCAAAATAGACAAGTTTCGGTACAAATGGGGTATTCATTGCAAGTACCTTTCTGTTTCATCCCCATAATAGTAATTGTAGGCTTGGTTTGCTTCTTCTTCTGTAGCATAAACAGCCATATCACTTGAAAGTGGATAATAGGTTTCATATAAAAACAAAGCTAATTCATCTTCTTTTTCTGGGTTATTCACAATGGCTGCAGATTGAACATTTGCTACATCTTGGGTATGTGGATTTCTGTAAAATACATATACAACATCCCCAGCTTGGTAAATTTCGTTTTCCATTTCATCACCTACTTTTTAATGGTCATTCATATTATCCCAATCCGTTCTATAGTTATGATTTCTTGATTATGGAAGATACACTCTCGGGATTGAATTGTTACAACACTTTTCACCACTCCACAGAAGCACTTGTAATACGTTTGACCCCACGAATCGCCGCTATTTCTTCTACAAGTTTATGCATAGCAAGGTTTTTTTGTTTTGCTTCAATCATAATGTCAAAATCCTTATTAAGTTCCTTTGCCATCTTTAAAAAGGGGAGAATAAAGTCTAAAGAAACATAATCAGCATGTGAACGGAACGCTTGCTCAGATTTTGGTGAAGAAATATGAACTTTCGGTACGATATTTGTAGATTTCCATGTATCGAAAATACGTTGTAAGTAAAGATGGAGATCATCAACTTCTTCTTTGTTCGCCATATGATGATGATAATCGAGTACCATAGGGATATTTTCCTTTTCACAAGTTAAAAGGGTTTCCTGAACATTATAGGTCTTATCATCATTTTCAAGAGTCATATGCTTTTTAATTTCTATTGGCAATTGTTTTAGATTTTCATGGAATCGTGTTAGTGAAGTGATTTTATCTCCATATGCGCCACCTATATGAATATTAATTAATCCAGTTTCAAGAGCATTCATTGCTTTCAGCATGTCAAAGTGATATTTCATATCTTTTACAGCATTCATCGTTATTTCGTCTTTGGGACTTGTGAAAAGGGTAAATTGGTTAGGGTGAAAACTTACTCTAAGCTTAAATTTTTGGATGATTTCCCCGAGTTCTTCCCATTCCTTTTTAAAAGGACTATAAAAATCCCACATGACCTCAGGGTGGGTAGCTAGAGGGACTATCGAACTTGATAACCGATATAATTCAATTTCATGTGCGATATTGTAGTAAAAAATTCTTTTCGTATGGTGTAAGTTTTGTGCTGTAACGGATTTCAATTTATCCATTCGCTCCTCCTTAGTAAGTGTTGAATACCGAGCGAAGGTTAAAGTTTTGGATGGACTTGCATCCCATAAATCTAATGCATTTGCTACATAACCAAAACGAATTTTCATTTGTTTTTCTCCTTAAAATTCGTAATAGTTTATTTTTACCGAAATCCATTGCGGTATACAGACAATTTGGAGATGCGTAATGAAGTGTAAATCCACTACTTTCATGGTATTATCCCCAGTTTATAAATTTAGAATTTACTCAAAATTCCGCGTTTAATAATTTTAAATAATTTATCTCAAATCGAGATGAAATTGTGCTAATCTAGAGATGAATAAAATATAACCTAAATGAAATTGATTACATTTAGAAACGGAGATAAGTATATGTTAAATGCACAAATTCGTATTGAAAAAGACTTTTTAGGTGAAAAGGAAATACCAAAAGAAGCTTATTATGGTATCCAAACGATGAGAGCAGTAGAAAACTTTCCAATTACAGGTTATCGCATTCACCCAGAACTTATTAAATCATTAGGGATTGTGAAAAAAGCAGCAGTTCTTGCAAATATGAAAGTCGGTATGATTAAGGAAGAAATTGGGCAATTCATCATTCAATCATGTGATGAAGTAATTGCTGGAAAATGGAATGACCAATTTATTGTGGATCCTATTCAAGGTGGTGCTGGTACTTCCATCAATATGAACACAAACGAAGTCATTGCAAACCGCGCACTTGAATTAATGGGGGAAGAAAAAGGGAATTATAAAGTGATTAGCCCAAATAGCCACATTAATATGTCGCAATCAACAAATGACGCGTTCCCAACAGCTACACATATTGCAGTTTTAAGTTTAATGAATCAGTTGATTGACTCGGCTAAAAACATGCAAGATGCATTTGTCTCAAAAGCGAAAGAATTTGCGGGTGTAATTAAAATGGGTCGTACCCATCTTCAAGATGCTGTACCGATTCTATTAGGTCAAGAGTTTGAGGCATACGCTAGAGTTATTTCTCGCGATATTGAGCGTATATCACTTTCAAGACACCACTTATTTGAAGTAAATATGGGTGCAACAGCAGTGGGTACTGGGTTAAATGCAGATCCGAACTATATTGATGCAGTTGTTCAAAATCTTAGTGAAATAAGTGGTTTACCTTTAAGCCGCGCAGAACATTTAGTGGATGCAACTCAAAATACAGATTGCTATACTGAAGTATCTGCCATGTTAAAAGTTTGTATGATTAATATGTCGAAGATTGCTAATGATTTACGACTAATGGCTTCAGGTCCTCGTGATGGATTATTTGAAATCATTCTACCTGCACGTCAACCAGGTTCATCAATCATGCCTGGTAAAGTAAATCCTGTAATGGCAGAAGTTGTAAACCAAGTTGCCTTCCAAGTAATGGGGAATGACTTAACAATTTCACAAGCTTCTGAAGCTGGTCAATTCGAGTTAAATGTAATGGAACCTGTACTATTCTTTAATTTAATTCAATCAATTTCAATCATGAACAATGTATTTACAACATTTACAGAAAGATGCTTAGTGGATATCAAAGCAAATGAAGAACATTTAAGAGAGTATGTTGAAAAAAGCGTAGGAATTATTACAGCTGTAAACCCTCATATTGGTTATGAGCTTGCTGCACAAATTGCAAAAGAAGCAATTGCTACAGGTGCATCGGTACGTGAACTATGTCTTCAATCTGGTGCCTTAACAAAAGAACAAATTGATAAAATTTTAGATCCTTATGAAATGACTCACCCTGGTATAGCTGGTGGTAAAGATTTAGTAAAAGGTTTAAAATCTCAACTTTAGAAATACCATTTATATAATAAAAGTAAAGGGCTGCTCGGGTATAGAGCAGCCCTTTTTGTGTGTTTTATTCTGCAAATACCAAGACAAAGTTTCTTCTCATGTTGTTAAACATAATGCCCCAGACATTAAAAAGATTTCGTTATTTTTTGTCATTGCATAGTTTCTCTTTTTTTGAGAAACCTAAAAATGGGAAGTGAATTAGTCTTAACGAACTACAAGTTTTTGAGGTAGGAGGCAGTAATTTTGAATATTGCAGATGTATTTATAGTAATCGGATTTATAGTATTGTTTTTCTTAGTAGTATTTCTCATATTGGTTGGGTTATATCTATATTTTGTTGATCGAACACAAAAGCAACATCCGATTCTTCGTAACTATCCTCTCTTAGGTCGAGTTCGATACTTTTTCGAAACGATTGGTCCAGAACTACGTCAGTATTTATTTAATAATGACACAGAAGGGAAACCATTTTCACGAACTGAATATCAACATATCGTGAAATCGGCAAAATATAAACGGGATGTCATTGGGTTTGGTTCACTTCGTAATTTTGAAGAACCTGGTTACTACATTCGCAATTCTATGTTTCCGAAATTAACTGAAGAATTAAATATGGATTCAAATACAAAAGTAAAGACAAAGAGATACCTACTTATAAAAGAGCCTTTATTTACACAAAAAAAGGAAGAATTAGAGCAACATGAATCCTCTGCCTATTTATTAAATGATGATGACGCAATTGTTATCGGAGAACATACAAAGCATCCTTTCGTTGTAAAAGGGCAAATAGGGATGTCAGCGATGAGTTACGGTTCCTTAGGAAAGAATGCAATTACAGCGCTCTCAGAAGGATTAGGGATTGCAAAAGGGTCTTGGATGAATACAGGAGAAGGTGGGATTTCAGAATACCATCTAAAAGGTGATGTAGACATCATAATGCAAATTGGTCCCGGTTTATTTGGTGTGAGAGATAACGAGGGGAATTTTAATTGGGAAGCATTAATGGAAAAAAGCCGTATTCCACAAGTCAAAGCATTTGAGGTGAAATTAGCTCAAGGGGCTAAAACAAGGGGCGGTCATATTGATGCAGAAAAAGTAACAGAAGAAATTGCGAAAATTCGTTTAGTTGAACCATTCAAGTCGATTGATAGTCCAAATCGGTTTAAAGAATTTAGTGATTTAGCATCATTATTTAATTTTATCGAACAGATTCGTGAGCATACTGGAAAACCAGTTGGTATGAAGATAGTTGTTGGTAGTCATCATGAAGCTGATGAATTAGCAAAGGCCATAAAAGAATCTGTCAAAGGACCTGATTTTATCACAGTAGATGGTGGGGAAGGGGGTACAGGTGCTTCCTTTCAGGAGTTAGCTGATAGTGTCGGTTTGCCAATTAAAGCTGCGTTACCTTTAGTAAATAACGCGCTAATAAAATATGGAGTTCGTGATCAAGTAAAAATAATCGCTTCAGGAAAACTTTTCTCTCCAGATCGAATTGCTGTTGCATTAGCGATGGGCGCGGATCTTGTGAATATTGCGCGTGCATTTATGATAACTGTCGGTTGTATCCAGGCGCTGAAATGTCAATCGAATGCATGTCCTGTTGGAGTAGCGACAACTGATCCGGATTTACAAAAAGCGTTAGTTATCGATGAAAAGAAATATCGAACGGCAAACTATGTCATTACAATGCGGGAAGGATTATTTCGATTAGCTGCTGCTGTAGGGGTAAATTCTCCAGTACACTTTAAACCGGAACACATTATCTATAAAGATGAAAAGGGCCGAGTGTTTCCACTGGAGGAAATTTATCAATCCATCGTGAAGGAATAAAATTATATTTCAAGCTATGTTCTATTCATGAACATAGCTTTTTTAAGTGAAAACGAGCATTGGGTAAGACCATTCCTATAACTGTTGCATACGATAATACGAAGAATTTTGTGAAGGGATTGAAAAAAATGTACTTTAACCCATATGGGTATTCTTATCAATATCCATACTTTGTCAATATGCCAATGAATCATTTTGGCTGGACATCAAATTACTGGACATATCCAAATCAGATGATATATCCAACTCACTTAGGTTCACCTCATACTTCTGTAGGTAATAATACAATGAGGTTAAGAGATTTTGGACCCAATCCATTTGTCATTAACATAAATGATGCGACGAAATTAAACAATGCTTATCGTACTGCACTTTGGACTGGTGATCACTTACAGGTAACATTAATGAGTTTAAACCCTGGTGAAGATATTGGATTAGAAATGCACCCGAATGTTGACCAATTCTTACGTATTGAACAGGGGCAGGGAATTACTCAAATGGGTAAGAATAAAGAAAATGTGACATTCACAAGAAATGTCTTTGATGATTCAGCCATCTTTATACCTGCAGGAACTTGGCATAATTTAACAAATACAGGAAATATACCACTCAAGCTCTATTCGATTTATGCTCCTCCTAATCATCCGTTTGGTACCGTTCATCCACGGAAAGCAGATGCAATGGCTGCAGAACACGGGAATTAAACAGGGGTTCTTTAGTTATTTAGTTTTAAGTAGTTCAGTTTTTGTGGAGAAACATTGTAAATAGCACATAAATTATCATACCTTTTAGCATAGTAAATAGCAGAGCTGTTTTCATTGATATATCAACGTTTTATAAGAAATTAACCACATAATATCATAACAAATAGCACCCTAATTCGCACAATGACAATAGCTATTGTCATTGTGCGAATTAGGGTGCTATCTTACTTGTAAATTGCTTTTTGATTATCAGTTTGTAGGTAGAAAAATCAAGGATTTATAACATTATGTGGTAAAATAAACTTAATGATTAAGAAAATTCAGTTTCTCTACTTTCGGTCAGTAGAGTTGAAAGTAATACTAATTAAGGGGGATTTAATTGAAGGAAGAAATAAAATTTAGATTGGCTACTGAAGAAGATTTAGATAGTATTGTTGCAATGCTTGCTGACGATGTTTTGGGTAGTAAACGTGAGCGGTATGAACATCCACTTCCTAATAGTTACATAAAAGCCTTCGAAGCTATTACAGCTGACCCTAATAACGAATTAATAGTGGCTTGTGATGAGCATGAAGTAATTGGGGTACAACAAATTACTTTTACTCCATATTTAACACATCAAGGTGGGTGGAGAGCTACTATTGAAGGAGTAAGAACATCAGCTTCTGTAAGGGGTAAGGGTGTAGGAACTAAACTCATAAAATGGGCAATTCAACGTGCAGAAGAACGTGGTTGTCATTTAGTACAGTTAACAACTGATAAAAAAAGACCAGATGCTTTAAGGTTTTATGAAAGATTGGGTTTTAAAGCAACACATGAAGGTTTGAAGCTGAAATTATAATATTACTATTCAACTAAAGGTGCTTTAATTAAAAAAGAACAACACATTGAATAACAAAAAGCTTGGGATATCCCAAGCTTTTTTGTTACGTTAATAGTATTGTTAATTCACTTGCTATTTACGTTGCGAAAACATATGTTTTTTTGGCGGTGATTTTTAGTTTTCTCCAGGTTATCTGAACTACTTACTCTAGTTTGGGATTCTCTTTTTTATTTTTTTATAAAGTGTCTTTTAGCTTTTTATGAATGAAAACCATTATTTGATAAAATTCTTTTTATAAGAGTATGTTACTGGGTACGATCACTAATAATAAACTCACTAAAGACAATTGTGATATAAATTCTTAGTAAAATTCAGTTGACATTATACCTATAGGGGTATAAGATGTGTATATCAAGTACAACCATTATGTGAAGGAGGCATTTTCTTGAATTCATATGACGATAAAGTAAGAAATCGAGTGAAGCGTATGGAGGGTCAACTTCGAGGCATCTTAAAAATGATGGACGAAGGAAAAGACTGTAAAGATGTCATCACTCAGCTTTCAGCTGTACGTTCAGGAGTAGATCGTTCGATAGGTTTAATTGTTAGTCAAAACTTAATTGAATGTATACAAAATGCAAATGGTGATGAAGAAGCATTAAATGAATCTGTACAAGAAGCGGTTAATTTATTTGTAAAAAGTCGTTAATCTATATTAATCGACTTTTAATTTTTAAATATAAATATACCCCTGCAGGTATGGAGGAGGAACGTAATGGAAACATGGATAATCATCATCGCTGCAATTCTATTTATTACGTGGCGAATGAATTCTACAAAAGGGACACATACAATATCAACGGATACTCTAAAGGGGATGTTAAATGATAAAGATAAAGTGTTTATAGATGTTCGAACTGCAGGTGAATACAAAGGGAGAAATATTCGTCAGTTTAAAAATATCCCTCTTGGAAGTGACTTATCAAAACTTCCAAAAGACAAAGAAATTGTGGTAATTTGCCAAAGTGGAATGCGCAGTGCTCAAGCATGTAAACAACTAAAAAAGTTAGGTTATGAAAAAGTTACAAATGTCCGTGGCGGCATGAGTGCTTGGAGAGGTTAAAAGGAGGAGTTAGACAATGAAAGAAGTTAGCGCAATAGAGGTTCAACAACGAATAGAAAATGGAGAGAACTTACATTTGATTGATGTGCGTGAAGTAGATGAAGTTCAATCTGGCCATATTCCTGGTATTACAAATATTCCACTGGGATTACTTGAATTCCGTACTCATGAACTTGATAAAAGTAAATCTTATATAATGGTTTGCCGTTCGGGTGGACGTAGTGGGAAAGCAACGCAATATCTAGAAAGCCAAGGATTTGACGTAACAAATATGACTGGTGGAATGCTTTCATGGAGTGGTGAGATTGAATAATATTTTCTTTTTGAAAATTTTTTGAGTAGAATAATACCCATACAGGTATATAGGAGCTGTGATAGATGTCGATTAAAGCGGATGTACAATTAGACGCAAAAGGCTTGGCTTGTCCAATGCCTATTGTCAAAACTAGAAAAGCTATGAATAGTCTTGCAGATGGTCAAATTTTAGAAGTACAAGCAACAGATAAGGGTTCTTTAGCAGATTTAAAAGCATGGTGCGAAAGTGTTGGCCATCAGTATATAGGTACTATAGATGAAAATGATGTTTACCTTCACTATATTCGTAAAAGCAGTAAAGAAGAAAAAGAAGAAAAAACCTTTGATAAAACAATTAATAATGATGAGCTAATCCAACGTGCTTCAAATGGTGCTCTGATTTTAGATGTTCGTGAAGAGGCAGAGTATGCATTTGGACATATCGAAGGTTCTAAATCAATTCCATTAGGGGAATTAGAAGATCGATTACAAGAGCTTGATAAAACACAAGAAATCCTTGTGATTTGTCGTACAGGAACTCGCAGTGATTTAGCTGCACAAAAATTAGCTGAAAAAGGATTTACAAATGTATTCAATGTGTTACCAGGATTGAATTCCTGGAACGGTGAGTTATCAAAAAAATATCATATTTAAAATTACTGGAGGTTTTCTTATGTCAAACAAAGTAGCAATTATTGCAAGTAATGGTGGTCTTTTTGACGCATATAAAGTATTCAATATCGCGACAGCTGCAGCTGCAACAGAAAAAGAGGTAGCCATCTTCTTTACGTTTGAAGGGTTAAATTTAATCCATAAACAAGGAATGCACCAACTCCCAATGCCTGAAGGACGTGAACATTTTGCAGAAGGATTTGCAAAAGCAAACGTTCCAAGCATTCCACAATTGATTGAAATGGCCCAAGAAATGGGTGTAAAATTCATCGGTTGTCAAATGACAATGGATGTAATGGGATTAACGAAAGAGGACTTTATTGAAGGAATTGAAGTAGGAGGAGCTGTAACATTCCTTGAATTTGCAAAAGATGCAGCACCCACTTTATCTTTCTAAAATAGTAAATTGAGTATAATAGTGAATGATCCTAAGTGGAAGGGAGCTCCCTTCCACTTAAAAAACACATAAATAATACCTATGGGGGTAATTTGCGATGACAGTCAATAAAATGACGGCTGCAGAAGTAGCTCGTAAAGTGATTGAAAATAAAGCGTTATTTATTTTAGATGTACGGAACAATGATGCTTTTGAAGATTGGAAAATAGAAGGACACAGGTTTGAATATTTAAATATTCCTTATTTTGATTTATTAGATGGTATAGAAGATATCTTACCGATTCTTCCAACTGATAAAGACATATTAGTTGTTTGTGCAAAAGAAGGTTCTTCTCTTATGGTTGCTGAGATGATTTCAGAGGCTGGTCGCGACGTGTTCTACCTTGAGGGTGGGATGAAGTCTTGGAGTTCTTATCTTGAACCCATTAAGGTTGGTGATTTAACAGGTAGTGGAGAACTATACCAGTTTGTACGTCTTGGCAAAGGCTGTCTTTCTTATATGGTAGTTTCGGATGGTGAAGCAGCAATTATTGACGCTGTCCGCTTTACGGATGTATTTACAAAATTTGCAGAAGAGAAAAATGTTAAAATCAAACACATTTTTGATACACACTTACATGCTGACCACATATCAGGTGGTCGCCAAATTGCAGAAGCAACGGGAGCAACCTATTATTTGTCACCAAAAGATGCAGAAGAAGTTGTATTTAAATATACACCTTTAGAAGATGGCTTAAATGTGAAAGTTGGTGCGTCAGAAATTGTTGTAGGTGCATTTTATTCACCAGGACACACTATTGGCTCAACGTCTTTTATCATCGATAGTGCCTATTTATTAACAGGTGATATTTTATTCATCGATTCAATCGGGCGACCAGATTTAGCAGGTCTTGCCCAAGACTGGGTAGGAGATTTACGTGAAACTTTATACCGTCGTTATCGTGAATTAGAAGAAGATCTCATTGTATTACCAGCTCACTTTATGATAATCGATGAGTTAAACGAAAATGGGACAGTTGCCAAACGATTAGGTGATTTATTTATGGAGAACCATGGTTTAAATATTGATAGTGAAATAGAATTCCGTCAAACTGTAACAGATAATTTACCTCCTCAACCAAACGCCTATGAACAAATTCGTCAAGTCAACATGGGAAAAATTACACCAAATCATGATGAACAAACAGAGATGGAAATAGGTCCCAACCGATGTGCTATACGCTAATAAATAATCAGGAATTATTGTCTTTAAAATATACAAAAGGAACATCCCTAATTTGTTCCTTTTATTCTTAAAATGATTAAAGGAGTCAACCCAATGGAATCTACAAAAATATTAGATGTAAAAGGAATGCCCTGTCCTATGCCAATCGTGCGTACTAAAAAAGCTATGGACAAGTTAGTTACAGGAGATATATTAGAAGTACATGTTACTGATAAAGGTGCATTATCCGACATGCCTGCTTGGGCAAATGCTTCAGGTCATACAATTGTTGAACAAACCGAAATATCAAGTGTTATAACATTCTTTATAAAAAAAGCGTAAAAGAAAATGAGTTTTGTCCAGCTCACTTTTCTTCTTAGGTGTAAGAAAAGGAAAGAAGGAAATGACATGGATATAAATTATATATTAGTCCTTTTTACTATAGGTTTTATCGGCTCTTTTTTATCGGGGATGTTAGGAATCGGTGGGGCAATCATAAAATACCCTTTACTTCTTATGATTCCTCCATTATTTGGTATACAAGGATTAACAGCACATGAGATATCAGGTATCAGTGCCTTGGACGTATTATTCGTATCCATCGCAGGGGTGCTTGGGTTTCGTAAAGAGGGCTATTTAAATAAATCATTAATCACCATTATGGGTATAGCTATATTAATAGGTACATTTATTGGTAGTTTTGGTTCACAGTTTTTATCTGAGAATCAAATAAATCTCGTTTATGGCATTTTAGCTTCTTTAGCAGCTATTATGATGCTTATACCTAAAAAACATGTAGATGAACGCCCTTTAAACGATATACAATTTAACAAGCCACTTGCATTCATTCTAGCATTTGTTGTTGGGGTCAGTTCTGGTATTGTAGGTTCTGGTGGTGGATTTTTATTAATCCCAATCATGCTATTACTACTGCATATTCCTACACGAATGACAATTGCCTCAAGTTTAGCTGTAACATTTATTTCGTCTGTTGCAGGGTCCATTGGGAAAATAACAACTGGACAGGTAGAATATCTTCCAGCAATCATAATTATCATTGCTGGAATAATTGCCGCTCCTTTAGGCGCGAAAATGAATGGAAAAATAAACGCAAAGATATTAGAAACTCTATTAGCTGTTATATTTCTAGGTACAGCGATAAAACTATGGATTGAAATTCTATAATAGCAGCTTAGGTTTATTTTTAATGAAGGATCTAAAGGGCTGTTTCAATGCCTAAGTAACTCTAAAGAGGTGAATAAAATTGATAGTCAGAATTTTATTTCACCTCTTCAAGACTAAAACTTGTAACTTTAAGTACTAAAACGATCTGTGGAATGATGGACTAATGGCCAAGCACGTACTTCTATCTTTTTGGCAAAGTGGACAATAGGTTCATTATTGTTAACAGTAATACCTTGCTTTGACAGTATGGAGTTCTTACTAAATTCGGCTTGTGCCTCTTGTAATATCCATGGTTCATGTAGTATATCACATCGTAATGGTACTCCTGATGTATTCAAAGTGTAGAAGCAGTAACGCTCGACCATCCATTCTTCAAAAGAGCCTTTAGTTGCTTGAAATGGATCTGAAATCGGTTTATAGTTACAGATTAATTCGATTTCATTGTCTTGTAGTCTCTTACTTTTAAATTCTATAGCCGTTCCTCTAGTTTTAATCTCCATCTCAGCGTGCCAATATGGTAAATGGTACACTGATTTAGCCCCTTTTACTGCAAGCCAATTGGCAGCATCCAAACTAAAAAAGAAGACTCCAGGCTTACCATCTAAAATCACATATGTACGAACGTTGAGTTCGGGAAATTGATCTGTTCCCGGAATTGGAGGTAATCCTCGCATACGAATACCTGACATACGAAATGGTACAATCGCTATCCAACATTGACCATTATATGAATCCAATGGTAGTACTTCAGGTACAAGTTTTCGCAATTCCTCATATTCAATTGGATAATGGGCAAATAATAGATCGCTCCATGTTTGTCTCATCGTCCAAGGTAAATTTGGGAGTGCCCATGGACGATGGCTGTCATCCCATGGATTTTTTTTAGTTTTTAAAAGTCCTTCCAGAGTAGCTCACTTCCTTCATATTATTCCTTTAGCATATTTTACCATGTTATATCAATAGATGGAGAACTAAATTAAATGATGAAAATGGTTGTATAAAAATCACATTCATAAGAGTAAGAAATGTTGTACAAAATTGAGAAAGTACTTCAATAATGTATGTTAATAAGATAGCAGTAAAATTTTTCTGTATTTATTACTAGTGCCAATGCCTTAAGACCGCTACATATAATAGGGTAATTATTCATGAGATTTGTTCTTCGAATATAGAATATATTGTGATAGAAAGGAGAATGTTTCCTATCACTAAAAAGATTCTATTTTTCTGTGACCCTGGAATTGATGATTCTTTGGCGATTATGTATGGGATATTGGATCCTGAAATTGAACTGGTTGGTATCGTCACAAGCTATGGCAATGTAACGAAGGAAGAAGCTACAGCAAACGCGGCTTATCTCTTGCAGTTAGCTGGTAGAACAAATATTCCCATAATCCCGGGTGCTTCTAGACCAGTTCAAGAAGAAGAAAGCGTTTTATCCAGAAATTCATGGGAAAGATGGGATTGGCCCTATCCAAGCACCTAAAAATTTCAAGCACCAGATATATCCTTTTGATACCATTCGACTTCTTATTGATAAATATAAAAACGAGCTGATTATAGTCGATACAGGACGGTCTACATCATTGGCAACGGCGTTTACATTATTCCCTGCACATATGAAATTGGTTCATTCCTTTTATGTAATGGGAGGTGCCTTCTTTATTCCTGGAAATGCAACAGCATTAGCAGAAGCTAATTTCTATGGAGATCCAGGCTCTTCGAATTTTGTTCTAAAATACGCTCATAATCTAACTATCACACCGTTAAACGTTACACAATATGCAATTCTTACTCAGGAATTAGTTGATGTAATTTCTCAATATCGAAAGAATGTCTATGCTACTATGTTGGATCCAATTTTCAAATATTACTATGAGTTTTATAAAAAATCAATACCTGGTATTATTGGCGCTCCGATCCATGATTTGCTTACTATTATGGTTGTGAAAAATCCATCAATCGTTGATTACATATACTATGATGCAAAAGTCATTGAATTTTCGGAAGCAAAGGGAATGTCCTATATTGATGCTCGACCAACGAGTAAAAAAGGAAAAACAAGAATCGCCGTAAAACTCAATTATGATGCATTTGTGGATGATATCAGAAAAGTAATGTTACAGGAATAATGTTAATTTTATTAAGAAAAAGTCAAAAAGTCGATTCCACTGAAGGATAAGGAATCGACTTTTTGTTAAATGGAATGCTTATTGGTTAAATTTAAATGAAAGTGGAATGTTTTTCTTTTTCTCATACAAATCTAGGATAGTTGCTGCTATCTGTTGAAGTGCATTGCCATTCTAGAAGAATAGATGCACATCGATTTTATATACGACAAGGGTTTACTGAATCTCCAAAATATTTTATTAAGATGTTGCCTGAATCCAATTAGTATTGTAGTTTGGTTATTAATTAACAAACTTTGTATAGGATTTTAATTGTAAATAATATACAATATATAACTTATAGATAGTTTTACAGAGGGGGAAGAGCATGTTAATAAAGAGGCTTAATGATGAAACGGAATTGCGATTATTGGAAGTGAGACATTCCGAATCTCTTTTTATATTAACAGATGAATCGAGAACATATTTACGTGAATGGTTACCCTGGGTGGATTTCACGAAAACAATAAGTGACTCGAAGCAATTTATTGAAGGTACTCTACAACAATTTTCTAGCAATAATGGCTTTCAAGCAGGAATTTGGTATAAAGGAAAATTAGCGGGAGTAGTAGGATTACATAAGATAAATTGGGCGAATAGATCAACATCTATCGGATATTGGTTAGGAGAAGGATTTCAAGGGAAAGGATTAATGACAAATGCAGTTAAAGCTGTAATTGAATACTGCTTTAGCGAATTAAAGTTAAACCGAATTGAAATACGTGTAGCCACAGAAAATGATAAAAGTATAGCTATCCCTAAAAGACTCGGATTTCAAGAAGAAGGATGTCTCAGAGATGCTGAGTGGTTATACAATAAATTTGTAGACCATTATGTATTTGGTTTAACAAAAGAAGACTACGATAAAATCAATGTTGTGATGTAGTCAATTAAAAAACAAGAAACGAAAAAATTGGCTGATTTAAGTCGCGTACAAGTACGGACATAAACCAGCCAATAACTATATTTTTAATATGTTATTATCAGATTCTTAGGGATCTCATTGGTATTTTTACCCCTGTATTACCCCTCAAGTGTTAACACACCGTCTTCCATGCGATAAACTTTATCACAAAACTCAAGCATACGCTCATCATGGGTTACCATAACGGCTGCTTTATTACGGTCTTTTACTTCTTTGCTAATTTGTTTCACAACTTCGAATGCACGGTTAGAGTCTAAGCTAGCTGTTGGTTCGTCGGCTAAAATGATGTTTGAGTCGTTAACAAATGCACGAGCAATTGCAACACGTTGACGTTCTCCACCAGATAATTCATTCGGGAATTTCTTCAATTTTTGACCTAACCCTAAGTCAGTTAACAAAGTTTTAGCAAACTCAATTTGTTTAGAAGTTACTTTGCCTTTCATTTTACAAACAATTAGAAGTTGATCCAATACTGTTAAATAAGGGATTAGGTTCGATGTTTGTAAAATGAAACCAATATCTGTTAAACGGAATGATGAAAGCTCTTTTTCTTTTATCTTTCCAATGTCTGTCCCATTTACTAATACTTCACCTTTTGAGGGTTGCAGTAGGGCACCCGCAATGGATAATAAAGTACTCTTTCCTGAACCAGATGGTCCAATAATGGCGATAAATTCACCAGGCTCCACTGTCAATGAAACATTTTTTAATGCATCAACTGTTGAGTCGCCTTCTTTAAATGATTTTGTTACGTTTTTTAGTACTAATCCAGTCATTTATTCCACTCTCCCAATCGCTGTTAATGGATCGATTTTCGTTACTTGACGGGCAGAAATAACAGAACCTAAAACAGATACAATTAATAAGACAACTGCGTATAAAATAACCATTTTAAAGTCTAAGTTAAATGGCATGCCTTCTGGGAAGACTAGAGCCGTCAAATAAGTCAAGACGATTCCTGCGATAATACTTATGAATGATAAGACAAATACTTGTGAGATGATTGAGTTTTTAATAAAGCGATTTGAAGCACCAATCGCTTTCATAACACCAAACTGTTGTGTTTTTTGTAAAATGAATACATAGAAAAATACCGCAATAATTACTGCTGAGATTACAAATAAGAAGGCAAGCATCATATAAATTGTTCCGCTTTCTTCTTTATATCCTGGCATACCCATCACAGCTTCTGATTTTGTGAATGTTTCGATTTGATCATAGTTGTCTTCAATTTTTTGAGCATCAATGTCTGTTCCTTGTAATGCGATCATTGCTACTGGACTTTCTAAACCATTGTCAGCACCTGGTGCAGCGAATGCATAGTCTTGCCAAGTGTCAACATTTGCGAACACACTAGGTACGTGGTTAAATGTTTCTCCTTCTGTAATACCGACAACCGTTAATTCCATTTCAGAACTTGCAACTACAAGTTTGTCACCAATCTTATAACCTTTATCTTTTAAAGTTTCATCGATGATAACGCCGAATTTATCGTCAGCAGATAATTGTTTACCTTCTACAACTTTTGGTTCGATAAATTTACCTGGATCAATACCAAGGAATGCCACGTCATTTTTTGACTTACCATCTGGTGATTTTACGTTTATAGTAGATTGGCCGAATTGTGCTGCTTCAGTAACACCATATTTGCCTTCAACATCGTCGGCAATTTTACCTTCTACTTTTGTTTTCATCATTGTTGCGGCAGATCCTTCTTCATAAATAAATAGATCTCCGTCAATATTTTTCATCGTTGCAGCAGCTAATGTTGATAAACCATTACCTAAGCCCGATAAAATAAAAACAAGCCATGCGATTAGCATAATAATCGAACCGATCATCACGAAGCGCTTTTTGGCATGTTTCATTTCTTTAATTGCTAAAAACATTCTATATTCCTCCTAGTCAAATGTTGTTTTAGAGTTCAATCTTTCTCATAACAAGAAAAATTGGTAATATGAAAAACAGGTCGTCCCAACTTAAAAACGATTTTTAAAATAACTAAGTGTACTAGTCACAAAATAAATATAGCATTTTCAAGTATGGGTATAAATATGTTCTTCCTCTACATCTCAATCGAAGTATAGACGACTAATATGAACTCTATATAAACTTTTCGTTTTTTTATATATAAGTTGACATATAGAATGAAGCCCATTAGAGTTTTGTTTTGAGTTAAAATGATATAAATAATTTATGACGTTGATATATTTTACATTTTAATATGTACTTAATGCTGATAGTATGGATTGATACATATTTAATGAAATCAACAGTTTGCAAGCACTTAGCAAAAATTCGATGCCTTTTTTATCGGAAAGGATGTGAAAACGATGCGTATTTTAGTTGTGGATGATGATCCATTTATTAGAAAATTAATCGGTATTCATTTGAAAAAGGAAGGGTATGACACAGTGTTTGCATGTGATGGCATAGAAGCACTTGAGTTAGTAAATGAAGGCATTCTAGATTTAGCAATTGTCGATGTCATGATGCCGAAAATGGATGGGATTATGTTGACGAAACGTTTATCTGAACAAGAAATCCCAGTGCTTATGCTAACAGCGAAAACAACGCTTGAAGATAAGGAAAAAGGATTTTTAGCGGGCGCGGATGATTATATGGTCAAACCATTTGAGCCTAAAGAGTTACTGTTTCGTGTTCGTGCCATTTTACGTCGCTTCCAAAAACTTGAACGTAGTCATACAATGCTTGGTAATATGCACATTGACCGACGCACATTCGAAGTAAAGGTTGGTGAACAAGTTCTACTTCTACCATTGAAGGAATTTGAGCTGTTAAGTATTTTGTGTAGCAGACCCGATATCGTATTTACGCGTGACCAACTAATGGAACAAGTATGGGGCTTTGATTATGAAGGTGACGATTTCACACTAACTACTCATATAAAGCGTCTACGTTCTCGACTAGAGGAGGTACATGCGCAGGTAAAAATACAAACGGTACGTGGAATTGGCTATAAGATCGAGGAAATTAAATGAAAACTTTATATAAAGAATATCTTGTTGTTACATTAGTTGTCATTATCGCAAGCCTGATTGTATCCATGTTTTTACTTGGTCAACTTTACAATAACTATGTTCGTGAAGATGCGGATGAGAAGAATTTAGATATTGCGCTAGAAGTTACGGACATTGTAGGGACAATGTCCGCTGATCGCTTAGATGAATTTTTTCAATCTATTGCTAAGTTAGGTTATCAGGTCGTTGTAATTGACGAAAATAAAAAAATTACTAGTTATGGTGCAAAATTTAAGAAAATGCACTTGAACAACGAAATGGTAGCCCTTGTCGGTTCAAACTCAATCTATCATGGAATTAGAGAGTACAAGCAAAACTTCTCAATTATGAACCACTATGCAAATGATGTGCAAAATACAATCGGTGTGCCATTTACAATGGACAATCAAAATTACGCAATGTTTATACGCATCGATAATGCATCCTCCTTTACGGAAATGCATTATTTAATTGTTGGATTTTTGTTCATTACAACGATTATTATTTTTGTTGCGATGATTTTATTAGCTCGTCAACTTGTGCAGCCGTTAAAACAACTGCAGCTTGCAACGGAGCAAATCGCGAAGGAAAACTATGACATTGATTTAAACATCAATCGGAATGATGAACTTGGTCAGCTAGCGATTCAATTTCAAAAAATGGCGCAACGTTTAGCGGAAAATGATCAATTAAAAAAGGACTTTATCAATAATGTGTCACATGATTTCCAATCACCGCTTCTTAACATACAAGGTTATGCGAGTGTGTTAAAAGATGGGGAAAATACAGAAGAAGAGCGTGTCCAATATTTAGACATTATTGAACAAGAAACGAAGCGACTATCTGCACTAACAAAGCAATTGTTGTTACTAAGTTCATTGGACCAAAAGAATTTACCGATTGAGAAGAAGACATTTTCTCTGGATCAGCAGCTTAAGGACCTCTTATTTGCAAAACGGTGGAAACTAGACGAAAAGCAGATGGAACTTATATATGAATTAGAGCCGATCGAAATCTATGCGGACCAACATTTAATGGAGCAAGTTTGGGATAATTTATTATCCAATGCGGTTCGTTATAGTGAAGTAAAGGGCAAAATTGTAGTAACATGTTCACGTGAGGAAAATGCAGTCGTAGTGAAAGTTCGTGATTATGGCATCGGTATTCCTAAGGATGAGCTAGATAAAGTAAAAGAACGTTTTTACCGAGTTGATGCATCTCGCTCTAGTCAAAGTAGTGGGTTAGGATTAGCGATTGTGACGGAAATTGTCGGGCGACACAATGGTGAATTTGTCATAGAAAGTGAGTTAGGGAAAGGTACGACCGTGACGGTTAGATTGTTCGATAGATAACTGGGCACCAGTAGGTTAATATTCTAAATTTTTTTAGAGCTTTCAGATAGATTTTTGACCACCAAACAAAGTTATAACGAATTATTTTTACAGAACTCAGCATTTTTACACCACGCTACATTATCAAAAGAAGCGGCATCCCATAGTTGGAAAAACGATGGGATGCCTTTTTATATGATCTCATTTTCCTCAAATGTATTTTTCAAAAACATGTAACCATTCTTTTTATAACTTTAGAAAATTCTTCTTTTTGGAATAATAAAAAATTTTTTAAAAAAGTTTAATTTAATTGAACCGTTTTTTGAAATTCATCGTCTAATGTGTTGGAATATAAAAACCAAAGGAGGAAATATTTTGAAAAACAGAGTGAATAGAATGATAGCAGTTTCGATACTGACAGGGGGACTTCTTTTTGCAGGAACAAGTGCATCCGCGGCATCATTTAAGGACTTAAATCAGGATTATTGGGCAAAGGATGAAATTAGCTTTTTAGTTGAAAACAAGATGATTAGTGGTTATACAGATGGAACTTTTAATCCAAACAAAACAATCACGAAGGCACAAGTTGCTATGATATTAGTACGTGCGTTGGATTTACAAACAAAGAATAACCCAGATCCGGGGTTTAAAGATGTATCCAAAAATCATAGTGCCTATCAAGCAATTGCCGCTACGGTAGCAGCAGGCATTTTCGATAAGGGTGGAAAGTTTAATCCAAATGAAGAAATGACGAGAGAGGCTGTTGCAGTGGCCATTGCCAAAGCATTTAAATTACAAAGTTCTGGGCAATTAGAATTTACAGACGTACCTAGTAAATCAAGTGCATATAAGTCAATCGTAAGTCTTGTTGACCGTGATATTACAACAGGATATGAAGATGGAACATTTAAGCCAAAACAAAAAGTAACGAGAGCAGAATTTGCAGTCTTTGTAGCACGGGCATTAAGCTCCGATTTTTTACCAAATAAGTATACGGTTCCGTTCAATATCAATCCCGCTACCGCGCTATTCCATATCGCATTAAAGAAACCTGAAGAAGCACAACAACTATTTGTAGATCCTAAGTTTAATCTTTCATTATTAACGAAAGATGTACTGAATTTTGAATTGGTAGAAGCAAAAGAAGTGGCACGTGCAAATGGGAAAACAGAGTATCTAGTGAAATTTAAAGCAGAGCTTAAAAACAAGGCAAACAACAGTTTAGTAAAGAGCGGAGAAAATGAACTATATGTAGTAATTCAACGTGATGGCTATATGGATTTCAAGATTGTTTCAATTGAAAAAGAACCAAGATTTTATTTGACAGAAAAAGAAGCACAGGAACTGTTTTTAAATGCAAGTAATAGCTATTGGTATGTCTTGATGGGTGGGGAAGGAAAACAAAATGAAACGACCTTCACTCTGAATGACGGAGAGTATCGATACATGGCGGAATCTCTAAATACAATGGAAAAACTAAAGACATATTTAGGAAAAACTTATACAAATGAGCAAGTATCAGCCTTAATTAAAAAATTAGGTATTATTAATCATTTTGCTGAATTAGCACAGCCGAATGCTGATGGTGGTAGCCGATTAATGTTTGATAAAGCAACGATTAAAGAAACAAAAAGTACGGATACAAGTAAGAAGTTCACACTAGAAGTGCCCCTATATGGAGATGGAAATGAAGTGGAGACGTTACAAGGGGAGCTTCGTTATGAAAGAGGAAAAGGTTGGCGCGTCTATAGTCTGCAAACAATCCTTAACGGGGATACGCCTCCTGCCATAACAACAAATCAAGCACTTAGCCTGTTTGAAGAGGCAAATCATAGCTATTGGTATGTCGTGATGGGTGGCGAAGGTAAACGTAATGAAGCTACATTCACCTATAAAGGAATGGATTATCGTTATATGGCGGAGTCCCTGAATACGATGGCGAAATTAAAAAAATATTTAGGTATTTTCTATACGACTACTCAACAAGAAAAATTAATCAAAGATCTTGATATTATTGAGCATAATGGGGTATTAGCACAACCAAATGCTGATGGTGGTAGCTTATTAAATTGGGAAAAAGCAAAGATTAAAGAAATCTCAAGTTCTAGTCAAGCTAAACACTTTGAATTGACTGTACCTATTGGAGAATCTTCTGATTATGAAGCGTTAATTGGTGAGCTTCGCTATGAAAAAAACGCAGAAGCTTGGAGAGTGCATCGTCTAGAGCAACAAGCGTCTAAAACCACGAATTAATAACAAAAGGGGAGGCTATTGATATAGTAGCCTCCCCTTAATATATGATTAGCATCCTATGGAAACAGAAGGTATTCCTTAATATCTCCTAAAAATGAAACTCAAAAATTATGTAACTGCTATAATGAATAAATATCTTCCAGGAATGTTTTTACTGTGGCCATTTCTAATTTTATCTCAGTTATATCTTGCTCTTCAATTGCCACATTCAAATGATTTATACTTTCTTGAAGACTTTCATACTCGTCTTCATCTCCCATTAATTGTATTTTCCATAAATTATGCCGATAAAGTTGTTCCAAATTAGAACCGAGTGAAGTTAATTGTTCCCAATCCGATCCGTTTAATGCTTCTTCCATCGAGTTTATCTTCTCAAGAAATTCATTTTCTCCTGTTACACTTGAACATCCTGATAACAAAATAAGTAATGATAGAGATAGTATCCATTTTTTCATATTATTAATTATTCCTTCCATTTTGAATATATAGGTATGGTATTCCCAATAATAGAAAAAACATAATCAACTTAATATAGAATTGGAGGAACTTTTAGTGCCGGATTTCGTATTAATTCTAATTCGGTCAATTATATCTTTTATGTTATTGCTATTTTTGACTAGAATTATGGGTAAAAAACAACTCTCTCAACTTACATTTTTTGATTATGTAGTAGGGATTACTATCGGATCTATCGCTGCCACAATGTCTGCTGATAAAAATATACAAATTTCTAATGGAATAGTTGCTTTAGCAATATGGGGTATTTTCCCAATCTTACTAGGGTTTTTAGGTATGAAATCAAGAAAGTTCTTACAATTGACAGATGGAAGACCTTCAATTGTTATCAAAGATGGGGAAGTATTAGAAGAAAGCATGAAGAAAAATCAACTCGCTATTGATGAGTTAATGATGTTATTAAGAGAAAAAGGGGTCTTTAAGGTTGAAGATATTGAAATGGCGATATTAGAAACGAATGGGGAACTAAGTATTATGAAACGAACAGATTTAGAACCAATTACACCTAATTTACTAGGTATGAAGGTTAAATTAGAACACGCGCCAAGTTTGTTAATAGTTGATGGGCATATTTTAAACAAAAATTTATCAACTTTAGGTTATTCAAAGAAATGGCTTATGAAAGAGATTGAAAAACAAGGAGCACACTCATTAAATGATGTATTTCTAGCTCAAGTTGATTCAAAAGGAAGTCTTTTTGTTGACATGTATAAAGATAAGAAACAAAAAGATAAATCTTAATTCTCCACAAAAATTCTTGATTTTTATGGACACTATTTGATGAAAATATGACAATTTTTCTGATTATTGCATAAGTATTTTACTGGCCTAATTCATTCTTTGGAATTTAACTTGTTGATCATTTTATTTCTATATGCAATAATTGACGTTTTTAAAGACGCATAGCTTCCAATTGCTGAGTAGCCGTAAAACCAACCCATAAACAAACCCGCAATAAAATTATGACGATGGCTTATAAATACTGAAATTAATAGCCCCAGTATAAGCGCGATTGTGGGAACCCAGAATGGCTTAATATTGAAAATTTTCTTTATCAGTTGTGTAAGGATCATAACAACTGGAACTGCAATTACAGCATCCCAAAAATTTGTATGTATTAGTGGAAAGTGCTCCATATTTACCCCTCAATCTTCAAATAAAATAATGATTACACTTTAAAATTTATTAAATGGTTTTTGTTAAAAAGCAGAGAGAGCTTTGTGGCCAATTACAATTTTGATGATTAATAAGTATTGAACTAATTATTATGTTTCTTTCTACTATTAAAAAAGAGAAGAGTCGTTTTCAGAAACAAGCAGAGTGAAAATGTAGGTATGAATAGCATCCCTCATTTAAGTGAATATATGCAAACTCTTATATTCCTTTTGAGGTATTTCTCATTTTTCATTTTTGAGACTTCTTAAAAGTTGACTTTCGTGTATTCTATACAAGAGAGCTTACATTAGGTATCAAAAAGGAATGTTACACAACCTTTCCATTTTGTTGTTCAAGTAATGGAAGTTTATTTTTTTAAATGAAGCCGAAATAAGCAAAATTAATATTTAAAACGACACATTATTTTAAGGTTATTACAGATAATTAACTCATCTACACTAAAGGTGGGAAGTGCTATTATGAAAAAAGTACTTTTTCTTTTAATGGGCTTAATTATTATAGGTGTTGTGATTTTTTATGTTGATGAAAATAATAGTGAAACCATTTTAGCGGATCGTGGACGACAGTATTATGAAGAAGCAGGTCAAATTATTTGGGATATTAAAACAGAGGAGAAAGTAGTTGCCCTAACGTTTGATGATGGACCGAATCAAAAGGATACTTCTGAAATATTAGATTTACTCGAACAATACGAAGCAAAAGGAACTTTTTTTATTGTGGGTGAACAAGCAGAAAAAAATCCAGAAATCATATTAAGAATGTATCAAGAGGGACATGATCTTGCAAATCATACCTACACGCATCCTTTTACTAGAGATGTTTCAAGGGTCATGAAAGAAATTAAACAAACAAACGATGCTATATACAGTATAACTGGTTATAAGCCAAGCCTATTTAGACCTGTCGAAGGCCAATATACGGATGCGATGATTGACAAAATTTCAAAAGCAGGTTTTAAAGTCGTCATGTGGTCTTGGCACCAAGATACATTAGATTGGAAAAATCCAGGTGTAAGTAAAATTGTAAGTACAGTTTTAAAGGGGACAAAAGAAGGGGATGTTATTCTGTTCCACGATGGTGGTGGTGATCGTGAACAGACCGTAAAAGCATTGAAAAAAATCCTACCAGAACTTCAAGATCGAGGTTATCAGTTTGTGACCATAACAGATTTACTAAAAATACAAATGAAGGAGCAAGAGAAAGTAAATCACGAAACAAACAATAAGTGATAGAAGATGAAGTAGTTAAGATTTACTTAGACGATTTTGCCGATTGGTAAATTCCTTTGGATTAAAATATCTATCTAACAGAAGAAAAAATGTTTATCATTTCGTTTAGTTTTTTATTCAAAACTATCCTGAATAACATACATTAACAGTAAAGAATGATGTTAATGGAAGGAGAAGATTTTTGAATAAATCATTAATCGATTCCCTTAGACAAGGTGGGTATATTTTCTTTTCTAGACATGGAGAAGCAACTATTGGAAACGATTTACCTAATTTATATTTTCAAAACTGTTTGACCCAAAGAAATCTTTCTGAAACAGGGCGAATGCAAGCTATTTACTATGGACAGATTCTCCGGTTCTTGCAAATTCCCGTTAATTTTCCGGTATCTGCGAGTCCTTTCTGTAGAACCATTGAAACAGCACAATTAGCATTTGGCAGTGAGAATGTACATGTTGATCCCTTTTGGTTGAATGTATATGGGTTGAATGAAAATTTACCAAGTGGAGAGAGACAAAGAATACTCAATCGTCTTCAAAAAGCACTAGAATTAAAGCCCCAAGCTGGACAAAATAATATTATCATTGCACATAGTTTCCCGAAAGGACAGGGTTTAGGTGAAATACCCTATATGGGGACAGTGATAATAAAACCGAACGGAGTAGGTAACGGTTTTGAAATAATAAATCGATTTTCTTTATCGGATTTAAGAGAATTAGGGAGTTAAGTTTAACTTACAAACACAAAAATATGAAAACGGCGGCATTGGTAGAGTTATAGCGGATAATTATTCAATTAAAATAAATGGCGTGAATTCAGAATTCGGATTTGTGCCGTTTTACATAAAATAACTCGATTGATGAAGAAATTAATTGATATGAAAGGCAAAAATCCTTCAAATACTATTTGAAGGACTGCGATTATTTTGCTAAACCAACTGAAGTGTTATTATATTGCGAATCACTTAATGCTTTTACCATAAAATGAGCGACACTCGCGCGTGAAATGGAATAGGATTTTGGAGGGACACCCTCAAATGCTTCTTTATATGAGGTAGATAATTCTTCGTCTTTTAGTCCTAATGGACGAGCAATTGTATAGACAAAGCCTTTTAATAAATAATAATCAACCGCTGCACGATGATCTTTTAATGGATTTTCTAACAATTTCATCATCAGTTTACCCGAAAATCCAGGGATTTCTTTGTTAATGCCAGCAGAAGCGCAATACACTAAGCGTTTAACACCGGCAGAGCTCATACCATCTGCAATATTTTTTCCCATCAATTCAAGTTGATTCGATTTTTTTGTACCAGTAGAAGAACCCAAGCATGAAATGACAGCCTCATGACCAACAATTGCGCTTGCCACATCTTCTGCATTTAAGGCGTCGCCTTGAATGATGCGAATGCCTTCTTTAGTCTGTAATTTATCAGGAGTACGAACAAAGGCTGTAACTTCATGACCTGCTTCAACTGCCATACGGACAAAATGTTGCCCAACACCACCTGTTGCACCAAATACAATTATCTTCATTTACTCTCTCCTATTCTTAACGAATACCTAAATTATAGCACGAAATGATCAGAACCTGTACGCACATATTGTACTTGTTATACAGGGTATAATTACGATTTTTTGCTTCAAAATTTGATAGAGGATGTTGTCTTATAAACTTCTTTGTATATTTTGAAGTACGGTAGAATTTATCAGTTCTATGTAGGTTGTACTTATTAATATTTCACTTTTAACAAAAAGGTTTAGGTAAAGGGGGCATACCATTTATCAAGGACTTCTACTTTTTATTTGAAATCTACATTTACTCTAACAAAACCTTTAATTAAGAGAATCATGAATTAAAGGTTTTTGGCAATAATAATTCAAAGAAATTTTTATCTGTGATGGTAAGTCGGTAGTATGCTCATAAAGGGGACTAAATATGAAGAAGGATAGAATATTGTTAATAGGCGTTTTAACGTTAGTCATAGTTATATTGGGAGCTTGTGGAAATGCAACTTCCCAATCCAATACTAAATTAGCAAACCAGCAATCCACTAGAACTTTGGACGAAAAACTAAAAGAAAACTTATCACATGAACACTCAACAATTGAAGTGAAAAGTATAATAGGAAATATTTCAGTGAGTACAGACACTACACAGACGGTTCAAAATACAGTTACTACTGTTCAAGCAACTAAAGATTCAAATACAGAAGAAACCGAAACACGTAGTGGAAAAAACGAAATGTTAAAAAGCAAGAAAGAAGAATATCTCCAGAAACTAAAAAGTACGAAAGATAAGGTAAACAAACTTAAAGCACCCGATTCTTCAACATACGCTTTAAAAAATCTGGAAAATCAGAGATGGGAGATATGGGATGACTTGTTGAATGAAATTTATGGAGTGATAAAGGAGCAGCTACCACCAGCAGAAATGGAGAAATTAAGAGAAGAACAACGAAATTGGATAAAATATAGAGATAAAACTGCATTTAAAGCATCCTATAAATATCAAGGCGGTACGCAAGAGCTCTTAGAGTATGTGAGTGTATTAGCAAATGTCACAGAAGAAAGATGCTATGAATTAGTTAATAAATATATGAAATAAATTTTGTTTATAGAGCGGTACTATTTCTATTATTGGCGCAATTCTTGAATAGGATTGTGCCTTTTTTATTAAAGGTGAACACTGTACTTTTCAAATTATTTCCATCCCTTAATTTCCATATAAATTTAGATTTACTTATTTTGGATGTGTTGTATAATAATTTATCATTACTAATAAATATACACCCATCCAGATAAGGAGTGAGTTTATGAAGATTGCACCTAATATTAATCCCGCAGAAACAATATATGTCATCCATCAAGCATTTAAACGTTATGAAACAGACCCACAACCATCAAGTGCGTTGAATGAAACAGAGGAATCTATACAAAATGAGTTAAAGCAAGGTACAAAACTTTTCGGGGTATACGAGAATGATGAATTAATAGGAATTGTCAAATGTCTTTTAAAAAAAGACCATATTTATTTTTCTAGATTATCTGTTTTGCCGAAAAACCAAGGGAAAGGTGTAGCCAAAAGCTTGGTCAAGTATATAGAGAATTACGCCATACAAAATAATATATTTGCATCAATTTGCAAAGTAAGAAAAAAAGAAAAAAATAATATAACTCTTTATTCAAAGTTAGGATATGAGGTAGTGAACGAAGAAGTTATCGTAAATAAAAATGGTGATAATATTCCTACCGTAACTATGCGTAAAATATTAAACCCTAAGTATTCTGGATAGTATTACATAACCCTATTTATCCTTTGTAGTTAATGGTATCTATTAATAAAATAAGAAGCACAGCTGCTATATAAGTAGAATACTTCATAGCAACCCTGCACAATTCTTGAAAGGGAATTGTGCGATGTTTAGTAACAGGGGCCGGCTTGGTTCTAACAACATTGTTCTAATGATGGAGTGTCCATTCCTCACGCTATTTTCTTGCATAAAATAAAGATATGCCAATAGATTGTGAAGGAGGTCATCAGTTGACCGAAAAAAAAGGAACAAATTCTTCAAATCATAACGATTCTTGTTGTTTTGAACCTTTTATTAGCCCCAATCCTGTGACATCATTCAATCCTGTTCAACGTTACCCTAAGATAGATAAAAGCGCATTTATAAGTCAGTTTTCCAGTGTTATCGGTGATGTAACCATTAATAACAATGTTTATGTAGCCCCTAATGTAAGTATACGTGCAGATGAAGGAACCCCTTTTCATATAGGTTCTAATACAAATATTCAAGAAAGAGTCGTTTTACATGGTTTATTAAATAGAAGGATTTCAGATGGAAATAAAGCGTATTCTATTTTCATTGGAGATCAAGTGACCATCGCTCATGGTGCACTTGTACATGGTCCATGTTATATAGAAGACAAAGTATTTGTTGGCTTTAATTCTATTGTTTATAATGCCATTGTCGGAAAAGGTTGTTTTATTTCTTATAATGCAGTCGTCACAAATGGTGTTCGAATTCCACCTGATCGGTTCGTTCCACCTGGAGCTCATATAGATTCTCAAGCGAAAGCTAATGCACTTTCACGAGTACCTGAGGATAGTGAGGAATTTGCACGTGAAGTTCAACGTGTTAATCAAGAATTCCCCGCATCGTATCATTTGTTATTTGGGGAAAATAGTTGCTCCTGTGGAATTGCTTTTAACTAATAAAAAAGTGTGTTGATCTTGTGAAATTCCACTATAAGTAAAGGAGTTTTTTGTTAACGAATTATATTCAACAGTCTGGCGCGATTCTTGAAAAGGAATTGTGCTTTTTTCAGGATAGGGCTATTTATTGAGCAACATTTTTTTGAGATGGAAGGGTGAGTATTATGTATCTAGTAATCATCCACTCTAATAAGTTTAAAATTAGAACTATTAACCCCGAAACATTATAAAGGTCTATTTACCCCACTAAAATATTCATATATTAAAATATGTGTATTTTTCGATTGGAATGTATAAGCAGCCCTTTCGATTAAAAACTCCATCATCATGTGCAATTGGAGAATGATGCTCTTTCTAATGAAAAGTGGGTGTAAAATGATGAATGTTTATAAAAAAAATGACTACAATCCTTCTAGGAAATCAGATTATCCTTCAAATAAATGGGTTAACTCGATGATATCGAAAGCAGGTAATACATGCAATAAACAGAGTAAAGCGAATAATGAAAACGGGGGAAATGACTCAAATTTAACAGTTGTTGTAGGTAATTGGATTGGCGCTATTGGTAACATTATTTCTGCGATTGGAAGTACACCCTCAACCGTTTTAACCGATCGTACATTAGAAGATTTTAATTTGATTGGAAATGTATTAGAAGCTGTTGGAGGCGCAATAGTAGCAGAGACTGAAGATACATTATTTAATAAGGCTGGAGGACAAATTGCAGTTATAGGGAATTTAACTGCTGTAGCAGGAATTTTATCTAAAAACGAACAATTAAGTCAACGGTTAGAAAAGCAAGGAGAATTATTTCAGCTTGTAGGTGCCGGAACCACCATTGATACGAAAGGAAATCTAACAGTCTTAGAGTCTATTGCTAATACGGCCGTTATCATTCAAGTAATTGGTATAGCCATTGGTGTTTTAGCTGACTCAGAGTCAAGTGAAGGTAAAGTAATGGCAGCAGTAGGTGCTTGGATAGAAGCAGTAGGAGCAGTCATTTCTGCATTAGTAACAACTAAGATGAATTTTTGATGAATTATATTTAGGATAAATACAATTGAGAAATACTTAAGAACAATCTTCAACATTCGGGCGCTTTTGAATAACGAAAGTCCTTTAAAGATAAAAGTGCCTTTTATAAATCTTAGATAGAGTAGAGAATAATCAAGTATAAATTAAAAAAAGCCCTCAGAATGGTTGAAAAGGGTGGTAACTAGTCCCTATCCATTACAAAGGGCTGTTTCGAGTGTATATTTAGCATTATTGTTGGTATAGAATTGTTTGTGCCACGCCTTTAAAATACTCTGATTCAACAATGATGTGATTTAAGACCACTTTGGCAGTTGGATTGGTGCTTATAGGTTTACTTTCATCCATCATCGCTCGACAAAAATTGATAAACTCTTGACTCTGCTGTAAGCAAAAAGAGATAAGCTGAAGAATATCTTGATAAAGAGCTTGAGAAACATGTCCATTGGAACGATTAACTGTTTCTATAAACCTAACAACTTGTTGATGTGCCTTTGTAAACGCCTTTTCCCACTCTTTTAGTGCTTCTACATATTTCTGTTCAAGATTTCCAACAAGCGCCCTAATCACAACCGTATGTTCTGCTTCTTGGTGTTTCCAAAACTCTGCCTCATCAAGAACGCGTAATGGCATCTGATTCCCATAATAATACTGCATAATACCCTCCGTTCTAATTAACATCATTTAATATATATGTCAAAAATTTGCGATAAGAACTGTTGATAAATTCTAGTTAGACTAATATTCTAATCGATTTCTTTGAAATGGTAGAATGTTGATATAAAGTAGATGTCAGTGCATGTGAGTAGATCTAGGTTTAATTCAGATGAATATTTAATATAACTGATAAATGGGGGTACTAAATGGAATTATGGGATGTATACGATATTAATCGTAATAAAACAAATCGTACATGGGTCCGAGGGAAAATGCTTCAACCTGGTGATTTGCATTTAGTTATTCATGTTTGTATTTTTAATTTCAATGGGGAAATGCTCATTCAACAAAGGCAGTCCTTCAAAGACGGATGGCCAAATATGTGGGATCTTACTGTAGGGGGCAGCGCGGTAGCAGGGGATACAAGTCAAATGGCAGCTCAAAGAGAATTAGATGAAGAGTTAGGTTTGCAATTAGATTTTCAGCGGATACGTCCCCATTTAACCATTAATTTTGAAAACGGCTTTGACGATATTTACTTAATTGAAGAAGATGTACAGTTACGTACACTGACCTTACAGTATGAAGAAGTACAAAACGTGAAATGGGCAAACAGGGAAGAGATTATCACTATGTCAAGAAACAGAGAGTTTATACCTTATTATGAAAGCTTAATTCATTTACTATTTGATAGTCGATATCAGATGGGGGCTTTTCGGAAGTAATGTATGGTTTTGAGTATTATTAATCTTAAAATACCCCCTAGAACCTAATTAAGGGGTCTCTCAAATATTAATTCAAAATAGGCTGCGGAACCGTATCCTTTAATAGAAGGAGCAAATATTTGAACAAATCTCCACCCTTTGGTAGCGTATTGTTGAATAATATCTTGATAATCTTCTTTTGGCTTACTGTTCCAAGCACTTAGTTCAATTTTAACAAATTCATATTCATACATCATAATCACCTCAAGTATTGTATTTGTTAGTTTAGATACGAAATGGCTAGGAGAAAGTTTCATAATTATACGAATTAGTACAGAAAGTTTGATAATTGAACTAGTAGAAAGTCTCTTAATAAATGTAAAAATTTATAGAACAATTGCATATACATAGGCGCTATTCCTGAATCTAAGGATTAGCGTTTTTTTATTTAAGTATAAGTACAAGATCTTTGAACAGGAAAATACTTTTATTTGCAGAAATTATACAAAGAGGGGGACTTTTATGGAGGAAAATATTTTGATGTATATAATGTTATTATTAACACAATTAATTTGCGCTAGTTTAATATTGGCGATCCTTACTTCTATTTTCGTAAAAAATAGAAAGAAAGGAATTACATTTTTTATAATTTACATATTACTCAATTTATACTCACTATCTATTGGATTTAAATTTTCAACAATAATGGGGAGTGGAATGTTGATTATCTATATTGGATTAGGTGTATTAACATTCTTTGTTATTAAAAGGAAACTTTCAAATGGAACTTCTATTTAGATTTTAATAGGTGGGAGTGTTTTTTTAAGCTTTTAAAATCATTAAATTTTTAAAGAAGAGCATTGGATTCCAATGCTCTTCTTTCGTTATGATACTTGTTTTGTTTGTAGTAACTTAATTCCCATCGCAATAAAAACGATTCCTGTTAATTTATTTAATATACTTGAAACTCTAGAATTGCCTCTTAAACTTTGAGTTGCCATTGAAGAGAAATAAGCAGTAATTAAACACCAAATGCACCCAGTAAAAGTAAAGGTAAGCCCTAAAACTATAAAAGGTATTGGTGTTGTTGTACCTGAATTCGTATGAATAAATTGTGGAAGAAATGCTAAAAAGAACAAGGCAACCTTTGGATTTGTAACGTTTGTTATCAACCCTTGCATGAATATCTTTTTATTACTTTGTTTGGGTAATGATTGTTCTTTTTTTGCATCATTTTTTGTAATGATCATCTTTATACCCAAGTAGGCTAAATAGATAGCTCCTGCAATTTTGATTAAGTTAAATAAAAAAGCGGATTGCGTTAATATTACAGATAGTCCAAATGCCGCTAGGATTGTATGGACAACGATTCCCGCAGAAATACCAAGAGCTGAATAAATTCCTGCCATTCTCCCTTGAGAAATACTTCTGCTCACTATATACATCGTATCTGTACCAGGAGTTATATTTAACAAGATTGCTGCAAGTAAAAAGACTTCAAAATTAATAATTCCGAACATTTTGACACCTCCTTAGTAATACCATAATTTATTATAGGTACTGAAATCAATACAAAAAATGGTAGTTTGATTGAAAATAATTGTACTAATTTGCATACAGCTTATTCAATAGTTAAATGAATGCGATTGAGAAAGATGTATCACAAGATTCGAAACTAATTGAATTGAGTTTTGTATCAATAAATAGTAGTTCTTAGATTCAAATAATTTAATTTTATGTAACTACAACCTTTTTAATTGAGAATTATTATCATTTATTATAAACTATTAGTAAGATACCAGAAGGAGAGAGTATGAAAATGCAAATATACTGGACGAAGATAAATAAGATTATAGAGGAAACGCCTGAAGTTCGAACATATATGCTTGATTGTCCGGAAGGCTTTACATGGGAAGAAGGTTCCCACACTCACTTAGCATTAGAAGGTTTTAATGCTGGTGAAAAACCAAACAAAAGCCTTGTCCGCCATATGTCAATCTGTACTTTACCGAAAGAAAATATAATTGGAATTACAACACGTATTAAAGAACAATGCTCTGAGTTCAAATCAATCTTAAGAAATCTCGAAGTCGGCAGTCAGGTGGCTTTATTTAAAATTCATTCGAATGTACCTCTAAAAAGAGAAAATAAAAACATTTACCTGTTATCATCAGGTGTTGGCCTAGCAACTTTCAGACCGCTTGTACTTGAATATTTGGAACGTCCTGACAACGTCAATCAAATTCAGTCACTAAACATTGATTCATCGAAGAAATTTTTATTCACTGATGTCTTTAAATCTGCACCTGACAAAAACTTTACAGCACAGTTCGTTGATAACCGTAAAGAATACTATGATGAAGTGAAAAAGGTTGCTGCAGACAAAGACGGTCTCTACTATGTTGTTGGTAGTGACGAGTTCCTTACTCAAAATATTGAACTACTACTTGAGAAGGGCATTACGCCAGAACAGATCTTCCTCGACAAGCGTGAACAACATCGTTCTAAGTTTCTATCATTAGATTTATAGTTTAAAAGAGGAAAAGTAGTATTGGATCCATTAGCATAACAATATAAAGCTATAGAGCGCAATTCTTAAGAGGAATTGTGCTATTTCTTTTTATTGGAGAAGAAAGTAGGTCTCTAAATTTCACATACAGGAGAGACATGTTAACTTCTTTATCACTGCAAATAAAGTTTAAACCAAATCTTATAATTGCATTTTTCCTTTATCATGTTAAGATAGAATTAAGTTAATAAATTGGTTTGAGTATCTGAGAGACCTTAATGAATACACAATGCTATTATTGTGTGTTTCTTTAAGGTCTCTCTTTTTTGTATTTAAAAGGAGGAAAAACAGTATGGCAACAGCTTCAGCTCTACAACGAGATAGCATTATGAAGGATTTACAAAATAAAGAATACGATGTGTTAGTAATTGGTGGCGGTATAACCGGTGTAGGGATTGCACTTGATGCAATTACGCGCGGTCTTTCAGTCGCATTAGTCGAAATGCAAGATTTTGCGGCAGGTACATCAAGCCGCTCTACCAAATTAGTGCACGGTGGTTTACGTTATTTAAAACAATTTGAAGTTAAAGAAGTGGCAGCATTAGGGAAAGAGCGTGCGGTTGTATATGAAAACGGTCCGCACGTAACGACGCCAGTTTGGATGTTACTACCGTTTCACAAAGGTGGTACATTTGGTAAGTTCTCTACATCCATCGGACTCCGTGTTTACGACTTTTTAGCAGGTGTAAAAAAATCAGAAAGACGCTACATGTTAAGTCAATCACAAACTAAGTTAAAAGAACCTTTAGTCAAACAGCAAGATTTACTAGGTGGTGGCGTCTATGTCGAGTACCGTACAGATGATGCTCGTTTAACCATTGAAGTGGCAAAAGCGGCAATTGAAAAAGGGGCAGTGTTAGCCAATTATACAAAAGCATCAGGGTTCTTATACAACGATAAGAAAAAAATAATTGGTATTGAAGCAATTGATTTAATGACTCAAAATACAATTCAAATTCAAGCGAAAAAAGTTGTCAACGCAGCTGGACCATGGGTAGATGATGTAAGAGCAATTGAAGGACAAACGAACGGTAAACATTTAATACTATCAAAAGGTGTGCATATCGTTTTTGATCAGACGAAATTCCCTCTTCAACAAGCGATTTATTTTGATACACCAGATGGCCGTATGGTATTTGCGATTCCACGCGATGGTAAAACGTACGTAGGTACGACAGATACGTTTTATGAAGGAGATCCACGCAATATGGACATCGAGCAATCGGATCGAGACTATATCATGAAAGCAATTCATTACATGTTCCCATCTGTCAATGTGACGGATGCAGATATCGAATCGAGCTGGGCAGGTGTACGTCCTTTAATTCATGAAGAAGGGAAAGGGCCATCAGAAATTTCAAGACATGATGAAGTATGGGAATCAAATGCAGGTTTAGTAACAATTGCAGGTGGGAAATTAACAGGTTACCGTAAAATGGCGGAGGCGGTTGTAGATCGTATTGCCACATGTTTACAGAAAGAGTTTGGCATTGTGAGTAAGCAATGCATAACAAAAAACCTACCTATTTCAGGTGGTGAAGTAGGCGGTTCAAAACATTTACCAGCGTTCATCGAGAAAAAGGCTGCGCTAGGTGTGAAAGCAGGCTTAACAAAAGAAAGTGCCACATACTTGGCGAAGCATTACGGTTCCAATGTGGAGAAAGTATATAGTTACGTTGCAAAAGCAAACGAAACGATGCCAGCCGCGTTATTTGCACAACTACAATACGGTATTGAGCACGAGTTAGTAGCGCACCCGGTAGACTTCTTCGTTCGTCGTACAGGCAATTTATTTTTCAATATCGCAAGCGTAAAAGCAAATAAAGCTGCAGTCGTTCAACATATGGCACAACAACTAGGCTGGTCAAATGAACAATCCTCATTATTTACAGAACAACTAAATAATGAAATTACTCGTGCAACCACTGCAAAATAATGTAGAATATAATATATTAAAATAATTTGAGCTCATCAAAATATAAAGATATCTATCACTCATTTGATGAGCTAAATTATTATATTACTATTTCCATATTAAAATTAAGGAGAAATGTATGTCATTTAGTGATAATAAGCTTATTCCAGTAGCACGAACGGTAAAACAATTCGACCAAGTAGTTAAAAGTGATTTTGAATACATCGTATTATTAGAAGTTCACTTAAGTCATTTACGTTCATTAAAGCAAGAAGCAGATCGTTTTGGAAAAAAGTTAATTATCCATGCCGATTTAGTCCATGGCTTGAAAACTGATAATTTCGCTGCAGATTATTTATGTAATGATATTTGTCCTGCGGGAATTATTTCTACGCGTTCTAATATGATTTCAAAGGCGAAATCACGTGGAATTATGGCGATCCAGCGAGTATTTTTAATTGATACAATTGCGTTGGAGAAGAGTTACTCACTTATTGAACAGAATGGGCCAGATTATATTGAGCTTTTACCTGGCATTATTCCGGAGATGATTGCGGAAGTATACGAGCGTACAGGTATTCCTGTTATTACGGGCGGTTTAATTCGGTCCGATGAACAAATTACGCGTGCAATTGAAGCGGGTGCTGTGGCCATTACTACATCCAATAAAGAGTTATGGAAACGTTTCCAAAAAAGGGTTGACTAATACTTGGTTTCAAATTATTATGTTTACTAAGTCAATAAACACGTGGTTGAGTTGAGGAATCCGCAATTACCTATTTATACATTTTGTATAGATTGGTTAAATTGCGGATTTTTTTGTCATTTTTGCGTGTAAACCATGGGAGGTAAAACGATGTCAACATTTACAGCCGAGCTAATCGGTACAATGCTGCTTATCTTATTTGGTGGTGGTGTTGTAGCAGGAGTTTCCTTACATAAGTCAAAAGGGGTAGGTCCTGGATGGGCAATTATTACAATTTGTTGGGGATTTGCAGTAGCTTTAGCTGCCTACACAGTAGGTGGCATTAGTGGTGCACACTTAAATCCAGCCTTAACAATTGCTTTAGCAACCATTGGTAATTTTCCTTGGTCCGATGTACCAATGTTTATTTTAGCGCAACTAATTGGTGCTTTTCTTGGTGCAGTATTAGTATACTTTGTATACTTACCACATTGGAAAGGTACGAAAGACAAAGGGGCAAAACTTGGTGTTTTTGCGACAACACCAGCCATTAAGCATATCCCTTCTAACATGATCGCAGAAATGGTTGGTACATTTGTTTTAGTGTTAGGTATTCTAGTATTAGGTACAAATGATCTTTCAGCAGGATTAAATCCATTATTAGTAGGTATTTTAATTATCGTTATCGGGATGGCATTAGGTGGTCCAACTGGCTATGCCATTAACCCTGCCCGCGACTTAGGTCCTCGGATTGCACATGCGATTTTACCAATTTCAGGTAAAGGGGATTCTGCATGGTGGTATGCATGGGTACCCGTTGTCGCACCAATTATTGGTGGTGTATACGGTGCGGTGTTCTATAGCTTTATTTGGAACGGAGAAGACGCGTCTTTATTTTGGATTTTTAGCGTTGTTGTAGCGGCGATTTTTGTGACAGCGCAAACAACTATTTCAAAAGTAAAAGAGTAGATTAGGAGGAATCTATTATGACAGAAAAATTTATTATGGCTTTAGACCAAGGCACAACGAGCTCTCGTGCAATTTTATTCGATAAAAAGGGGAATATCTTCCACACTACACAGCAAGAATTTCCGCAATATTTTCCACAGTCAGGTTGGGTCGAACATAACCCTGAACAAATTTGGAGCTCTGTATTATCATGTATTGCTTCCGTTTTATCGGAAAAAAACTTACGTGCAGACCAAATTGCTGGTATTGGGATTACGAATCAACGGGAAACGACTGTTGTTTGGGATAAACATACTGGTGAACCAATTTACAATGCAATTGTTTGGCAATCTCGTCAAACAGCAGACATTTGTGAAAATTTAAAAGCGCAGGGCTTAAATGATAAATTCCGTGACAAAACAGGCTTACTTATTGATGCTTATTTCTCAGGTACGAAAGTAAAATGGATTTTAGATAACGTAGAAGGCGCACGTGAAAAAGCAGAAAATGGCGACCTATTATTCGGGACAATTGATACGTGGATTATTTGGAAATTAACAAACGGCAAAGTACATGTAACAGATTACTCGAATGCATCTCGTACGTTAATGTTCAATATTTTCGAATTAAAATGGGATAAAGAGTTATTAGAAATTTTAGGTGTACAAGCTTCCATGTTACCTGAAGTACGTTCTTCATCAGAAGTATATGGGCATACAGATGCAGATCTATTCTTCGGACAGGAAATTGCTATTGCTGGTATTGCTGGTGACCAACAAGCTGCATTATTTGGTCAAGCTTGTTTTGAACCAGGGATGGTGAAAAATACTTATGGTACAGGTTGCTTTATGCTAATGAACACGGGTGAAACTGCAGTAAAATCTGAACATGGACTTCTTACGACTATTGCATGGGGATTAAATGGAAAAGTAACTTATGCGTTAGAAGGAAGTATTTTCGTAGCAGGTTCAGCCATTCAATGGTTGCGAGACGGTTTACGTATGTTCCGTAAGGCTGAAGAAAGTGAAGCGTATGCAACACGCGTAACTTCATCTGAAGGCGTCTATGTAGTGCCTGCATTCGTTGGATTAGGAACACCATATTGGGATAGTGATGTACGTGGAGCAGTGTTTGGGTTAACGCGAGGTACACAAAAAGAGCATTTCATTCGTGCCACATTAGAATCATTAGCCTATCAAACACGTGATGTACTAAGTGCCATGGAAGCGGATTCAAATATTCCACTTCATACGTTACGCGTTGACGGTGGTGCGGTGAAAAATAATTTCTTAATGCAATTCCAGTCTGATCTATTGAACGTACCGGTAGATCGTCCCGTAGTCAACGAAACGACAGCATTAGGAGCAGCTTATTTAGCAGGTTTAGCAGTAGGTTATTGGGATTCATTACAAGACATTTCGAACTATTGGAACTTAGATAACAAATTTGAACCGGTAATGAGCGAGCAAGAGCGTGAAGATTTATACGCTGGCTGGGGTAAAGCTGTGAAGGCAGCACAAGCTTTTAGTTAATAGTAATAATAAAGCTTAATAAACTAATTTATTAAACTTTATTTGTAATCTATAGATGGTTCCTATTTTAATAGGGATCATCTTTTTTAGTGAACTATTAGTGGAGTAGAAGCAACTCGAACTTATTAATCATGTTATTAATTACTAAAATATAAGGATATACTGATACTGAACCTAAAGCATGTGTTACAATTATTTAAATACGTGGATTCCTATAGCCAATGAGCGTTTAAGATAGAGTGAAAGGAGAGATAATAAGTTATTGAAAACTTTTCATAATAGTAATAATGAAGATAAACTCGAAATGTCCGTCGAAAATTTATCAAAAGCTATTTTTGTAGTAAATAAACATGCGAAAACCGCGCCTAATCCGAAATTTTTATATTCCTTAAAAAAACGAGCGTTAGAAAAGTTAATAAGTGAGGATAAGGCAAAAAAAATCGGCTTACATTTTTCAAAAGACTCAAAACTTTCGAAACAGACTTCTACGGTATTGGTCTCCTGTGGATCTTATCTATTTCATATTCTTCCTGTAAAAGAGGATTTTCAGAAGTTACCACACTTAGGGAGTCTTGATGAACAACATCGAAATCCTAAAACATATTTATCGCTAAAACAGGCTAAAGCTTTGTTAATGACTTATACAGGAATGAAAGAACCTCAACCAACGAATCCCTACGGTATACAAAGATCTAAGAATTACTTGTCTCCATTCGCTAAACGACCAGGAGAACGTTAAAGTTTTTAGAGTAGCTATTGAACAAGGGTTAGAAATTTGGAAAGAAAACATTTTTCTTAGTTAACTTAAATGCTTGTTATTTTGTTAAATCGAGGATAGATAAAGAGGATTAATCGTCAAATTTTGGAGGCATCACCAACTTATGAAATCACGAATTTCTGTTATTACATTGGGCGTTGATAATTTAGAAAAGTCGTTAAAATTTTATCGAGATGGTCTTGGACTACCGACTGAAGGTATCGTTGGTAAAGAATTTGAACATGGTGCCGTTGCCTTTTTCGACTTACAATCAGGCTTAAGACTTGCCCTTTGGAATCGAAAAGATATAGCACATGATACAAAGATTAATAAAATCGAATCAAGTCCTACCGAATTCACGATTGGTCACAATGTCGAAAGTAAAGAAGAAGTCGATAAAGTAATGGAACAGGCAACAAAGGCTGGAGCTATTATTACCGTCCCGTCTCATGACACATTTTGGGGTGGTTACTCTGGTTACTTCCAAGATCCAGATGGCCATTTGTGGGAAGTAGTTTGGAATCCACATTGGGAAGTAAATGAATAGCCAGCAAATGAACGCTTCTTTTGTTAATATGAATGGTCCTTATCCTTTATTAAGGTCATTGAAATACTTCCACGTTAATTAACTGTTATTTAATTAAATTAGCGGAGGGTAAGTAAGATGGACAATACAAAAGTTGCGCGTTCTATTTGGATTGATAGTAATAAACTGCTAGCAATCTCTAATATTGTGTTTGTGATATTTCACCAGTTTGGTGCATTTTCTTCAGTTCAGTTTCCAACGACAAATCCACCTTAAAGATTCGTGAAAAACTTTCATTCAAAAGTCTAATACTTCCCTTTGTAGTGAAATGATACCATTTTTATACAAGTATATTTAAGGGGATAAATATTATGCAGATTGTACATGTAAACTTGAAAACGCATAAACTTAAAGAGATGAAACAATTTTATGAACAAGTTTTAGGCTTTTCCATTGAAGCTGAAACGCCAAATAGTTTCCAAATCACATTGGGTAAAAGTTCAATTGAATTTAATGATCGAGATGTTGCTGGAGAACCTTACTACCACTTTGCATGTGACATTCCTTCTAACCAATTTGTTGAAGCAAAGAAATGGATTTTGGGTAGAACGAATCTGTTAACAGAAAATGGAGAAGACGAAATTAGTTTTGCTTTCCTTAATGCTAAATCATTTTATTTTGAGGATGCTTCAGGGAATATTATAGAATTTATAGCGAGATTAGAAGATAATCCGGCCAGTAATCAACCATTTTCTATAAAGAGCATACAAAAACTTTCAGAAATGAGTTTAGTTGTACATGATAAAATGCCTGTTGCAAATCTTTTGATAACTAATCGTATCGTTGCACGAAACGATTCAGAAGTTACTAGTACATCCTCATTGGCTTTTATGAGTGATAACAAAACAAAAGTGTATTTATTATTGGCTAATCCGAATAGAAAATGGCTCTTTTCTGAAAAGAAATCTAAAGTATTTCCAATAGACATCACATTAGACTCTGGTATTAATTTGGGTGTAAACAATGAAAATGAGTTTTATATCGATGATTAAATTTGCTTTTTCTACGTATAGGCCATTCTAGCAATAATAGAAATATACGAAGAGTTAGTTTGGATACGGATGAATGGAAGCGTTGGGAAAATTAAAACCGTCTTTAAAGCCGGTGGGTCGGTTACGACTGGTAATCTATGCGGCCGAAATGATAGAGCAGCGGCTCTGCTTGTAATGAGTGAAGAAAAAGCAAAGGTTTGGTATGTTTATATCAAACCTCTCTTTTTTTTGTCAAAGTTTTGAAGCTTTTTGAGAAAAGGTATTAATTCATCCCAATTTTTCCCAGAACCCATTTAATACATTAATTCAAGTTCCAAAAGGGCAATTCCTCATTTAATAGATTTTATACGAATAGTATTCTTTAAGATGTAACAATAATTACTTTCACTTCATTTAATAAATTATTATCAGTTGAAAGGGGAGAGAGTATTGATTATTTCTTTAGCGTTAGCTAAAGCGTTATTAAATGAAGCAGAAAAACAAGCAATGTCTATGGGAATAAATGAAGATATCGCAATAGTAGATGAGGGAGGAAATTTAATAGCATTTCACCGTATGAATAATGCGAAAATTGCAGGTATCGATATAGCTATTAATAAGGCTTGGACTAGTGTTGCTTTACAAGTACCTACAGAAAATCTGGTTAAAGCAGCTCAACCTGGTGGTCCGTCATTTGGTATTAATACAACGAATCAAGGGAGAATTGTTATTCTAGGAGGTGGCATACCACTTATCTATCAGAATAAAGTCATTGGAGGTATTGGGGTAAGCGGAGCAACAAGTGCACAAGACATTGAAGTAGCTAACGCAGCAGTTCAGGCCTTTCAAAACATGACATATACCTGGAATAGGCAGTAATTTTAGACTAATGGATACTTATTAACTATCGGTTCTCCTATTAATTGATATGATTTTTAATTAACAGCCGTATTAATAACTAGGTACGTAAACACTGTATCAAACTAGTTGAGACCAACTAAATCTACTTAGCTATCTCAGCATGATCGCCT